>Ga0208132_1000133_pt1 | contig 33450 bp, 20 predicted proteins | sample ETNtaG_16_FD_185785 | JGI IMG/M metagenome (GOLD analysis project Ga0208132, IMG submission 185785) | Marine microbial and viral communities from oxygen minimum zone, Eastern Pacific Ocean - ETNP201406SV199 (SPAdes) (version 2) | ecosystem: Environmental > Aquatic > Marine > Oceanic ... | reverse complement strand
TGGAGATCCCCTGAGTGAACCGGGTCATCATGCCGAGCATCTCCACGTCAAGGATGAACTTCTCGTAACCGCTGGAGAGGCCACCTTCCTGCCAGCCGGCGGCATGCAGCACGAAGTTGGTTCTGGCGGTGATGGTCGGCCAGAGGTTGCCCGCCGATTCGTAGCCTGCCTGGGCGTCCGGTGCCCGCGACGCCGTGTAGTTGCCGCCCGAGCGGAACGGCAGGCCGTAGTGCCTGGCCATCTGGGCACATGCGACCATGGCCAGGGCGCTTTCAGGGCTGGCAAATCCCGGGGCACCGGTCTTCATGTCCACGTTGGGCAGGAACGGCCCCTGGATGCACGGCGTTCCCGGGTTGACCATCTGGGCGTATGCGATGGCGAACAGGGACTCGGCGTTCTGCTGGGCGATGGTGGCCGCCAGCGTGGTCGGCGACATGGCCCCGACAATGATGAACGACGCCAGGATCATGGCCTGCTTCGCCTCGGCGTAGACCTCCAGCACGCTCAGCATCCGCTCGTCCATGCGCATCGGAGACGAGATACTCACGATCGAGATCGAGGCCGGGTCCTGCCTGATTGCGTCGGCCCCGAAGACGATCTCGTCCATGGTGACCGTGTCACGGGCAAAGTCGGCGTGGATGACGCTTCCCATGTGCGACTTGTCGTTGAGCGTCAGGTGGCCGAGCAGCATGTCGAGGTGCCGTTCGTCCACGTGGATGTCGTTCGGCTCGGCCAGCACACCGCCTGCGTGGTGAAGCTCCGGGGTCATGTACGTGAGCTTGGCGAAGTTGTGGAAGTCCTCAAGGGTCGACGGGCGCCTGCCGTTGTCGAGGTCCATTGCGAAGGCCGGACCGTAGACAGGGGCGAAGATGATCCGGTCGCCGCCGACGGGCAGGTCGTTGGCACGGTTGCGGGCCAGGAGGGTGAACGTGGATGGCGCCATGTTCACGAAGTGCATGAGCGTGTCCTCGTCGATCCACGCCATCTCACCCTCAACCTTGACCCCGTGGCTACGGAGCCGCTCCAGGGCCGGCGGGTAGTCGATGATGAGCATGCCGTTCTCGCTGAGCAGCCTCATCGAGGCCCTGTGGATCTCCTCGATTTCCTCTTCCCGAAGGGCCTCGAGGGGGGCGAGGCCGTAGGTGAGCGGCTTGACCGGATCCGGGGGCATAGCCGACTTCTCCCTACGGCGATCCGATGCCCGGCGCCTGGATCGTCGCCTTCCGTCTGCCATCTTCACCACCGATCCTGATCAGGGTTGTGCGATGGCGGGACTCTAGGGCACAGCCAGCCTCACCACGCCACGAACCGGATCAATCTCGATCCGGTCACCGTCGACGATGGCACGCATCGCATCTGGAGCGCCGATGACGGCCGGAATGCCGAACTCGCGCGACAGCACGGCGGCATGCGACATGGGGCCGCCTTCGGCTGTGACCAGCCCACCAACGAGCGCCAGTACCATGTTGTAGGCAGGTGAGGTGGTGCGGGTCACGAGAATCTCACCCGGTTCCAGACGGTCGAAGGCCTCCTCCGCGTTCTCTGCCACCCGTGCGATTCCGACGAACGCCTCGGTGCCGACTCCGTTGCCTGAAAGCCGTGGCTCGTCAGCGCTGGTCGGTTCTTCTGCGTGGCCACCCATGCCCAGCTCCGCGATCAGCGTCTGGACGAGGGTCACAGTGGTCGCCAGCGGCTCGGGCAGCGCATCCAGGGGTGGGGGAGCCTCAGAGTCGCCGAGGCTCAGAGGTGGATCCAGTTCCTTCTGGGCGGACCTCTCGGCTGCCCGGGTCGCCAACTCGTCGGCACCCGGCTCATCAGAACCGGTAACCAGCGCAAGCACTTCCGCGCGGTCTAGTTCGAACACATGGGAGGCATCGTGCAGGCGACCCGAGGAAGCCATGCGGGAGCCAGCCTCGAGCATTGCGAGCCTCAGGAGACCCAGCGGCCACTCGGCGGTGATCGGGCCGTTGTCGTCCCGTAGGTCCATCGCCCCGCGGGCCGCATGGAGGAGCTCCCCGAAACGGGCGTGGTCTTCCCCGGGAATCCGTTGCCTCAGGGCGGCGGCGATACCTTCAGCATCGTGGGTCGCTGTGGCACAGCGGCTGTTCAGGATGCTCGCCAGGATCACCCCGGGAGCTTCGCCCAGGGTTGGCGTGTCGAGGTCGTAACCCGAAAAGAGCACCGAGCTGCGAAGCCGGAGGTAGGACCGGAGCTCCTCGGCGGCAGCGGGCGAGGCGGCCTCCACCTCGGCGAGGCTGGTCGGTGAGACGCCCGCTTCGGCGATGGCCACCCTGATGCGTGTAAGAGCCTCAAGTGGCTCGACGGTCGACGGCGAGGCACCACCGAGTGCCTGGAGCATGTCGCCACTCGGTATGCCCCACCCGTTTCCAGCCATCAGCAGTTGGCCGATGGGTCCCAGGTCGTAGCAGTGCAGGCGGAAGTGTTCTTCGAAGGTATTGCGGAGGTGAGCGAGAACAGCCTCTAGGTGTGCTGCCAGGTCGGCATCGTCCAGTTCCTCGAGCACGACTTCCTGGAATGCCAGGTTGGTGGCAACCATTCCAGGCCTCAGCGTTGCGTGCCACTCGGCGATCACCGGGGGAGCGGGTGACTCGGCCAGCGTTCTTCGTGCAGCGGCCGTACGGCGGCGGAACGCGGGGTGCAGGCGAGTGGCGATCTTCAACAAGAAGGTTGGCGGTGGCCTGGCCGACGGCTTGTCGGGCCTCACCAGGGGTCGTAAGCGCGTGTACATGAAGCCGTGCACAAAACTCACAGAAAGTGTTTCAGCTGGAATGCCGAGCAGTGCCCACTGTTTCAAGTAGGCAGATTCCATGGCATTGGATAGAAGCCACTTCATGATCGATGTGGTTCCACCTGGGAAGTGGGACCGGTCCAGTTCCCATTGCCCGGGCCCAGGGGCCGTGAAGTGGGTGCTCAAACCCTGCCAGCCCTCATTCTCCACGAAAACAGTGGTGCGTGAAAGGTGTTCATCTTTGGCTTGGCCTGATGTTGTTGACTGCGTCCTTTGCACGAAAGAGCATGTCGGCAAAGGGAAGGAACCACGGTGGCCCCCGATGCCACCAGCGGGTCGGAAACCCGGAGCGTGTGAACACCGTCTCACCCTCAGGGTCGTCCAGAATCTTAAGAGCGGCCTTGTGGCCCAGGTAGGGGGCCATCGAGTTGCCGCTACCCGAATAGCCCATGGCGTACCAGATACCGTCGTAGCACCCCACGTGGGGCGTGAAGTCGAAGGCGAAGCCGGTTCGGGCATTCCAGCTGTGCGAAAAGGTCACCTCCCCCAGTTGGGGAAATATCGAGCCGATGAGGCGTCTCAACTGCGAAGAGGCGAATCCCTCAGGCACCGGTGTCATGGCGGCTCGGCCGCCGAACACCAGGCGCTGTCCGTCAGGTGATGGTCGGTAATAGCAGTGCCGGTTGCGTGACTCGGCGACCATACGGCCGTTTGGGAACAGGCCCTTGACGGTGTCTGCACCGAGTGGCTCGGTGGCAACGAGGAAGCTGGGCACCGGCACGATGCGCCGCCGCGCGAAACCTAGTGTCGCCGGCGTGTAGCCGTTGGTGGCCACCAGCACGTTGCCGGCCCGAACCGACCTACGGGTGGTCTCCACGATGAAGCCGCTCCCGTTGTGGGAGACGTCGAGCACGGGCGTGTCACCCTGGACCACGGCGCCCCGTGTCCGAGCGGCTTCCATGACCCCCGCTACGTACTTCGCCGGGTTCAGGCCGCCGTGAAGGGGAAGCACAGTTCCGCCGGCGTAGATGTCGGTAGCCACCTCTTCGTGCTGGCGTTCCCGTGGAACCATTTCGGCCTCAACCGGAACGATCTTCTTCAGCCGGTCCAACTCCCGTCCGGCGGCGTCGTACTCCCGCTTCGACCAGAGGCCACGGAAGCGGCCGGTGACAGCCAGGTCACAGTCGATCTGCTCGTCGGCGATGAGCGCCTTGATGAAGGCGTTGGCGTCCAGGTGGGTTTCCCGCAGGATGCCCTCGACCATGCTGCTACCGAATTTCGCTGCGATCTCGTCGATGTCGAGCTGGTGGCCTCCACCAATCATCCCCCCGTTGCACGAGCTGGCACGAATGCCGGGAGCGGAGGCATCAAGTGCCAGAACCGACCGGCCCGACATGGCAAGCGTTCTGGCGGCTGAAAGGCCCGTGAGGCCTGCACCAACCACCACCACATCGACCTCACCCGGGAGGGCTACCTCTGGTGGGCTCGTCGGCGTCCCGGCGTCCCCCCACCAGAACGGTGTCGTCTCGGGCATGGTCGGGTAGCTACCCCTCGAGAAGTGGACCGACCTCTTCGGTGAACTTCTCCATCTGCCTCTTCGCGAAGTCGATGGTCTCCAACCCGTGGAACTGGAATTCGATGACAAAGTGCCACACTCCCGCATCGTGGAGTGCCCGTATCCGCTCGGCGCACGCCTCGGGCGAGCCGGAGATCGTGACCTTGGCCGGGTCCGTTGAGGGATCGTCGAAGGCCACGGCTGTCTGTAACTTGTCTCCGTAGGAGTCGAGGTCGGTCTGGCTGTCGGCCACGTAGGCGAACGTGAAGGCTGCCAACTTCGGGTCTGTACCGAACTTTTCGCCGGCGGCAGCCAGCCCCGGCAACCATGTATCGCGTGCCACTTCCTCGTCGGGCCAAAAGGCCAGGAGGCACTCGCCGTAGCGTGCGGCCCGCTCAATCGACTTCACACCACCACCTATCCAGATCGGTGGGTGCGGCCTTTGTATCGGCTTGGGAACGAGGGGAATGTCGTCCAACTGGTAGTGCTCACCGTCGAAGGTCACCCGGTCTTCGGTCCACAGGCGGGTAATGGCCTCCAACTGCTCGTCAAAGAGGCGCCCCCGCTTACGGCGATCAACGCCGACAGAGGTGAAGTCCTCCTCCCACCAGCCCATTGCCATACCCACGATGAGGCGGCCGTCAGACACCACATCGAGGGTCGAGAGGTACTTGGCCCACTGGTAGGGGGGCAGCAGGGGAGGAAGGATCGAGTTGAAGCCAATCCGAATCGTGTCAGTAGCGGCAGCCAGGATCGGCGCCATCACCAGACCGTCAAAAATATCCTGGTTGGGGAACGTCTCAAAGAGCCACGACGGCGACATCGTCATGTGCGTCGGCAGCGTGGCCGAGTAGAAACCCAGGTCCTCAGCCAACTTGACCAACTCGACTGTCTCGTCCATTGAGGGGCTCTCGGCACCCCACGGGAACACCATGATGCTTAGATCCGACATTGACGGCATGGCTCTCACCTCCGGTTGCACGGGTACCTCCGCGCCGACGCTAGCCGCCCTTGAGGGGCCTGGTCAGCAGCCGGCGAAGGACTCCAGGTCCCATGTCGAAAGAGGTGTCCTACCGGTAGGGTCACGGTGCCCGTTAGCGGCGGGTCGATGACGACAACAGGGCGTTGGTCTTGAGAGGTGTGGTGTGCGGATCGCAGTAACGCGTGAGCGGACAGATGGCGAACGTCGCGTCGCGATCTCGCCCGAAGCCACCAGGGTCCTGGTTGCCGCAGGCCACGACCTGGTCATCGAGTCCGGTGCCGGATCGGCAGCCGGAATGCGCGATGCCGACTACGAGTCAGCCGGGGCGACCATCGCCCCTGACCGGGTCACGACGGTCGACAGAGCGGGCCTGCTAATCAGCGTCCACGGGCCAACCAGCCCCGACGACCTTGCCGAGGTCACCTCAGACCATGTGGTAATCGCCCTGCTCGACCCCGTCTGGAACCCCGCAGCTGCCAAGGCGCTAGCCGCTACAGGAGCGACCGCCTACTCACTGGATCTGGTGCCGCGCAGTACGAGAGCCCAGTCAATGGACGTGCTCTCCTCTACGGCCACGGTCGCCGGCACCCAGGCCGTCCTCACCGCCGCCTACCGGCTCCCCAAGCTGATGCCTCTGATGATCACGGCCGCGGGCACGATCCCCCCAGCACGCCTCGTGGTGTTGGGGGCCGGGGTGGCAGGCCTGCAGGCCATCGCCACCGCACGCCGCCTGGGAGCCGTGGTCGAGGGCTTTGACATCCGCGAAGAAGCCCTCGAACAGATCCGGTCCGTCGGCGCCAAGTCCATCAACGTTCCGATAGTCGAGGACGGCGCCGACCAGGCAGTTCATAACCAGACTGCGCTCACACCACACCTGGCCGAAGCCGACATCGTCATCACCGCAGCCCAGATCCCGGGAAGAAGGAGCCCCATCCTCGTTACCGAGGCCATGGTCAGCGCCATGAAGCCGGGCGCCATGATCATCGACCTGGCCGCCATCCGTGGCGGCAACTGCGAGCTCACCCGGGCCGATGAGGAGGTCACCCATGACGGTGTAACCATCTTGGGACCGACCGACCTGGCCTCCGGCTCCGCATTTTCCGCATCACGCATGTTCGCCAACAACGTCGTCAAGCTGATCGAACTGGTCGTGACCGAGGACAACACAATCAACCTCGACACCGACGACGAAATCATCGCCGCCATGCTCGTCACCGCCGGCGGCGAGGTTGTGCATCCACAGGTCATTGAAGCCGGAGGAATGCAGTGACCCTTCTCATAGCGCTCACCCTGTTCGTGCTGGCCGTGTTCCTGGGCCTGGAGCTCATCACCAAGGTTCCTGCCATGCTCCACACGCCGCTCATGTCGGGGTCCAACGCAGTCTCGGGAATCACCCTCATCGGTGCCCTCGTGTCGGCCGGCTCAGACCACACCATGCTCACCACAACGCTCGGCTTCGTGGCGGTCATGCTCGCCACCATCAACGTTGTCGGTGGCTTCCTCGTCACCAACCGCATGCTCACCATGTTCGCCGGGCGGAAGAAGCGCCGGCCATGACCACCCCCGACATCATCTCGATCGGCTACCTGATAGCTGCCGTCCTGTTCATCCTGGGCCTCAAGGGACTTGGCAGGCCACGTACCGCCCCCCGGGGCAACCTCATGGGTGCAAGCGGAATGCTCCTGGCGGTCCTCGTCACCATGTTGGACCAGGCCATCATCTCCTATCTGGCCCTTGCCGTGGCACTGGTGATCGGCTCGGTCGTGGGCGCCCTGTTGGCCGTCAAGGTCAAGATGACATCCATGCCCGAGTTGGTCGCGCTCTTCAACGGCTTCGGAGGCGGCGCATCGGTCCTGGTGGCGGTCGCCTCCTTCATCGAGGCCATCGAGCTCGGCAGGGCCGACAACCAACTCGCCATAGCGGCTGCTGCAACCGCACTCATCGGCGCCGTCACCTTCACCGGCTCGGTCATCGCCTTCTTCAAACTGCAGGAATCACTCGAGTGGTCGGGCTTCACCGGCTTACCCCTGGCACGGGCGATGGTGATGGTCGTCGCGCTCCTGTTGGTCGTTATGGTCGCCCTGCAGCCAGACACCAGGGCGTGGCTGTGGGCACTGGTGGCCGCCGGCCTCATCCTGGGCGTCATCAGCACCGTCGCCATCGGCGGCGCCGACATGCCTGTCGTCATCGCACTCCTCAACGCCTTCTCTGGCGTCGCAGCCTCTACCACCGGCTTCGTGCTCGACAACCCGCTTCTCATCATCGCCGGGTCGCTCGTTGGCGCCAGCGGTCTGATCCTGACCCAGATCATGTGCAAGGCCATGAACAGGTCCATCTTCGAGGTCATCTTCTCTGAGACGCCGGCGGCAGCCACCGGAGGCCGCGACGACTCCGACGTCTACGGAGACCGGGTCACCTCAACGTCGGCCGAAGAGGTCGCAATGCTGCTGGAGGTGGCCGACCGGGTCGTCATCGTTCCCGGCTACGGCCTGGCCGTCGCCCAGGCGCAACACGCCGTGCGAGACCTCATGACCTCACTCGAAGCCTCCGGCAAGGAGGTGATGTTCGGCATCCACCCCGTGGCGGGCCGCATGCCGGGTCACATGAACGTGCTCCTGGCCGAGGCAGAGATCGGCTACGAGCACCTCCTCGACATGGACCAGATCAACCCAACCTTCTCCGAGACCGACGTGACCATCGTGATTGGAGCCAACGACGTCGTGAACCCGGCGGCCCGCAATGACCCCAGTTCACCCATAGCTGGCATGCCGATCCTGGACGTCGACGAGTCCCGCACCGTGGTTGTCATCAAGCGTTCGCTCAGCCCGGGATTTGCCGGTATCGCCAACCCGCTGTTCGCAGCCGACAACGCCCTCATGCTCTTCGGTGACGGCAAGCAGGCCGTCATCGACATTGCAGCGGCGCTCGTAACCGTCTGACCGGCCGTTTCGGTCGGCCGCCTACAGGCCCAGGCGGGGCCTCAGCCAGGCGGCGATCTTCGCCAACGCCTTATCTGCCTCGGGCATGTTGCCAACGAATAGTTGGAAGACATGCTGCATCTCGGGGAACACCTCGAGGCTCACGTCAACCCCCGCCAAACCCGCAACCTCGGCCATCCGCGTGGAGTCGTCAAGCAGGGTCTCCTCGTCGCCAACCTGGATCAGCAGCGGTGGGATGCCTGCGAAGTCCCCGTAGAGGGGAGCCGCCAGCGGATCACGTGCATCCTGGCCGGCGAGGAAGACGTCGGCCCCTTCCTTGAGGCCCTCTGGGCTGACCAGAACGTCCACCTCGGCCCGCGTGGTCATCGATTCGCCGAGTCCCTCCATGTCGACCCAAGGTGAGATCGGTATGCCCGCTACGGGCAGCGCCACGCCGTCGTCACGCAACCTGAGCAGCGTTGACAATGTGAGGCCTCCACCGGCCGAGTCACCCGAGATGGCTATGCGATCGGACCCGTAGCCCTGATCCAGCAGCCACCGGTAGGCGGCGGAGCTGTCGTTGACAGCCGCCGGGTGCGGGTGCTCGGGGGCCAGCCGGTAGTCCACGTTCAACACACGGCAACCCACGGCCCTGGCCAGCTGCCCGGTGAAATTGCGGTACCCGTTGGCCGAGCCGATCTTGTAGCCGCCACCGTGGACATACTGGATGACATGGTCAGCCGAGCCGCCCTCGGGGTTGGCCCAGATGGCGGGTACGCCGCCGGCATCCACCTCGGTCCAGGTGACCCCGTCGGGTGGGACCGTCATCATGGACACGGCCATCTCAAACTGGGCTCGTTGCTCCTCGACCGTCTCGACCCCACCAACCGCTTCGGACAGCATCCGCAGTTGTTCCTTGATCGCGTTCGCCTGTTCACTGGCCATGTCGGAAGTACCTTTCCGTTCTTTGTGCAGGTACCAGAACTGTTTGTGTCGCTCCAGTCTTGTTACCTGTCTGGGCGATTGGTTGGGAAACCTCTTCGTGTTGGAGCCAGCAGGGAAATGCTCCCGGAATAGCTCGATCCCCATTGTGAGACAAGTTCGTCATTGTGGCAACACCAAGTAGTAGCCATAGGGCAGCGGCACTGGCAGGTAAGACGACCCGAGGGCGAGGGGGCACAACAACCAAAGGGGGTGCGGGACCTTCGTCGATAAACATGTGGACTAGAACGGCAAAGATGCCCATGCCCACAGCCACCCACCACCAAACTTCGTAGGAACCCGTGCTGTCGCGGATGATGCCGGCCCCCCAGGAACTGACGAACGCTCCGATTTGATGGCTGACGAAAACAATTCCGAACAGAGTTCCTGCATGTTGGGTGCCGAACTGTGACATCACGATTCCTGACGTCAGCGGAATCGTCGAAAGCCAGAGGAGGCCCATCAAGCATCCGAAGGTGATCGACAGTGCAGGACTGTTCGGCAGCATGATGAATCCGAGAATTACGAGACTGCGTGCCCCATAAACGAGGCTGAGTAGGCGGGCTTTTGAATGGCGTTGGCCAAGAGAGCCAGTTGTTAGTGAGCCAGCAATGTTAAAGAGGCCAATGAGTGCTAGTGCCGCAGCTGCCACTGTCGAAGACTGGTCCAAGTCTTCGAGGTGCTTTGGTAGGTGAACGCCAATGAAGGTGACGTGGAAGCCACACACGAAGAATCCAGCGTTCAATAGCAGGTAACTGCGGTTTCGAGATGCCTGACGGAGTACCTCGCGCAGTGGTTTGGTGTCAACGCTTGGGCTGTTGGGGACGCCGGCACGCCCAATCTCGACTGAGGAGCGCAGCGGCAGACATATCACGGTGATCGTTAGGGCAAGACCAGCTAGGACGATAAGTGCCGTTTCCCAAGAGGTGGAGTCGATGATCACACTCGAGATCGGAATGAGGATGAACTGGCCGACAGAGCCGAAAGCAGTAGCAACGCCTAACGCAAACGAGCGCCGAGACTCAGGTACAAGGCGGCCTATGGCTGCGAGGACCACTGAGAATGAGGCTGCGGACATGCCGAGACCCATTAGGACCCCTCCGCCAAGGTGGAGGCCGGTGGGTCCGATGGCTTTGGCCAAGACGACTAGGCCACTTGCATAAATGACTGCTCCGACCATGAGAACCCGCCGGGCTCCAAAGCGATCGGCCAGGCCTCCCGCAACGGGTTGTCCAAAACCCCAGACCAGGTTTTGAATAGCGATCATTAAGGCGAACGAATCGGTTTGCAGTCCAAGGCCGTCGCTCACTGGGCCCAGGAACATCCCCATGGTTGAGCGGGCGCCCAAGGCGATTGCCGTTATGGCACTGCCAGTTATCAGCACCACAAGAAAGGGCGGATTCTTTTGAGAGGACATCTGTGAAGTTTCTGTTCTAGGTGTGGAAGATTTAGTTCTACAAGAACTGGGTTCCCACAGCAGTGAGAGATCTTGTAAGACCCCAGACTAGAAACTAAACGCGGCTCCTACAGACGCCTGGACAAGAAGGGGCGAACCTCAGAGGGGCGACCCTTACCTGGGCGGACTCTCGTGCGGGAGGGGGCGGGAAGCCACATTCTCGAGAAAACCGGGGCCACAGATCCTGGACGCAATCACAAACCTTGTTGAGCGCTCAGGCGCCAGATGGACTAGAGCGGAGAGCACCCCGGCGTCTCTTACGCATTCCGAAGTGGAGGTGGCAGACTCAAGTTTCCAACTGCACCGCGCCCAGCAGATGGCGATATTGCCTACGCCATGGCCTCTCCGATACCTAATAAGGATGATCTGTTCCGCACATGCCACTCATTCCCCACGAGATTGCTAGGCGACGGATGGTTGACGACCATTTGGCTGCACGCGACATACAGGACCCACGTGTTCTTGCAGCTATGGAAGCGGTGCCGCGACACCGATTCGTCCCAGCCGAGTTGGCCTATGCCGCCTACGAGGACAGGCCCCTGCCGATCGGACACGGCCAGACAATCTCGCAGCCCTACATCGTCGCTTTCACCGCACAGGCTCTTTCCCTTCAAGCAGATCACCGACTGTTGGAGGTGGGTACCGGATCAGGGTATGCGGCGGCCGTGTTTGCCGAATTGTGTGCTGAGGTGGTGAGTGTTGAGTGTGTTCCCTCCCTAGCTCATATGGCTCGCCAACGACTCGACCAGTTGGGGTATGAAGACGTGGTCGTCGTGGAAGGCGACGGTGGGCTGGGGTGGATTCAGAGTGCTCCCTATGACGCCATAGCGCTGGCCGCTGCGGCTCCACAGGTGCCCAGCCAGTTATTGGAGCAGTTGGCTCCCGATGGTCAGATGGTTCTCCCACTTGGCCGGAAAAACCAGAATCAGAAGTTGATACGTCTTGTCAGAGCAGGGATGGAAATCAACGAAGAGGAACTTCTGCCAGTCAGCTTCGTTCCTCTAGTTGGTTACGCCAGCCAGGTACCGCCTGAGGTCCTCTAGGAATACTTCGCCGCGTTGAAGTTTGAGGTCTTCGAAGCCTCTGACCTCCATGGCCGATGTGGCCATGTTGACGGCCTCATCGAGGTTCTCAGTTGATAGGGAGTCCACAACGGTGGCGATGGCCGACTGATATTCTCCCAGCATCATGCGCTCTAGGCGCCTTACCCGGGTCCGGCCGAACGGATCAAACGGCGTGTCGCGCAGGTGACGACCCAACCGCAACAAGGTCATGACGGGGCGGCCCAGATTGGAGGGGATTCGTAGTTTTCTTCCCACTCCAAGTGCCTGTAGCAGAGGAGGATGGAGGTGCCACGTGGCTTTTGCTCCTTGGCCACCGACAGCCTCGATCGTCGCCCGCGAGTCGCTACCTGATAGCAGCCGTGCCACCTCGTACTCGTCCTTGTAGGCAGTCAACTTGTGGAGTCCGCGGGCCATGGCCTCAGTGAGGCGCGTAGACCCAGGAGCCACCTTCTGTTCAGCTGCATAGGCGAACCCCATGGTTTCCACAAAGTCGGCTGCGCACTTCCGGTCCTGATAGCCGACCAGGTCCGCAGCCAGTACCTCGACAAGGCCCGCCAGGGCGGTGTCTTCGATTTGGGTGGAAACCGTGGCCCGGAGGCTGTCGGGAAGGTCTGGAAGCTCCATCAAGGCTGGGCCGGTGCTGGTAGGCGAGGTGGAGGCCTCAACCCGTTCAGGGTCTAGTGCCCAGGCGCGACCCCAACGAAAGGCCGCAAGGTTGGCGTCAACGGCCACTCCATTCAGGGTGATCGCTCTCTCCAGCGCTATCGGGGTAACAGGAATGACTCCAGCCTGGATTGCCACGCCCAAGATGAACACGTTGGCCTGCTCAGAGCTTCCCAGGATGCTGACGGTGATGGCACCGGCATCCACGAACCGGTTGGCGTCCGCCCTGGTGTTCTCGCCAACCCGACGGACCAGGCCGGCCACGTCGGGCCCATCAATCTCCGGGTGTCCGATCATGGCTCCAGTTGGGGTGGCTGATGTCGACGCGACGACAACGGTGTGGTCCTTTGTGGCACCGGCCAACGCCTTTGAATCGGCGGCCACCAACAGGTCAAAGGCCACGATGACATCGGCCTCGCCCCTACCTAGGAGGTTGGAAGACATTTCGATGCTCCGAGAGAGGCGTAGGTCGCTCACGACCGGACCGGCCTTTTGGGAGAGGCCTGTCTGGTCGAGGCCACGCACGTCGAGTCCGTCGAGCATCGCAGCAGTACCGAGCAACTGTGTGGCCGTGACGACACCCGTTCCGCCGATACCGGCCAGGCGGATGTCGACGATGTCGGTATCGGTGAGGGGAGTCGGATCGGGAAGGTCGTCACCAGTAGGGCCGGTGACAGTTCCTTTGTCAGGACTACCGGTTTGGACTGCAACGGTCATGAAGCTGGGGCAGTCACCTTCCAGACACGAGGCGTCGATATTGCACGACGACTGGTCGACTGAGGTCTTCTTTCCCAATGGCGTATCGACGGTGTGCAGTGACAGGCAGTTGCTGACCAGCCCGCAGTCACCACAGGCCTCACAGATTCGGTGGTTGATGACCACCCTGAAACCCGGTGTTTCGGCTAGGCCTCGTCTGCGGAACCTCCTCTTCTGAGCGGCACAGGCCTGGTCATGAATCAGTACAGTCACACCGTTGATACCAGCCAGCAGTTCCTGGGCTTCGATGATCCTGGTGCGGTCCCAGACATCCACGCCTGCGGGCATGTCGATGCCGTGGTACCGGGAGACGTCGTCGGTCGTCACCAGAACCCTGCTGACCCCGAACGCCATGAGTGTTGTGGCGATCTCGGGAACACCGACGACCTCGGGGGTCGCTTGCCCACCCGTCATGGCGACCGTGCCGTTGAAGAGCAGTTTGTAAGTCATCGATACACCGGCGCCGACCGCTGCCTGGATAGCCAACTGGCCCGAGTGGAAGAAGGTTCCGTCGCCCAGGTTCTGGGTGAAGTGGCCCCGCTCCACAAACGGCGACATTCCTATCCACTGGGTCCCCTCGCTACCCATTGCGGCGATGCCTGCCTTGTAACCGACCCGGCTCTCGTCCATCAGCATGGACATCCCGCTGCAGCCGATTCCGGCTCCGACCAGAGCCCCGTCGGGAGCCTTGGTTCCCCAGTTGTGCGGACAACCTGAGCAAAAGAACGGCCGGCGGGCGTCGGCCAGAGGTATCAAGAGCCGCTCGCGAGGTGGATCGGGTAGTGGAGCAAGCATCCCTTCGATGCGTGCCGACAGGCGTTCATGAAGGCCACCCATGATGGTGTCGGCATCGAGGATCCCGTAGCTGGGCATGAGGGTCCGCCCGTCGGGGTGCGCCTTTCCAACCACCCGTGGTTGATCAGGTCCACCGTAGAGGGCGTCCTTGACAAGCCACTCGAGTGTCGGGTTCTTCTCCTCCACCACAACTATCTCGCTGAGGCCACGCGCGAAGTTCCTCACGTTGACGGGTTCGAACGGCACAGGCACCTGCATGTGCATGATCCTGATGCCCGCCGTAGCGATCTCGGCCGGTGTGGTGAGGCCGATACGTCGGAGTGCGTGGAGCAGTTCGTGGTAGGTGAACCCACTCGAGACGAGGCCGATCCATGCATCGGGTGGGTCCACGGTGACCCTGTTGAGGCGGTTGGCTACCGTGTATCTGCGGACGAGCTCGGAGCGGACCTCCCTGAAGTCGCGTTCCATCTCCAGGGTGTAGGGGGTGATCAGGTTCCCGCTGGGGTGGTGGACGTGGGGTCGGCCGTCGATCTCCAGGTCGGGTATTACAGTTGCAATTCGTTCAGGGGAGAGATCTACGGTCGAGGTTCCGTCAGCCACGTTGGTAACAATCTTGAGTGCGGCCCAGGTGCCGGTGAGGCGGCTGAGCATCACGGCGTGCATGCCTAGGTCAAGGGTCTCTTGGACGTCGCCGGGGTAGAGGATTGGCATGTGCAGGTCAACGAGGGCTGCATCAGAACTGCTGGGAAGTGTGGAACTCTTTGCTATCGGGTCATCCCCAACGATTGCGATTGCCCCACCGTGACGGGAGGTTCCTGCGAACACGGCGTGGCGAAGTGCATCACCAGCGCGGTCCAGGCCGGGAGCCTTGCCGTACCAGATGCCGAGGATTCCATCGAAACGGCAGTCAGGCTGTTCGGAGGCCAACTGGCTTCCCATCACCGCTGTGGCGCCCAACTCCTCATTTAACGCTGGGCGGTTGAAGATAGGAAGGTCAGGTAGGAGGGTGGCTACTCGGGCCATCTCAAGGTCGAACCCACCCACGGGAGAACCCGGATAGCCCGATGTGAAGACGGCAGTGTTGAGGCCAGCGACACGGTCAATTAGCAGTTGCTGGATCGGTATCCGGGCCAGAGCCTGAATGCCTGTCAGGTAGACGCGGCCCTCGTTGCTGCGGTAGCGATCGTCAAGTTGGTAGTTGTCTAGCAAGGTCATCAAAGGTCCCCGGTCTGGATCCATCAGACTGGCATGGGGATGCTTGTGCGACAACTTGAGGGAACAGTTGTTGGAATACGCAGAGGCACCTACTGGTGGCACCCATGGTGGCGTCAGGCGTGCGATCCTGTCAGCGTGCGTGTCCTCGTGGCCTTAGTGGCGTTCGCTGCGGTTACTGCTGCAGCATGCAGCGCTGCAGAAGAAACATCTACGCCCGCTACCACGCCAGACCTCTTCGGCGACAGCGCGACCACGACAACGATTGCTCCGATGAAAGTGGAGGGTTGGGTGCCAGTTGACCTGCCTGACCTGCGTACAGCTAACGCTGAGTGTGTCGAAGATGCTCAACCAGGTAGCACCCAGGTCATCGAGGAAGGTCCTGAGACCGTGACCGTTGAATCCGGCGACACCTTGGGCAAGATCGCGAAGCGATATGAACGCACAGTGGAACAGTTCCTTCGGGCCAATGGCCTGAGCGACCCGGACATGTTGAAGATCGGACAAGTCCTGCTCGTTCCACGTGAGAGTTCCAAGGAACTGGCCATGCCGAGTGGCCCCATCATCCGATTTGAGGACCTGGTCTGTGTCATCGATACGAGGGTTATGGCCTTTGGACCCGACGGAGCAGCGTTGGACCGAACAGGCCTCATCCAGGTGTTCGTGAGGTGGCCACGCATAGAGGGCCCCAGGGAATCCCCGAAGGTAAATGGCCGCCTCCTAGGCATAACTCAGGGAGCTGTCCAGAAATTCCTAGACGACACGACAACTGCCGTTGAGCGCAACGGCTATGCCTGCAGGGAATCAACAGAAGGCAGGTGCATGTGGCTGCAGCACCAGTACGAGGTGCTCCTCTCCACCGACGAGGTCCTCAGTCTCCGCAACACGGTTCGCCGACTCCTACCAGGTGTAGCGGGTGAGTTATCTGAGGTTCTGACTGAGACCTTTGACTTGTCTACCGGACAACCCGTCCACGTGGCAGATCTGTTCGACCCTGCAACCGATTGGGTGAGTGCAGTGTCCACAGAAGCACTGACACGGCTTGAGTTGGAGCCTTGGACAGACCAAAGGCGGGTCATAGGTGCTGGAGCTGACGCGGCCAACTTCGAGCGCTTCAACCTCACCAATGGTGGTCTGGTCTTATCGTTCGCGCCGTTGAGCGTTGGCGGTTCGGGCACAAACACACTTTCAATCACGATTCCATACCCGGCGCTGGACGAGTACTGGGCCTCTGGCGGAGTGGTCCGGGGCTTCGACTAGCAGGTGAAAAGGTGTGAAAGAGGCACTGTGAGGTTTAGGAAGCCAAGGGGGTAGCGGGCCGGCCACCCACCAGTACTGGGAACTGGCGCACTGGGTCATCCTGGCTGTCCCTCTCGGTCGGAGGGCCGGCATCGGGGTCCCCACGCAGGATCTCAACACCATCGGGTGCGTATTGCAGGATGTAAGCGCGGCGCACTTCATTGGAGTGGTTCGGGCCAGTTAGATGAGGTGTGAGAGACGAAAAAATCACGACACTTCCAACCTTTGCAGGGACTGCAACGGCGTCTTCCGGGTCAGTCAGGCACTGGAAGCCGAGTGGGTCAACATAGGTATGGCGGAGGGTTCCACCCAGATGCGCCCCAGGGACAACCCAGGGGCACCCGTTTTGTGTCGTGGCATCTGTAAGGGGGACCCAGCAGGTCAGATACTGCTGCGGGTCAATGTAGGTGTAGCCATTGTCCTGGTGCCAGGGGAAAGGTCGTGGTCTTTCTGGCTTTTTGTATACCAACTGGTCCCAGTAGAGGCGGACGTCGTCACCGATCAGGTCATGGCAGATTCCGGCAAAGACTGGGTGGCTGGCAAAGCATCTGGCTGCTTCTGAGACAGCGACGGCATGTGGGGCGAATACGATCGAGTCGACATCGGCGATGAACATGCGCCCCGCAGGTCGTGTACGCAGTACCGCCTCCATTTTCGCCTCCATCTCGTCAAGGGCAGCAGCCACCTCAACCAGGTCGGCTGGGTCGAATACGTCTTCAACGAGCGTGAAACCGCCCTCATGGAACTGGTCGCACTGGCTTGCTGTCAGAACCCAGTATTCGTCGCGCTGCTGGCGCACCCACTGGAAGTCCACGTTCCAGGGGTGGGGCACAGCGGCTCCCGTGGCCGAAGTGCTCAACGGCACTAGTTCAGGGCCGGGGCTGATGGCAAGGGCTCATACCAAGGAGATTGCTCGCCCTGCGGAGGTTCCTCGTACATCGAGACTGCCTCTTCAGGGTCGAAAACTCTGGGATCTGTCAAGGGCATCTCACCCCACTGGTAGCGGACACCACCGTCGACGAACATGTACATTCCGGTGCCCTCCCGATCCAACTCATCGTTGCCCACTTCGTCGGGATTCCACCAGACCTCGCTCACATCGTCCACACCGAAGTGGTCGGGTTCAAAGTGGCTGGGCCAGCGCTCCTTGTTGCCAAATGATATGGAAGGGACTGTCAAGCCAGTTGCCGTGGGGTTGGCCTCAAAGAGGGTCCGGGAAAAATTATTGATCGACAGATCGGGTCCCACTGCGGTGAGAATCGAGTAGAACGTTGCCGGGTAAGGGTCGATTACTCCGATGGAGTCATCAGCAGCAGGTGGGCTGCCATTCCACCACTCGTAGAGCGAGTAGCTGCTGCCCGATTCCCGTGTAGTGCGGGCGGCCAGGTTTGAGAGCCCAAAGGCATGTGCCCATTGCTCTTGGTCGTAGGTGCGGGCGAACACGTTGGTGTCCACGAGGACCGATCCGGTGATTATCCACTCGGGGAAGAACCCTTGGGCCGTGGCTTCACGTGTGAAGTCGCGGGGTGCCACGGCGTCACCCGCAAAGATCACCGATGTGACTCCTGCCGCTTTCATCTTGGCAATGGTGTTGGCAGCAGTCTCTTGGATGGTTGCCGGGTCCAGTTGGTAGGCCACCGACTCAGCCAGCTCCACGCCGTAGTCGGCCAGAGCCTCTTCGAACTGCTCGTTCAAGGTGACTGATGCTGGACTTGACTCGATCCATATTCGTCCCAGCACGCGTTCAGAGTCGTGGTAGGAGGCATCCCCTGCATGGACCGCATTGCGACCGGCAACTCGCTTGCCGACATACTCGGCCACTAGCAGGTTCAACTGTTCGGCACTCTTGCCCAGCGACCATCCGTACGGGTGGTTCTCGTTGTAGTAGGAGGTGGGCTGGCCGGGCCCACAGGCGAAGCAGGGGATGTTTCGTGCCATCAACTCCTCTGAAAAGGCATTTGTCAGAGTCGGTCCACCCCAGACCATGAAGGGCTGGATCTCTTCGGCGATCTTGACCGCGTCGGCGCGAGCTGAGACCGAATCCCACACCAGGCCTGAGGCAACCATCACTTCTAGATCCACTCGACGCCCGTAGGTCTCGTAGTAGGACTCGTAGTAGGAGACCAGGCGGCGCATCGTGTCTTCCCAGTCGTCTTCGTCGTCATCGTTGAGGATGGCATCGGTCAGGTAGGCGAGGATCGGATCGGATGCCTGGGGGATCCACCAGACCACTTTGATCGAGTCAGAGGTGACGCCCTGGTCGGTGGCACCTCCGTTGTCGCCCTCAAATGGTGCCCAGCAGGCGGTGCGGAAGAACCACGGGATCCTCACCTGTCCAGTCTCCTGGTCGCAGCGCTCACCCCAGTCGATCGTGTCCTCGATACCCAGGTCAACGGCTACAACCCAGGGCAGTACACCTTCGGGAAAGCCGGTCTCGGGGTCAATGTTGTCGCTAGCAGCAGGCTCGGGTTCTGCTGGTGGTTCCGTTGTAGTAGTGGTCACGGGAGCCGCAGTGGTGGTTGTTGTAGAAGGGGGCGCGGTTGTGACTGGCGGTGGGTCATCAGCCGGCGTGGAGGCAATGGTCGTGGCAGGGGCTCTTGTTGGAGCGAGGGTCGTTGTGATCGGTGCTGTCGTCGTCGTCGTTGCTGTCGTCGTCGTCGGGGCTTGAGCCGCATCGTCGCCTCCTGAGAGGGTGATGGCGGCCACCAGAATGGCGATCGCAATGGTTGCCCCAAGCGGGCCCCAACGTCTCAGGTTGCTGGGCTCACCAGCAGTTGGGCCGGTCGGTTCCATATGAGTTCCCCTTAGGTCAGCCTGTTGGACCGGAACGCATCAGCGTCGATGGATTCGTCCCTAAGTAGGAGGCTATGACAGAAGGATGCTCTAGGACCAGAGAAGGATCTCCAGTAGCGATGACACATCCCTGGTCTAGGGCCAGCAACCGATCCGAGATTGACGACAACAGGGCCATGTCGTGTTCCACGACAGCGATGGCACAGCCCAAATCGTCGCGGATCCGGTGGATGACCGAAGCAAGAGCCTCGGCTTCACGCTGAGCTATGCCACTTGAAGGCTCATCTAACAGAACCACCCGCGGGCTGTGCGCTACCACGCAGGCCAGGTCCAGAACCCGCCTGGTGCCAGTGGACAACTCGCTTACGAACTTGGAGCGGAATCGCTCAAGGCCCATCATCTCGATGAGCTCAGAAGCACGGTCGGTACAGCGCCTTTCACTGTCGTAGGCGTGTGGAAGCCTGAGAGCGGCCGATACCGGATCGTGGGAGCGCGTCCAGCGGTCAAGTGCCACCGCAAGTGTCTCCAAAACGGTGAGGGAGGGAAACAGTCGGGCATCTTGGAAGGACCGCCCTAGGCCCATCCGGGAGCGCTCAGCGGGAGTCTTGCCGTCGAGGCTCCTACCTTCGATTGCAACCGAACCGGATTCGGACGCGGTGAATCCGCAGATCAGGTCGAACAGAGTTGTCTTCCCAGCTCCGTTGGGGCCGATGAGGCCCAGGATCTCGCCCTTGTCGATACTCAGGCTGACTTTGTCAACAGCTTTGATGCCGCCAAAAGTGCGGCTCATTCCCGATGCTGTCAGCACCGGAACCCGGTCCCGACCACTTATTTCTGAATCATCGGACACCACACGTGGTTTGACCTTTTCCGGTGGCCTTCCACTGCCAGCAAGACCGGCCGTCACACCCTCGAGGAACACCGACCGCAGCATCTCTGGCCGATCGAGCAGTTCCGATGTTGGGCCGTGGAAGCGAATCTGGCCCTTTTCCATGAAGTAAGCGGTCTCAGCCAGCGAAAGGGCGGTGTTCACCGACTGTTCTACGATCACTACTGTCGTGCCCTTCTCGCTCAGGTCACGGACGGTTGGGAGCAGTTGTTCAACCACTACCGGTGCTAGGCCAAGGGTCAGTTCGTCCACAAGTAGCAGGCTGGGTGGATTCAAGAAGGCCATCGCCAGGCCCAGCATCTGCTGTTGACCTCCAGAGAGGTCGCCTGCCCTATCTCCCAGACGTTCAACCAGAGGTTCGAAGCGGTCCAGTACCCTGCCGCGTACAACATCCCGGTTGCTTCGATGCCCCAACCAGGCTGCTGCCCGCAGGTTCTCTTCGACCGTCAGTGATGGAAACACCCCGATGCCACCAGGTAGTTGGCCGACCCCTAGAGCGGCAATCTCGTTCGGTGGAGCGTGAGTGATGTCGCGTCCATCCAGGATCACAGCACCTCTCGTGGCTTCGGCCAACCCTGAAATCGCACGTAGCAGGGTGGACTTGCCGGCACCGTTGGTTCCGAGCAGGGCCACGATGGAACCCTGTTCGACATCGAAGTCGACGTCGAACAGCACCTGCACATCGTCGTAACCGACCTGTAGGCCGCGACACAACAGTAACTTCTTGTCACCTCGACGCCGGGCCACGAGTACCTCTGAGCGAGCCGCAGCTGTCTGCCAGACCTGGGCGATGTCACCTCCGACCAGTGAACCCGCCGATGAGAGGATCAGGCCGCCAAGTACGAACATTGGGACCATGACGAGCATGCCCTGGCGGATTCCCCAGTTGTCGGCAATCCAGCCGATGAACGGCAACACCAGCAGACCAGGTAGCACCCAAAGTGAGCCAATCGAAAACCCCATCGATCGAGCCCGTGGCGGTATCGCCATCGACAGGGAGGCCAGCACTCCGGGTCCTACAATCGCCAAGCAGAGATTTATCAAACCCGCCGTGGCTACAGCGAAGACGATGTTGGGTGACAGGGCGAACAGGGCGGCTAGCCCTGATGACACAACTGAAGTCACGGCCAAGAAGCGCAGCACAAGACCCGGCTCCCTGGCGAACAGGCGGGTCGCGATGCGGGCCCCGATGATGAGCCCAATCAGCGCCATGGGCTCGGTAGCTGCCGCGGCAATGCCGCGGGCCCGTTCATCTAGGCCAAACTCCTGCTCGTAGAGCAGGGCAGCTAGGGAGGTAAAGCCGACCAGGGAGGCGGCGAGGAAGGGGAGGGCTGCGAATATGCGACGCAGGGAGTCGATTTTCCAACACATCCGCCACGCTTCTGCGTAGGAGGGTGGTGCCTCTTCTGTCCAGATCGCCTCCTCCTCGGCACCCGCTGCTCGCCGCTCCTGAGCTCCCCGGACCGGTTCCTTGAGTCGCAGTGCCAATACCACGAGGACCAGCGTCGGGAAGGCGAAGATCAGGAAGGGTGCCCTCCAGCCGAAACGGAAGGCGAGGATACCGGCGAAAAGTGGCCCGAGGCCCGCCCCCACAGCGTTAGCCGCCCTGTGAAATGAGAACACTCGAGCTCGGCTTTCAGGCGGGAACCAGTCAGCTAACAGGGAGTTATGAGTTGGGTCGTTGACGGCCTTTCCCACAGCAGAACCCGACCTGACGATTCCGAGAAACACGAGGCCGGTGGCAAGGCCAGTCGTGAACGAGAACATCGACCATGCCAAGGCGCCAGCAATTGCGATGCGGACACGGGAATGGCGGTCAGCCATGCCGGCGATGACGACCTGCAAGGCCAGAGCCACTGCTGCCACCGTGGCGATCAGGGTCAGCAGTCCCTGGAAGCCGAGTGAGAACTCATCACGGATCTCAGGAGCGAGGATCCCGAATGCCGAACGGTCCAACTCGTCGACTGCGTTTAGCCCAAACAACACCAACAGGCCGTAGAGAGGCCCGTCACCGGCGATTCGGCGCAGTGCCAAGACAGGGTGGCGGACCGTCGAGAGGCAGGTCGCCATCCCCCCGACCAGCTTCGGCCGGCTTGGGAACATCATGTCGGAGCCTCGTCGCTGGCTAGGTCACTGGAGTCGGGAGTGATACCGGGAACCTCAATGCCTCTGCTCACAGCAAACCTGCGCAGAGCAGCGTCGCGCAGTTGGTAGAGCCCTGAGGCAAGCCCACCAGGGAGTATGAGCAGTACGATCAGGACGCCGCTACCGGTTGCCATGAGGCGCCAGTTGCCTGGCAACCACCACTCCCCACCCCAGAAGTAGAGGGCACCAAGGGCCGCCCCAAGAAGTGAGCCCAGGCCCCCAGCCACCCCGGCGACGAACAGGCCGATGCTGGTCCGGATGGCGTCATCGATGACGAGGGCTTGTTGATGGTGGACTATCAGGGCGCCTGCACACGAGGCGAAGAAACCAGAGATGGCGAAAGCCGTCAACTTTGCCCGCGTGGGGTTGATAGAGAAAGCTTGAGCCGCCACCTCGTTCTCCCGGAGGGCGATCAACACCCTCCCGGTCCTACTGTTACGGATCCCCGTGACAGCTACGAAAGTCACCAAAAGGGCGACGAGACTCACGTGATACATGGCGAACGAACTAGACCAGTCAATTCGTCCAAGGAGTGGATTGCGCTGGACTCGGCCCTGAGGAAGCCAGTCGAAGAAGCGTGGGTTCAACAGGTACGTGGTGACAGCAACCACGAACGCCAACGAAGTCACTGCCAGGTACATGCCCCGCAGCCGCAACGCCGGTAGACCCACGGCTAAGGAGGCCACCGCACCGGCCATGCCGGCCCCCAAGGTGGCTAGTAACAGGTCGGCACCAAGCTCCTGGGTCAGTTTGGCTCCAACCACCGCTCCGATGGCCACAAAGGCCCACTGGCCGAGCGATAGTTGTCCTGCCCAGCCTGTAAGCACAACAAGGGACACCACGACCATCACGACCAGGTGCAAGTACGAAAAGCGCAGCAGGTTCTCCGTGCCCAGCCAGTGAGGCATCCACAACAGGAAGGCACCGATAGCTGCAACCGCACCCCACCTGAGGAGGCGCAACTGGATCAGGCCCGCCAACTCCACTGGTAGCCGGCGGATCTCTCCAACCGCTTGGAACACACCCAGTTCAAGTTCTCCGCGATCCGACCGGCTTCTTCGCACCAATAACGCCAACACGATTACCAGGGCGATCACGGCATCACCCACCAGTGGGCTGTCCTGGTTCCAGTTGACTCCTTGGTGAAGTATCCCAAGAGCCACCGATGAGGCCAACACAGTTGGTAGGTGGTTGAGGCGGCCGATCATCAGCGCTGCTAGGGCACGCAACAGCAAGCCGAACCCCAGACGACCTCCAACCGGAAGGCCCAACACGCCGGCACGAAGGAACAGTGCCATGAAAGCAAGAGCTCCAGCCACCGCCCAGACGACAGTCTGGATGCTCCTCACAGGAATGCCCAACGATGCTGCCCTATCCGGCCTCTCGGCTGTGGCCCTGATGGCGACCCCGAGGCCAGTCCAGCGCAGAAGTGCTCCGACGCCTGCTAACAACAAAGGAGCTGCGATGAGGACCAACAGGTGGTCTGCACCGAGCCTGATTGGGCCGACATCCCAGACGGCATCTAGTGGAACGTCAATGCGTTGGGATGCAACCCTGGAATCCCACCACCTGGGCATCATCAGTGCCAGGAAGCCGAGTACCTGGGCCAGGCCCAGCGTGGCGACGGTGAGGACCAGGCGTGGTGCTCGAAAGAAGCGCCTGATGACCAGAAACTCAGCAGCCCCACCCAAGAGCAGTGAAGCGGTCAGGCCGACAACCAGGCCGATGGCCCAAGGAAGCTCACTTTCCACGATGAGCATCACTGCCAGGACCGCTGGGATGAATCCCAGTTCCCCCTGGGCGAAGTTGAGTACCCGTCCTGCCCGGTAGATCAGGAGCATTCCCAGTGCTATCAGAGCGGTGATCAATCCGATCACCACGCCGTTCAGGACGACTCCGAGAGGTGACCAGAAAAAGGTTGCTTGGACCGCAAGGATCAGAGCCGGACCTGTAATCCATCCGAGTCGGTCGCCCAGGCGATCCAAGGGTCGAGTAGCCGACTTGTCAGGCATTGGCTACAGAGATTAGTCCCCACCGGGTAGGGGTTGGCTACCGTGGAAGCATGGGGGAGGGGGGTGACCCGATCGGACCAGCCGATCTCAACGTCACGGGCCTGGTCGACTTCGGGCTCGGTCCATACATCCAGACAACCCCCAGCAGGCGGTTCCCCGTCTACACCCGTGGCAATACCGGAGAGGTCTACCCGGAGGTGGTCTTCCCGCTCAGTGCAACGATGGCCAAGGACCTTGGTGGCGACCCGTTCAGCGATGCCCTGCTCGCAACCGGAATCATCACCAGTTCCGAGTGTGGTGAGGATGCTGACGTCCATGCGGGAATCTTTGGTGGATATTCGTACCTAAACCTCTCTGTCTCGCGCGTAATAGCCTTACGCACGCCTGGTGCCACCATTGCCCAGAACGATGCAACGTTCCTAGGAGCAGAAGGCGTAGCCCCGCCGCACGTCGCCAAGCGCGGTGACCGCAACCCGCTGGCAGTTCTACGGGGAGTTCTCTACGGCCTGAGAGTGCTGTTGGCAGATGAGATCCCGCACCTGTCGACAGACATGGCAGAGGCAGCGGAGTGGAGGGCCTCACTTCCCGATTCCGCTTCCGCATCCGAAGACGACCTTGTCGACGTGATGGCCGGGTCGGCACCGATGTTGGCGAGGCTGTTCACCGGACACCTCCTTGTATCGGGTGGCGCCGGTATCGGCTTTGGCTTGCTGCGTGACATTTGTTCCAGACGATTCGAGGACGGTTCGCTGTTCCTCACCCTTGTCTCAGGAATCGGCGAAGTCGCCTCGGTCGAGCCATCCTTTGCCCTCTGGGACATCAGCCGCGCCGTCGCCGACGATGTAATCCTGACGTCCCTATTTGACGAAGGGGTCGACGGCCTATTTGACAGGCTGTTGACAACTAAAGACTCTCTATCCACCAGTGCATTCCTTGCAGATTTCGAAGACTTCCTTGACAACTACGGCAGCCGTGGCCCCAACGAGTGGGAGATGGCATGCGAGGTGTGGGGAACCGACCCAACAATGCCACTGGTGATCATTGACCGGATGCGCCATGCGGACGATGACCACGCGCCCGCTACCAGGTCCGCCGCACGTGCAGGGGAACGTGAGGAGGCCGTGGCAGTAGCCAGGTCCCGTATGCGTGGCGTCACCAGGTGGTTGTTCGATCGGTCCCTCGCTTCGACCGTGCTCCACAGCCGCGCCAGAGAACAGGGCAAAACGATGCTGGTCGACGTAATCCACCAGGTCCGCTTGGCCACCCGCGAACTGGGGAGAAGGATCGCCGAACGGACCCCGGAGGGAAGGCCAGACGACCTCTGGTATGTGACCTACTCAGAACTGGATGCCTACAGGCAGGATCCTGCCTCCTTTGCAGATGTAGTGGCATCGAGGAGGGCGACCCGCGACTCTCTCTCCCAGTTGGTCCCTCCGTTCTGCTTTTCTGACGAGATGCCACCCATCGATAGCTGGGAGAGGCGGGTCAAGCGCACAAGCGAAGCAGCCGTCGTCGGGGCGGTGCTTACCGGCATTCCCGGTTGTGGTGGAGTTGCTCAGGGTCGCGCTCGCGTGGTGATCGACCCTTCAGATCCGGGCGACCTGGGGCCCGGCGACATCCTCATTGCGCCGCTGACCGATCCCAGTTGGACGCCTTTGTTCGTGCCGGTAGAAGCGGTGGTCGTAGACGTAGGAGGTCAACTGAGTCACGCCGTGATCGTGTCGCGTGAACTGGGCCTGCCATGTGTGGTCAGTGCAACCGGGGCGACCCAATCGATTCCAGACGGTGCCCTTGTGGAAGTTGACGGTGCTGCAGGAACAGTGACCCTGATGGCAGGGTGAATCAAACGACCTGAAGGTTCAGGAGTTGGCAGACCTGAAGTCGGCCATGAAGCCAACCAGGGTCTCGACGCTCTCGATGGGCATTGCGTTGTAGACGCTGGCCCTGATTCCGCCGACGCTGCGGTGGCCCTTCAGGTTCACCATGCCGGCAGTGGCGGCCTCGGCCACGAAGCGCTTCTCGAGGTCATCGTCGGGCAGGCGGAACACGATGTTCATGTGTGACCTGTTGGCTTCGTCAACCGGCGACCGGTACCAGCCATCACTGTTGTCGATCGCCCCGTAGACGAGGTCTGCACGCCGGGCTGCACGCCGCTCGAATTCGCCGAGGCCACCGGAGGCTTTCATCCAGGTGAGGACCTTGCCCATCACGTAGATCGGAAACATCGGAGGCGTGTTGGCCATCGAGTCTGCGGAGGCATGCGTTCGGTAGTCCAGGTAGGAAACGAGGTCACGGCTGCTCCGCCCCAGCAGGTCGGTGCGGACCACGACCACCGCCAGGCCGGCCGGGCCCAGGTTCTTCTGGGCACCGCCGTAGACGAGGTCGAAGCGGTCCCAGTCGATCGGGCGGCTGAGGAAGTCTGAGCTCATGTCTGCAACCAGCGGCAGGCCGAGTTCTGGGAAGTCGGGAAAGCGGATGCCACCGATCGTCTCGTTGCTTGCCAGGTGTACATACCTGGCGGCGTCGCGGACCTGAACCTCATCGGCCCCGGGCATCCGGGTGAAGCCGTCATCGGCACCGCTCCATGCCTCGTAGACGTCGGCAACCAGACGAGCCTCGGAAAGTGCCTTCCCTCCCCAGGCGCCGGTGTTCACGTACCCGGCGGTCTCACCCGGAGCGAGCAGGTTCATTGGCACCTGGCCGAACTGGAGGCTTGCTCCGCCCTGCAGGAACAAGATGGTGAACTCGTCTGGCACCGAGGCCAGTTCCCTGAAGTCTGCCAGCGCACCCATGTGCGCGGCGTCATAGGCGTCTGCCCGGTGGCTGGCCTCGACGATGGACATGCCTGTGCCACCGAAGTCGAGCAGTTCGTCGCGAACCTCTTCGAGGATGCTCACCGGAAGGGTGCAGGGGCCCGCACAGAAGTTGTGGACCCGGGTGGAGGTGGTCATGGATTGCTCCCTTGGTCGAGCCCGGTCCGGCCGAGGCGGGATGCGGGATCGTGGTCGCTGACCAAGCAAGGCTAGCGGCGGTAACCGTCGGGTCGGTACGGTTCAGTCGAAGGTGATACGACGCAGGGTCGGCTCGAGCACCGACGATGTACGGCGCTCCGACTCGGCCAGCACAGTGGGATCAGCACTGGGAGGGTTGTCCATGCCCAGCGGAACTATCTCGTAGGTGGAGCGGTCAACCCAGGTGGGGACGTAGCCGGCATCCACTACAGCTACCGAACCGTCAGGCCGGTCGGCCACGGCGAACCATGCGATGACGCCGTCCTGAGTGGAGTCAGGGCATTCTGGGCGGCAGTTCCTGCGCTCGTCACCGGGTTGGTTGGAGAGGAAGTTACCCAGTCCGATGGCCGCGTACTTGTCGGAGAACCGCAGCACGGGCTGGATCACGTGTGCCTGATGGCCTATCAGCAGGTCGACTGCCGGAGATGCGAGGAGTTGGGCTGAGACCTCGGCCTGCCTGTCCGTGGGTTGGCTCTGGTACTCGATTCCCCAGTGGATGCTCACCACCACGAACTCGGCACCCTGTTCCACCGCTGCCTCGGCATCGGAGACGACCTTCTCAGGATCGAGGCTGCCGACAAGCCACGGTGGGTCGGTCGGTAGGGAGGCTCCGTTCATGATGTCGGTGTAGGAGAGGTGTGCCACCGAGATGCTGCCGGGTGCGAACCAGGCAGGTCCGGCATCGGCCTCTTCAAGGGCCATCCCGGAGTGGGCCACCCCGGCCCGGTCAAGGTGGCCCAGGGTGGCACGCACTCCTGAGACCCCGGCATCAAGGCTGTGGTTGGACGCAACCGAACACCCGTCGTAGCCGGCGGCACCGATGGCATCAGCCAGTTCGAACGGCACCCGGAAGTTGGGGTAGTAGACGAGGTCGCTGTCATCCTGTGACAGCGGCGTCTCCAGATGGCAGAGGGCCAGGTCGGCTCCCGCCAACACGGGCTGGACACGCCTGAACATGGGGTTGAAGTCGTAACCACCGTCGCTGCCGTAGAACCCTGCCATGTCGGCCACGTACTCGTGGGCGAGGAGGTCACCGGTCGCAACCAGCGTGAAGGTGCGGGCCTCGAACGGGAGCGTCGTCGTTGTGGAGGAGTCTGGAGGGGTCGTTGATTCGGGCCCGCCGTCGTCTGGAGTCTGGGAAGGCGCCGTGGTGCTGGCAGGCACCTGCCCGTTCTCGTCGCGGCTCACTCCGGTGAGCGTCGTGAGGTCTATTGACAGATCGGCCATGACCATTACGAGCACAACAGCGAAGAATGCCATGAGCACTCTCGTCAGGTGCCACGCCACCCGACGTTCGGTCTCTGACATGACGTCGTGTTCCGGGTCGATGTCGGTGGGGTCATTCATGTCAGGTCCCGAAGGATTGGAACGCCGGGTCGAACATCCTGGTTGTTGACACCGTCGGTCCTGACAACCCGGCCAGAGACGAGAACGTGGCGAACACCCTCAGCCTCACGGGCCGGGTCGGCGATCGTGGAGCGGTCGATGATGGTCGTCGGGTCAAAAACCGTGATGTCTGCCACAGCGCCTGGCTGGATGCGGCCCCGTCGGGCCATGGCCGAACTGATGCCGCCCAGCATCCGGGCTGGAAGGATCGTCATCTTTGCCAGAGCGTCTGGCAGGGTCAGGAGCCCTCGCTCACGCACATAGTGGCCGAGCACTCGGCTGAAGCAACCCGTGGAGCGGGGATGGTTGTTGCGGGGGAGTTCCAGGATGGCATCGGAGCCGATCATCACCCAGGGTGTGAGCAGCGACGTGTCGATGTCGTCATCGCTCATGGCGAACGCCGCAGTCACCTTGTGTTCCCTTCGGGCGGCGTTGAAGGTCTCCTCGGTGAGGCGTTCGTCTGTGCCGGCTATCTGGAGGTCTCCCCATGAGATGCCGTACTTCTCGCGGAAGTTGTCGTAACGGGCGCTGGCTGCGTTGGTAGCCCAGAACGTGTACGGATAGGTGCAGGCCGTTATTGGGATGCCCGATGCGCGTGCAGCATCGAGTTGTGAGATCGCCTCGGCCATTCGACCGGTTCCACCAGTTGAGTTGATGTGTTCGATGTGGAGTCGACAACCCGTCTGGGTGGCCACCCTTATGGCCTCATCGAGGGCCTCCTCCTGGGTGCCCGGCGTGAGGTTCTCCGAATACCGGACGTGCAGGCACAACGGCACGGAGTAGCGGGCAGCCACCTCGCCGTGGCGGAGCATCTCGTCGAAGCTGACGTCGACGGTGTACTCGGGCTGTTCGTGAATGCCCAGCGCGCCGGCCAGGACATCGGCCTCGGCCCGGCCGACCAGCTCGTCGAGATCGTCTCCGCTGACCCGGCTGATTCCCAACTTCATGTCCTTGCGGTGCTCGTACTGGTCGGCGGCACCTCCGTAGTTGACCGGTGGGTCGTTGCCAGCTGCCTTGTCGAGAAAGATGGCCATCGGATCATCGATGCCGTGGAGGTTCAAGTTGGTGGTGACCCCGTCGGCGACCTTGAACCACTCGCCGAATCCGTTGGGTGGATACGAGAGGATGTCGATAAAGCCCGGCGACACCACAAGGCCAGTGGCATCGATGCTGCTTGATCCCGACAGCGGCTCGAGGCTGATCTGCGTGATCGTGTCGCCGTCTATGCCCAAGTGAGCTACCGCGTCGAACCCAGAATCGGGGTCGATGACCCGACCTCCGGCGATCACCGTGTCATGGACATGGTCGTCGGTGGCCACCTCGAGGGAATCGTCGAGCACTGGTGGCACCGTGGGAGTGGTGGTCGCGGGCGGGCCGGTCGTGGAGGTGGTGGCCGGGACCGAAGAAGGTGCTGGGGCCGGTGTGGTCGACAGCCCCGTGGGCCGGATGGTGAGGCGCCGAAGCAGGGCAAGGTTGGCCGCACCGAAACCCAGGCCGAACAGCACCTTGCGACGTGCAATGGCACCAGGGCCCGGCTCGACCGGCGTGTTCCCGTCGGGCGGCTGGTCCTCCATCAGGGCGACGCTACCTGTGGAGTCGAACGGGTACACGGCACTGGACCGCTCCGGGCGCGGCTACCGGTGGGTGTCAGCTGGCTAGCGTTGGAATGTGGAGATCCGCTACCCGGGCACACTCGGCGTCCTGGCAATCCTTGGCCTGGCAACGCTTGTAGCCGCAATTGCGACCGGTGGCTCAACCGACCTGTTGATGGCCAGGGTGTCGGCCGACCCACTGGCCGAGTCGTCTCCGCACCTCGTCGTTGTCGAGAGGCCAGCCGGGGGTGTTGGCGCCTACTCGGGTCTTGGCACCTGGGTCGACTCTTATGACTCCGATCCTGTCTACACATCGGGCCGACCGTCGGTGTCGCCGGGTGACACAGCGCAGATGGCGGCCTCTGGGGTGCAGACCCTCTTCATGCAGGCGGCGCGTTCCGATGACCGGGCAACAGGGCCGACCACGGACCCGTGGGTACTGGCCGAGTTCCTGATGAACGCCCATGCAGACGGCCTGAACGTGGTCGGCTGGTACCTGCCCAAGTGGAGCGGCGACAACGAGGACCTCGAACGTCTCGTGGCGGTCCATGAGTTCGAGGTTCTGGGGCATCGCTTTGACGGCCTTGCGGTGGACATCGAGTGGAACCGCGGCGAACTCGAGGAAGATGCCGAGGAGCGCAGCCGTCGCCTGCTTGTGCTCTCTCTGCAACTACGCGACTCGATCGGCGCTGCGACCTTGGGAGGCATCGTGATGCCACCGATCGTGACCGACCAGATCAACCCCGACTTCTGGCCGAACTTTCCGTGGACAGACCTTGCAACTCTCTACGACGTGTGGCTGCCCATGAACTACTGGTCGTTCCGCACCGAGGAACACGCCGACCCGCTCTACTACAGCGGTGAGAACATCAGGTTGTTGCGTCAGAACCTCCAGTTTCACGAGGCGGTGGTACACGGCATCGGAGGTATCGGAGCCGAGAGTGGCGACGTCTACGGTGCTGATGAACCGTTGGCAGAGTTGGATGACCTGGCACTCTTCGTTCGGTCACTCTCGGAGACCGGAGCCGTGGGGGGTTCGATCTACGACTGGGCAACCACAGGAAATGCAGCTCGGGAGCGCTTGGCTGGACTCTTTGCTGGGTAACAGGTTAGGCAACTCCCCGGCCTGCCGTTCTTACCCACCATTCGAAATCAGCGAGATCCGCACGCCACAGATCTCGAAGTTGCCGGACTGGGCCGCTACCAACTCGAGCCCACTGACGCCCTCACCTCTGCCGTCAGCGGCATCCACAAACCGGATCTCCGCGTCGTCAAGGGCGATTGACGTGTCGGTGTTCTGCCTCCCTAGTACCTCTGACCAGCGCTCGGCCATGGCCAGAGGAGACTCGGCCTGAACCTCGACGGCGGAGATCCGTTGTACCACTCCGGTGTGGATGTGGTCCCGCCAGTAGGGTCCGGCCCACGGCCAGGCGTCCCAGTCATCAGTCTGGTCTACTGACAGGATCGCCCCACCGACGTCGCCCGGGTGGAGGTGGAGTCCGGTGACACCCTCGGTGACTGCCTCAAAGACCACCCGGGTTCCGGTTTCCCGAAAGTGATCACGAAACGGGTCTAGGTCGTCAACCTGGACGATGACCATGTATCCACCGTCGCCACCCCGCTTGGCAAGGAGACGGCCGGCCGTCGTACCTGTTTCGACCGGTGACACCACCTCCAACAACTGTTCGCCCACCGGATACAGAACGTTTCCGAGGCCGAAAGTGCTCACCCCTGGGTCCCGGAAGCAGACCGAGAGGCCCAGTTTCGCCTCGATTTCGGACTCTGCTGCCGTAAGGTTTTCGGCTACCAGGGCTACCTGGCGCAGGCGCATCCGCATCACAGTGACGCTAGTGGCGCCTGGTCTTCGGGGACGCACCGTCCGGGAAGACTACCTACCGCTCCCCAGTCAGATCCAGAATCCGGTAGGTGACAACTCTCAGGCTTGGGAGGTGGCCGAGGTGCCGGCCGCCAGACATACGCGGATCTTCGCAACAGGGTTCGAGGGGCCCGGAAGAGTGCTGAGTGGGGTCCTGGGTGGCCCGCGCGCGCGGGTCGCGTAGCCTTGACTACCGGGCACTTCCGTGGTCGGCTCAGCCGAAAGAGGGTTCAGGTGAGCGAAAAACGCCAGCCAACCGCAACGACGGCCTTCGGTGTTGGCCGTCGCGAGAACCATGACTCGTCTGCTTTCTACGCCCGCTTCCGGCCACCAGAGGTGTCTGACGATGACACCATCGCTGATGCTCCCGACCTTGGTGACGGCTGCATCCTGGGTGATTCCCGTGACATGCACCACCTGCCCGACTCGTCAGTGGCTCTGGTGGTCACCTCACCTCCCTATTTCGTTGGTAAGGAGTACGAGTTGGCCGTGGCGGGCAATGGAACTGTCGGGATCCCCACTTCGTACCTCGAGTACCTGGAGATGCTTTCTGAGGTGTTCACCGAGTGCTTGAGGGTCCTTGAGCCCGGGGGCCGCATAGCAGTCAATGTTGCCAACCTCGGGCGTAAGCCCTACCGGAGCCTCTCAGCAGATGTGATCCGCATCCTCCAGGATGACTTGGGCCTATTGCTGCGCGGTGAGGTTGTGTGGCAAAAGGCTGAAGGTGCAACCGGGTCGGTCGCATGGGGGTCGTTCCGCAGGGCGGCCAACCCGGTGCTCCGCGATATGACCGAACGGGTCCTCATCGCCAGCAAGGGGCGTTTCGATAGGGCACGTGTACCGAAGAAGCGCGAGGAGGAGGGCCTTCCCCACGAGAGCACGGTCACAACCGACGAGTTCATGGAGGCCACCCTCGATCTCTGGCGCATCGACTCAGAACAGGCCAGCAGGGTCGGCCATCCGGCCCCGTTCCCGGTTGAACTGCCCCGGCGCCTGATCGACCTCTACACCTACCGCGACGACCTTGTCCTCGATCCGTTCCTGGGTTCCGGTTCCACTCTCGTGGCGGCTCTGCGTGCCGGTCGGCGCGGGGTGGGCTACGACCTGGAATCCGAGTACATCGACCTGGCAAGGGGCCGCCTCGCCACCGAGAAGGACAGGATCAAGGCCGGTTCCCTCGCCGAGTGGCGCCGCAGCGACCTGGCCGGCCGGGCAGCACCACAGGACGGTCTGTTTCCCGCGCTGAACGGCCACGACGATACCGAGCACCTCCTGGAGCGTGCCGCGGAATCAGGCAAGAAGGTAGCCGACATCGC
>Ga0208132_1000124_pt1 | contig 34458 bp, 35 predicted proteins | sample ETNtaG_16_FD_185785 | JGI IMG/M metagenome (GOLD analysis project Ga0208132, IMG submission 185785) | Marine microbial and viral communities from oxygen minimum zone, Eastern Pacific Ocean - ETNP201406SV199 (SPAdes) (version 2) | ecosystem: Environmental > Aquatic > Marine > Oceanic ... | reverse complement strand
AGGCCCGCCTCGGCACGTTCCACGGTCGAGGGCACGGACACGCTGACCGGGGAGCCGTAGGGGATGCGTGAGGCAGGGCACGGCCCGGCCGGCTTGTCCCAGGTACGCAGGCCCATCAGGCGGGACCTGTTCCCGGACCTCGGCCTTGGTGAAGCCGGCATCGAGGAGGGGGAACCGGGCACCCCGACCGGCGGCTGCCTGCTGTCCGGGACGGTGGTCGCCCACGTCGTCGAGCGTGATGCCGAGCAGCACCGTCGCCCCTTCGGCGTCGGCCATCGGCCTGACGGCATCCATGAGCGCTTCCTTGCAATGGAAGCAACGATCGGGGTCGTCGGCCCGGTAGGCGGCCGAGGCCATCTCTTCGGTCTCGACCGCGGTCCGGCACAGGCCCCACTCGTCTGCCGGGGCGGCAGCGGCCTCCCATTCGGCTGCGACGAGCGAGGGCGACACGGCCGTGACGGCCCTGGCCTGATCAGGGCCGAGCGTCTGGTGGGCGACGCCGGCGAGGAACGCCGAGTCGACTCCCCCGAGAAGGCCACCACGACGCTTCCGAGGGACTCGAGGTCGGCACGCAGGCGGTCCAGCGGCGTCACCCCGGCTTGAATGGACAGGCACACCGAGTCGCTACCCGGCACGGCAGCCGACGCTGTCGAGGACCTCGTCGAGGGAGCCGACGACGCCCGTGTAGAAGGGTCCGAACTCCGCGTAGACCGCGGACGCCTCGTCGTAGCGCAGCGTGTAGACGACATCCTTGATGTCGTCGGGCCGTTGGCCGAACAGCGTGACACCCCACTCGTAGTCGTCTACGCCGGTCGAGGCGGTGACGATCTGCACTATCCGGCCGGCGAACTTCCGACCCGAAGTACCGTGCTCCATCATCAGGTCGCGGCGCTCCTCGAAGGAGAGGGTGAACCAGTTGGACTGCTCACCCCGCCGCTTCGACATCGGATAGAAGCACCAGGCAGGCTTTCCCTCAGGGGGCAGCACGGGACGCAGCCGGGCCTCCTTCATCTCGTCGGGAATGTCGGCGGCGTACTCGGAGACCTCGGTCAGCGAGACGTAGCTGTCGACGACCTCGAGGCCCGCCTCGGTGAGGCCGGTCTGGAGGCCCCGGAGGCGCCACAGGTCGTCGCCGAGCACCATGAAGGCCAGGTCGGCCTTGTGCCCGAGGACCGCCACCGGCACGACCTGGTCGCCTGTCGTCTCTGCAGCACCGACCACGGCCCGCACGGCATCGGAATCCGCCAGGGGGCCGACCCTGCAGAACAGGTGCAGGACCCCGAGGCCCTCGGCGGGGGTGACCGGCTCGCTCATGGCGCTGAGTGTACGGAACCGAACCGGACCGTGGTGCGGTGGAGAAATCGGTTGCCCAGGTCAATCGTGCGTATAGAAGTTCAGCCGGTTGTCGCGGGCGAAGCCCACCAGTTGCAGGCCGGCGGTGCGGGCGGTCTCGACGGCCAGGGCCGATGGGCCGCTCACGGCCACGAGTGCGGCAAAGCCGGCCGCCCATGCCTTCTGGACCATCTCGAACGAGGCTCTACCGCTGGCCCACAGCCCGAGGTCGTTGGCGGGCAGGTGTCCGTCGAGGTACAGCCGACCCACCACCTTGTCGACGGCGTTGTGGCGGCCGATGTCCTCCCGAAGCAGCAGGGGACGACCGGTCCGATCGAAGGCGACCGCAGCGTGTACGGCACCCGTGGTGCCGAAGAGGGCCTGGCCGTCGGCGATCCGCTCCGTCATGCCCGCCAGCACATCCAGGCCGAACGGCTCGACGTCCAGCGGCTCGAGTCGTTCGACCAACTCGTCGATGGCCATCGAACCGCATATCCCGCACGACGAGGAGGCCGGCCCCAGCCGCGGCGTCGGTACCGGAGCGACCCCGCCGGTTTCGACGGTGACGTCGTTGAATTCGGCTTCCGCTGCCGAGCCCTGCCCGCAGTATCGAACGGCCCGGACCGGGGCACCGTCGAGCATTCCTTCCGTGACGAGAAAGCCGACGGCCAACTCGAAGTCGTCGCCCGGGGTGCGCATGGTGGTGGCAACCAGTTCACCGTCGAGGCGCACGGACATGGGCTCCTCGACGATCAGGTCGTCCTGGACCCGCCGGGAACCCTCGGAGTCATGCCGGCGCGTCAGCACCCGTTGCGTCCGGCCCCTGCTCATCGGCCTGCTCCTGCTGTGACCACGCCCATCAGTGAACAGCCCTCTTGCCCCAAAACGGCGAAAGGGCGCCCCGTGGGGCGCCCCTCGCCTGAAACGACTTCCTAGAAGTCCATGTCCGACATGCCGCCGCCGGCTCCCCCCTCGGGGGCATCGGCGATGACCGCCTCGGTCGTGAGGAAGAGTGCGGCTATCGAAGCGGCGTTCTGGAGCGCCGACCGGGTCACCTTGGCGGCATCGATGATGCCTGCTGCGACCAGGTCCTCGTACTCGCCCGTGGCGGCGTTGAGGCCGTTGGGGCCCTCGAGGCCGCGCACGCGCTCGACGACGACACCACCCTCGAGGCCCGCATTCACGGCGATCTGGTGCAGTGGTCCCTCGAGCGCATGGGCCACGATGCGTGCACCGGTCGCCTCGTCGGTCGGGAGGCCATCTGCGACCGATCGGGCCACAGCCTGGGCACGGAGCAGGGCCACGCCACCGCCGGCGACGACTCCTTCCTCGATGGCCGCCTTGGTCGTGCTGACCGCGTCCTCGATTCGGTGCTTCTTCTCCTTGAGTTCCACCTCGGTGGCAGCGCCTACCTTGAGCACGGCTACGCCTCCCGAGAGCTTGGCGAGGCGTTCCTGGAGCTTCTCGCGGTCGTAGTCGGAGTCGGTGTTGTCGATCTCGCCCTTGATCTGGCTGATCCGGCCGTTGATGTCGGCCTCGTCGCCCTCGCCCTCGACGATCGTGGTCTCGTCCTTGGAGACGACGACCTTGCGGGCACGTCCCAACATGTCGAGGGAGACGTTCTCGACCTTGAGGCCAACCTCCTCGGTGATGACCTGTCCACCGGTGAGGATGGCCATGTCCTGGAGCATTGCCTTGCGCCGGTCACCGAACCCGGGGGCCTTGACGGCAGCGGCGGTGAAGGTGCCGCGGATCTTGTTGACCACGAGGGTGGCCAGGGCCTCGCCCTCGACGTCCTCGGCGATGATCAGCAGCGGACGCCCTGCCTGCATGACCTTCTCGAGGGCGGGCACGAGGTCGCGTACGGTCGAGACCTTGGAGCCGACGAACAGCAGGTAGGGATCCTCGAGTGCTGCCTCCATGCGCTCAGGGTCGGTGACGAAGTACGGCGAGATGTAGCCCTTGTCGAAGCGCATTCCCTCGACGAGGTCCATCTCGATGCCGAAGGTCTGGCCCTCCTCGACGGTGATCACGCCGTCCTTGCCGACCTTGTCGATCGCCTCGGAGATCATGGAACCGATGTCCGGGTCGGCAGCCGAGATGGCGGCCACGTTGGCGATCTGGCCCTTGTCGCTCGAGACGTCGACGGCGCCGGCGAGGATCGACTCGACCGAGGTGGCAACGGCGGTCTCGATGCCCTTCTTGACCGACATCGGGTTGGCGCCGGCAGCGACGTTGCGCAGGCCTTCGCGGATCATCGACCAGGCCAGCACGGTAGCGGTGGTGGTGCCGTCGCCCGCCACGTCGTCGGTCTTCTTGGCGACCTCCTTGACGAGCTCGGCGCCGATCCTCTCGAAGGGGTCCTCGAGTTCGATCTCCTTGGCGATGGAGACGCCGTCGTTGGTGATCGTGGGAGCGCCCCACTTCTTGTCGAGCACGACGTTGCGGCCCTTGGGGCCAAGCGTGACCCGGACGGCATCTGCCAGTTGGTTCATGCCCTTTTCGAGCGACCGGCGGGCCTGCTCGTCGAAACTGATGTTCTTCGCCATTGGCGGAAGCCTTTCTCTGGGTTCGAAATCGTGGGAAGAGGCGCTGGAAGGTCAGGTTCGCAGCACTTGGCACTCTCCCCTGACGAGTGCCAATCCAATCAGCGTCGGCCGGGAATCACAACCTCCACGGGGGACCAGATCGGTTCCTGCATGCGGGACCAGACCGCTCCCTCACCCTCCGGCTACGGCCGGGACGATGGCGACGGTCGCACCATCGGGAACCGGGGTATCGAGGCCGTCGAGGAAGCGCACGTCCTCGTCGCTCACGAAGACGTTGACGAACCGGCGCAGGGCACCCGACTCGTCGAGGATACGGGAACCGAAGCCGGGGTGGGATGCCTCTAGCGCCCCGAGGGCCTCGCCAACGGTTGCGCCATCGACCTCGACCTCGCCGGCACCGGCGGTGAGGGGACGCAACGTGGTGGGAATGCGGATGGTGACGGCCATGGGTTGCCTCCGTGGGCTGGCGCACGGCGGGTGCCGGCGGCGGACTGGTCCGATGAACCTATCGACGCACGCCCCGATCGGTGCCCGCAACTCCGGTTCCTGCCCCCCCGGCAACCTCTGCCACGACGGCCTCCACGCACCCGGCAGGATCGGTGCGGGCCCGTTCCTCGCCGAAGCGTTCTACCAGCGATACCACGTCGGGATGGCCGGCGAGGTCGGTGGTGACCTGCCCGGCCACGACCAGGACCGGTAACCCTGCAGCGGCTGCGTAGGCCGACACTCCCCCTACGACCTTCCCCTGGTAGGAGGTGGCATCCAGCATCCCCTCTCCCGTCACGACGAGGTCGGCACCTTCGAGGGCTTCGTCCAACGCCAACTCCTCGGCCACCAGGTCGATCCCATCCACCAACTCGCCGCCGATTGCGGCGAGGCCACCCGCCAGGCCACCTGCGGCCCCCGCCCGGTCGAGGTCCGCCACGTCGATCCCGAAGTCGTCCTCGTAGCGCTGGGCCAGGCGGACGAGTCGGCGGCGCAACATCTCGATCTGGGACGGCGATGCCCCCTTCTGTGGTCCGAAGACCTCTGCAGCACCGGTGAAGGGCGTCCGGACGTCACAGGCCACCAGCAGTTCGATGCCCCGGTAGCGGGCGGATGACCCCATGGCTCTGAGCGCTCCGAGCCCGCCGTCGGTCGTCGCGGAACCACCGACCGCCACGATCACCCGTCGGGCCCCCGACTCGACCGCCTCGCGGATGAGCTCGCCGGTCCCGGTAGTCGTGGCATCGAGGGGCTCGTTGCCCTCGGCTCCGCCGGCGAGGACCAGGCCTGATGCCTGCGCCATCTCTATGACCGCCGATCGCCCGTCGAGACGCCATTCCGCCACGACGGGGTCGCCGAGCGGCCCGGTTACCGTCGACCGGCGGTTGGCGCCGCCCAGGACCTCGAGGGTTCCCTCTCCGCCGTCGGCCATCGGCAGGGCCGTCCCCGTACCCCCGGTGGAGCACACGCCGCGCACGACCGCATCGGCGATCTCGACAGCGGTGGCGGTCCCGCGGAACTTGTCTGGAGCGGCGACGATGCGCACGCCGGAAGACCGGTATCAGCCGTTGTGGATGCGGTCGTCGGCGCCGAGGATCACAACTATGTCCGCCGTCTCCAGACGATCCAGGGCGTTCTCGGCGAGGCCTGATGCGAGTCCGGTCGGCGGAATCTGCGCCAACAGGTCGGGGCTGTCCGGGGCGAGGAGGTCCATCACCGCCCGGGCCTCGGCGATGAGCCCGGGCCTGAAGTAGATCATCGTGGTATCGGTGGGTTGGGCGTTCGCCGGCGGAAGCGTGGAGTAGCCCTTCGGCACGAGGAGTTGCGTCACCGCAGCGGCCGCCCTCGCCGTGCCGGAACCGTTGGCGACGAGCACCTGGACGTCGCTGGGAGCTTCGGTGACAGTGGGAAACAGGGTGGACGTGGTTTCGGTGACGCCGTCGCCCGTGCCGTCGCCGGAACCGTCGCCCGTGCCGTCGCCGGAACCATCATCCGTGCCGTCGCCGGAACCGTCGCCCGTGCCGTCGCCGGAACCATCATCCGTGCCGTCACCGGTGCCGTCGCCCGTGCCGTCGCCGGAACCATCATCCGTGCCGTCACCGGTGCCGTCGCCGTTGCGATCGTCCGTCGGCTCCGCGGTCGTCGGGGACGACTGGTCGTCCGAAAGGCTCACACCGTCGTCGAGGCCCTTCCAGAGCAGCGCGGTACCGAGCAGGACTGCGACGACGATCAGCAGCAACGCACGCGGTGCCGTTGCACTGTTGCTGGGCCCGAGGCCCGCTCCACCACGACCAGCGGCCATCAGCGTCCGTCCCTTTCCTGTGGCGGCAACTCGAATCGGGCCTTTCGGCGGCGATCCCTCCGACGGCGCAGACGAAGCACGACCAACGGATCGTGTTCGAGCGCTTCCGGTGTGTCCAGGAGTTCGCCCAGCAATTGGTAGTAGCGCGTGACGGACAACTCGAAACGCTCGTTGATGAGCCCCTCCTTGGGGGCATCGAGGGTCCACCAGGATCGCTCGAACTCGAGGATCTCCCGGTCTCGATCTGTCAATGGCACAGCGCGATCATCCTCCGCCACCGGCCCGAGTGCAAGCACCCCCCGGCCGACCCACCCTTCCGGGGCTCCCAGCGCCGTACGATCGCCTTCCGAAGGCCCAACGCCCGAGTAGCTCAGTTGGCCAGAGCAGGCGCCTTGTAAGCGTCAGGTCGTCGGTTCGAATCCGACCTCGGGCTCGATCGGACCGCGTCTTCGCGGCCCAGCGCCCGTTCAAGCGTCGGTGTCGCGTCTCCTGGCCACCTCGAAGAGCGCCACCGCCGCCGCAGCGGAGACGTTCATCGAGGCCAGCACACCCTGCAAAGGGATATGGGCGACGGTGTCGCACCTCTCGCGCACCAGGCGCGAGAGGCCGGCGCCCTCGGCGCCCATCACCAGCGCCACCGGGCCGTCGGCCACCGTGAGGTCGTGGATCGGGTCGGAGCCGCCGATGTCGAGGCCCACGGTCCAGATGCCGACCTTTGCCAGAAGCGCCATGGCCTTCGGGAGACCCGACACGGTGGCCAGGCGCAGGTGCTCGATGGCCCCGGCCGCCGACTTTGCGGCAGTCGCCGTCACCCGGGCGGCCCGATGCCTGGGCAACACCACGCCGGTCACCCCGGCACATTCGGCAGAACGCAGGATGGCGCCCAGGTTCCCCGGGTCGGTGACACCGTCCAGGAGGAGCAGGAAAGGCGGCCGGCCGGCCGGGCCGGGCGACGTCAGCAGCGCCTCGAGACCATGGTCCTCGAGCGGGGCGGCGAACGCCACAACCCCCTGCGGGGCCTCCGTGCGGGCCATCGACTCGAACCTGCCCCGCGCCACCTCGCGGATCGTGACCTTGTGCTCGTCGGCCAGGTCGATGATGTCGTCGAGGATCGGCGCCGGGTCCAGGTCCCCGGCGAGGATCACCTCTCGCGTTCGTCGGGTTCCGGCCAGGAGAAGTTCGCGGACAGCCTGACGGCCCTCGACCTGGTCACCGCCGAGGCCCTTCGGTGGACCGTCCCTGCGACGCCGCTGGGGCGTGGTGCCCCGCTGGCCAGGACGCCCACGTCCCCCGTCCCTGCGGTCGCCCTTCCCGCGTCCAGGACCCCCACCGGGGCCGCGGCGTTGTCCACCGCCCTTCGGCCGACCGCCACTCACGGGCGCTGCACCAGGGCCACCACCAGGCAGGCGATGCCCTCCCTGCGACCGATCGCACCCAGCCCCTCGGCTCGCCGGCCCGTGACCCGAACGGGCGCACCGACGACCGCCTCGAGGCGCTCGCGCATCTCATCCCGCTTCGGCGCAAGCCTCGGCGCCTCGGCGATGACCGAACAGTCCACGTTGCCGATCTCCCAACCCTCGGCACGCACAGTGGCCACCGTGTCGGCAAGCAGCACCATGCTGTCGGCACCGGCGAACCGTTCGTCGGTGTCCGGATAGCGCCCACCGATGTCGCCAAGCCCGGCGGCGCCGAGCAGGGCATCGATGCAGGCGTGGGCCACGGCGTCGGCGTCGCTGTGGCCGACGAGGCCCGGCCCGTCGAACTCGACACCGGCCAGGACCATGCGACGGTCCGGGTCGTCCGAGAAGGCGTGAACGTCGAATCCCTGGCCGACCCGTACCTCACCCATCAGAGGACCCCAGCAGTTCGCGGGCAACCAGCAGGTCGACCGGACGGGTGATCTTGAGGTTGTCGGCCTCGCCTTCCACGACCACCACCCTGCCACCGTTGGACTCGACGAGGGTGGCGTCGTCGGATGCGTCGCCGCCGCCTGCATGCGCCGCCCGGAGGGTCGCCGCCGGGAACCCCTGCGGCGTCTGGACCGCGAACATTCCCGTCCGGTCGACTGCGCCCTCCACCCGACGCAACGAATCACTAACCGGAACCCCTGGAACCACGGCATCTGCACCGTTGCGTACAGCGGCCACCACCGCAGCGAAGAGCCCACGGCTGGCCAGGGGTCGTGCACCGTCGTGGACGAGTACGATCGATGCGTCACCCGGCACGACCGCCAGCCCGGCCCGAACGGACGCCGACCTGGTCGCACCACCGGCGACCACCGCAGCCACCATGTCGATCCCGGAGAGGCGCTGGACGACCTCCTCGACTGCCGTTGCCGACACCACGACGACGACCCCGTCCGACCCTTCGGCGGCAGCGACAGACCGCTCGAGCACCGGCCGACCGTGCAGGTCGGCCGACTGCTTGTCGGCCCCGAATCGATCGCCCTTCCCGGCGGCCACGACGATGGTCCAGACGCTCATGGGTGCGACGCAGCAGGAGGGCAGGGGGGACACGGCATCGTCCGTACAGGTGTGTTCACCTCACTAGCATGGCGAGCCGACATGCCGGACACCACACTCTTCCGAGAAACCACGCTGTTCGCAAGCCTCGACGACGGGGCCCTGGCCACGATCGTCGATGCCTCGACCGACCGCGAGCTACTTCGCGGCGACGTCATCTTCCGCGAGGATGACGAGCCCGACGAGCTCTTCATCGTCAAGTCGGGGCGGATCGCCATCGCCAACAAGTCGTTCGACCGCCGCGAGTCGATGGTGGCGCTGATGGAGCCCGGCGACCTGTTCGGCGAAATGGGTCTCTTCGACGGTCACGGACGGTCGGCCGAGGCACGCGCCCTCGAAACCTCGGTCGTGATCGCAGTTTCCTACGAACCTGTCCGACAGCTCTACGAGGACGACCCCACCCTGTTGTGGCGCGTGATCGAGATGCTGGCCGGCCGGCTCCGCAACATGGACGCTGCGCTCGCCGATTCGGTGTTCCTCGATGTCACCGGCCGAACGGCCAAGCGCCTGCTCGACCTGGCGGGCGAGTCCGACGAGTTCTCGCTGCCGATCACGCAGGAGGAGTTGGCCGGCATGGTCGGCGCCTCGCGGGAACGCGTCAACAAGGCCATCGCCCAGTTCATCCGGCTGGGCTGGATCGAACAGATCGACCGCACCTACCGCATCACCAACCGCGAACAACTCACGATTCGCTCCCGCTGAGTTCAGCCGGACAGCCAGGCGAGCACCCGCATCCAGGCATCCGCCGCATCACCTGGTCGATGTGCCGGGCGTGAGGCATCGTGCACGAAGCCGTGGTCGGCTCCCTCGTAGCGGACGACCGTGGCGCCGGCCGCCTCGAGGTCGTCGACATGGTCGGGTGGGGTCCAGCGATCTTCGGTTCCGATGATCGCCAGCACGGACCCTGCATCGCCGGTCGACAAGAGGTCGAGCGGCTCACTCTGACCGGCCCCCTGCCACTGCTCCGGAACGTGGATCATCCCGTAGAAGGGACAGTGTCGGTGGAACCGACCGGTGGAGACGGCCTTGAGTACGTACATGCCGCCCATGCAGAAGCCGAGGATGCCGACGGTGTCGGCGCCCGTCGCATCAGCGGCAGCGGCGGCATCTCCCATGACCCGATCGTCACCGAGCATCGCCCCGGCGTCGAGGCGGTCGGCGACCTCGAGGTGTTCGCGGCCCGGATAGAGCTCGAAGGCACAGACGGACCACCCCTGATCCTCGGCCAGGCGGGCCACAAGGTCGTCGAAGAGGGGCCGTAACCCCATGATGTCGGGAACCACCACCAGGCCACGGTCGGACGGGCCGTCGGCAGGGTGGACGAGTTCGGCGGGCGTGCCTGAGGGAAGCTCGATGCGCATGCGTCACTCTTGCACGCCGGGACCCCCTCCTCCGGTACTACCTCGTGCGGCAGGGGACCCTGGCTGCGAATGCCCTGCCAGCAGGCCCGTCGCCTCCACGGCCTCGGCGAGCGTGCGCACCCGGACGACCTCCATGCCGGGCGGCCCCTCCGGCCCCGACTCGGGCAGCACGGCCCGGGTGAAACCCAGGCGCTGTGCCTCCTGGAGGCGGCGTTCGAGGTGTGCCACCTGACGAACCTCGCCGCCGAGGCCCACCTCTCCACAGGCCACGGTGTCGCTCCCCAGGGGCCGGCCGGTGAGCGCCGAGGTCACGGCAAGGGCCAGGGGAAGGTCGGCCCCCGGTTCGGTGACCTGCACGCCACCCACGGCAGTGACGTAGACGTCGAGCGCCCCCAACTCGAGGCCGACGCGCCGCTCCAGGACGGCCAGGAGCAACGACAGGCGTCGGGGGTCCACGCCCTGGGACGAACGCCGGGGATGGTGGGTGGTGGCACGCACCACCAGGGACTGCAGTTCGACCACGAGCGGCCGGTGTCCCTCCATGGCCGGGAGCACGGCCGAACCCGCCACATCGGTTGCCCGATCGGCGAGGAACAACCGGCCCGGGTCCTCGACCGGCCGCATGCCGTCGGCCGCCATCTCGAACAGGCCCAGTTCATCGGTCGACCCGAACCGGTGCTTCGCCACGCGCAGCAGCCGGAGGGCATGGTGCCGGTCACCCGTCAACTCGACAACGGTGTCGACGACGTGCTCCAGCACCTTGGGTCCGGCAAGGGAGCCGTCCTTGGTGACGTGCCCGACCAGCACGGTGGTGGTGCCACGTCTACGTGCCTCGCCGACCAGCCGGTGGGCACAGGCCCGTACCTGGGCCGTGGATCCCGGAACCCCGGTGACCGCCGGGTCGTGGACGGTCTGGATGGAATCGACCACCAGCAGGTCGGGCCCCACCCGGTCGAGGTGGGCGACCACCATGTCGAGGTCGGCGTCGCCGGCCAACCACACCCCGTCGACGAGCGCGGCCAACCGCTCGGCCCGCAGCCGGACCTGGGCCGCCGACTCCTCGGCCCCGACCAACAGGACGCGGCCCTCCCGACGCGCCAGGCCGGCGGCGACCTGCAGGGTCAGGGTGGACTTGCCTATACCCGGCTCGCCCCCCAACAGGGTCACCGACCCCGGGACGAGGCCTCCACCCATGGCCCGGTCGAACTCCGAAAGGCCCGTGGGCACCGGTGCGGCCGCAGTCGTCGCCACCTCGGTGAGCAGGACTGCCTCGGTCTCCGGCGCCACGGTGCTCGGCTCCACCCGGACCACCTCGTGCAACGTGTTCCACCCCCCGCATCCCGGACAGTGGCCGACCCACCTGGGTTGCGACACCCCGCACTCGGCGCAACAGAAGTTGGTGCGCCGACGCCTGTTGGAAGGTCGAAGGGAGGACGCCCCCGGCTCAGGGGAGAGTGGCTGTTCGGGATGCGTTGGAGCGGTGGTCGTCATGGCGCCGACACTACGGACGCCCTGTGACAGCCGATTCAGCCCTCCTCGGGCACTTCCCCTCCTGATGCTCCATATTCGGCCGGAGCCGCCTTGGTGCTCGGCCGGAACAACTCGGCGAATCCACCGATGACCGGATGTGGGAAGCCCTCCGGGATGAGCGCCGCCCCACGCATCAGGACAGTCGACATCCCCATGCTGCGGGCGGCCTCGAGCATCGGCGGTTCGGAGTCGATCAGCAGCATGTTGCGGAACGGAACACCCGACATGCGGCGAAGCGCTTCGAACATGGCCTGGCTGGGCTTGCGGGCCCCGACCTCGCCACTCACGACCCAGTGGGCCATCAATTCATCGAGGCCGAGGTGCTCACGCAAGAACACCGACCAGGGCAGGACCGCATTGGTCAGGCACGCCACCGGCAGGCCCCGCTCCTTCATCCGATCGAGGAAGGGCAGCACGTCTCGGCGCAACTTGACACGCTCGAGGTAGGACCGGTCGAGTTGGTCGGCTTCACCCTTCACGCCGATCGACGACCAGAACTGGGCGGTGGAGACGTGACCGAGGCTGGCAGAGCGGTAGCGGTCGGCGATCTCGCGGGGGTCGGCGATACCACCCTGCTCCCGTACGTACCGGACGAGCAGGCCCTCGGGGTCGCCACCGGAGTCCCAGATCACACCGATGCCGCCAAGCACCAGGAGTTCGAGGCGACGCTCGCCTGCCTCGCCACCGTCAGCCGGATACTCCTCGAGGATCTCACCGGCCCTTCGTGAGGTGCGCGGTGGTCGGGTTGCCCGGGGTGGCCTCCCCATGCGACCCGCCACCGCGTAGCGCGCCAGCAGGAACAACGTGACCAGAATGGCCAGCACACCCGCCACGATGGCCCCGTTGCGCCACATTCTCGGCTCCCGGTCCGTGAGCACCCCCTCTACGTCGAACCGGGTGGAGGAGAGGTCGCCGAGGCTGATCGTCCAGTGGGCCCCGTCGGCCTCCGCCGACGGTCCACCGGGGAGTGACGCCGTCAACTCCATCTCGAAGGCCTCGGCCGGGTCGCAGTCACCGGTCGTGCATCCTGACAGTGCAACCAACTCGGCTGTCGTGCGACCGAGGGGTAGGCCCGAGAGCGTCTCCGCCAGAGCGTCGTCGCTGAACAGGTCGAGACCGCCCGAAAGGTCGACCCTGCCGCTCAACCGCCACTCGGTGCGGGCGAACGAGCGGTGCCGGGTGAGCGCCACGTCCTCGAACACGCCCGGACCGGCGATCTCGGCCAGGACGTCGGGCAGGCGCTCTGGTGAGTCGAACGACTTCGTGGCCATGACCGTCGTGTCGCCCGTGGGCAGCCGGTTCGGCCCCTCGACCGTCCACTCCGCATCCGCCAGGTCATCGACGCGGAGTTGCTTCTCGATGCCGCCCACCAGTTCGACCGCCTCGTCGTCGAGGACCAACCCGACGGTGACGGTTCCGGACCCGCCCTCTGCGACCTCGATGGCAACCGAGGCGTTGGCCCGACAGCCGGTGGACGACAGCAGTACCAGCAGCGGCAGGAACGCCCATGGGGAAACGGACGCGATGCGACGCATGACGGGGACGCTAGGCGATAGGGCGACGGTGGGGTTAGCGCTGTGCAGCTACTCGGCGCCCTCGACCGCCATCTCGACGGTCGGCGGCTCGAAGCCCTCGGTGGCGCGGAACACGACCACGCGGGCACCATCCACCTCGGGATCGTCCTCGACGTCGACGACGACGATCTCGCCCGCCCGGAACTCCTTGAGGAGCAGGCGTTCGGACAACGGGTCCTCGATCAGGCGCTGGATGGCCCGACGGAGGGGCCGTGCACCCATCGACGGGTCGTAGCCCTCGCCGGCCAGGTACGTCTTGGTGGCGTCGGAGAGCTCCAGGCCCATCCCCTGTCCGGCCAGTTGCACCGAGATCCGGCGGACCATGAGGTCGACGATCCGGACGATCTCCTCCTGGGTGAGTTCGTGGAAGACGATGGTGTCGTCGATCCGGTTCAGGAACTCGGGACGGAAGTGGGCCTTGAGGGCATCCTGGACCTTGGCCTTCATGCGTTCGTAGGAAACCGCCTCGTCGGCCTTGACGAAGCCCAGGTTGGCCTTGCGCAGGTCGGCGGTGCCGAGGTTGGAGGTCATGATCAGGACCGTGTTGCGAAAGTCCACGGAACGGCCCTGCGAGTCGGTGAGGCGACCCTCCTCCAGGATCTGGAGCAGGGTGTTGAAGACGTCGGGGTGGGCTTTCTCGACCTCGTCGAAGAGCACGACCGAGAACGGACGGCGACGCACGGCCTCGGTGAGCTGGCCGCCCTCCTCGTAGCCGACATAGCCGGGTGGGGAGCCGATCAGGCGGCTGACCGTGTGCTTCTCCTGGTACTCGGACATGTCGAGGGCGATGAGCGCCTGTTCATCGCCGAACAGGAACTCGGCGAGCGTCTTGGCCAACTCGGTCTTGCCGACGCCGGACGGGCCGAGGAACACGAACGAGCCAGACGGCCGCTTCGGGTCCTTGAGGCCGGAGCGGGTACGGCGGATGGCCTGGCTGACCGCCCTGACCGCGTCCTCCTGGCCGATGACCCGCTTGTGTAGTTCGTCCTCCATGCGGAGCAACTTCTGGGTCTCCTCCTCGGTGAGCTTGTAGACCGGGATGCCGGTCCACACCGAGAGGACCTCGGCGATGGCCTCCTCGTCCACCTCATCGAACAGGTCGACGCCCGACGAACGGATCTTCTCCTCCACGGCCTCCTTCTCGGCCAACAATTCCTTCTCGGCGTCGCGGAGCCTGCCCGCCTCCTCGAAGTCCTGGGCGTCGACGGCGGCCTTCTTGCGTTGGACCACCTCGGCCAGGTTGGCCTCGACCTCGCGGAGGTCCTCGGGCGTGTGCATGCGCTTGATGCGCAGGCGCGACCCGGCTTCGTCGATGAGGTCGATGGCCTTGTCCGGCAGGTGTCGGTCGGAGATGTAGCGGTCAGCGAGGTTGGCGGCGGCCACCAGCGCCTGGTCGGTGATGGTGACCCGGTGGTGGGTCTCGTAGCGCTCGCGTAGGCCCTTGAGGATCTCGATGGTGTGGGCGACCGTGGGCTCGTCGACCGTGATGGGTTGGAAGCGGCGCTCCAGGGCGGCGTCCTTCTCGAGGTACTTGCGATACTCGTCGAGGGTGGTGGCTCCGATGGTCTGCAGCTCGCCCCGGGCCAGCATCGGCTTCAGGATCGATGCAGCGTCGATGGCGCCCTCCGCAGCACCCGCACCGACGAGCGTGTGGATCTCGTCGATGAACAGGACGATGTCACCGCGGGTACGGATCTCCTTGAGGACCTTCTTGAGGCGCTCCTCGAAGTCGCCCCGGTAGCGGCTGCCGGCAACGAGCGCCCCCAGGTCGAGCGTATAGAGCTGCTTTTCGTGGATCGTCTCGGGGACATCGTCGTTGGCGATCATCTGGGCCAGCCCCTCGACGATGGCCGTCTTGCCGACGCCCGGGTCGCCGATCAGGACCGGGTTGTTCTTGGTACGGCGGGACAGCACCTGCATGACCCGTTCGGTCTCGCGTTGGCGGCCGATGACGGGATCTAGATTCTTCTCCCTGGCCAACTGGGTGAGGTTGCGACCGAACTGGTCGAGCACCATCGATCCCGTGGCGGTGTCGCCGCTGCTGCCGGTGGATGCCCTCGCCTTGTCGCCCGGACCGGACGAGGCGCCGCCCCCGGAACCCGAGTAGCCCGACAGCAACTGGATGACCTGTTGGCGGACCCGGGAGAGGTCGGCTCCCAACTTGACCAGCACCTGGGCGGCCACGCCCTCGCCCTCGCGGATGAGGCCCAGGAGGATGTGCTCGGTGCCGATGTAGTTGTGGCCCAACTGGAGCGCCTCGCGCAGCGAGAGCTCGAGGACCTTCTTGGCCCGGGGGGTGAAGGGGATGTGGCCGCTGGGCGACTGGCTGCCCTGACCGATGATCTCCTCGACCTGGTTGCGGACGGCCTCAAGGGAGATCCCGAGCGACTCGAGGGCCTTGGCGGCCACACCCTCACCCTCGTGGATGAGGCCGAGAAGGATGTGCTCGGTGCCGATGTAGTTGTGGTTGAGCAGGCGTGCCTCTTCCTGCGCCAACACCACCACCCGGCGGGCCCTGTCGGTGAACCGCTCGAACAAGCAGCCGTCTCCCTGTCGTGTTCCTGATCTACGTCGCGCCCGGCGGGCGCCTCTGTCAGGGAGTGTATCCACGGCCCGTGACGAGCAACCGGCCCCGTCGGCCATCAGCCACCGCATGTTCCGTCGGTTTCGCCGCACCGGCCCCCCTCGTATCCTCCACGGGTGGCCCCATCCTCCGATTCCTCCTCGCTTCTCGCCCTTCCGGGCATGGCCGACCACATCAGCCGGGTAGACGAGGAACTCCGCCGGGTGGTGCAATCCGATGAACCCTTCCTCACAGAGGTTGCCGGGCACCTGATCGACGCCGGCGGCAAGCGGGTCCGTCCCGCACTCACCATCACGGCGTCGCTGGCGACCACCACCGACCCCGGCCCGCCCAGCCAGGACGCCATCCGTGGCGGCGTCGCCGTCGAACTGGTCCATCAGGGCTCCCTCTACCACGATGACGTGATCGACGGCGCCGACACCCGCCGCACCGTCGAGAGCGTCAACTCCCGGTTCGGCAACCTCGAGGCCATCCTCGCCGGCGACTACCTGCTGGCCCGGGCCTCGGAGATCGCCGCCGACCTCGGCACCGAGGTGGCCGCCCTGCTGGCCGGCACCATCGCCCGCCTCTGCGAAGGCCAGGTACGCGAGATCGGAAGCGCCTTCCACGTGGACCGCACCGAGTCCTCCTACCTCGAATCCATCGCCGGCAAGACCGCCGTGCTCCTCGCCACCGCTGCCCGAATCGGCGGCATCGTGGCCGACCTCTCCCGCCCGGAGGTCGAGGCACTCACCTCGTTCGGGCACCACTACGGGATGGCCTTCCAGATCGTCGACGACGTCCTCGACCTGGTTGCCACAGACGGCCAGTTGGGGAAGCCGGCCGGCAACGACCTCTGCGAGGGCGTCTACACGCTTCCGGTCATCCGGGCGCTCGAGGGCCCCGCAGGCGGCGAACTCCGGAGCATGCTCGGCGGAGCCATCGACCCGGCCACACGCGACCGTGTCCTCGAGATCGTGCGTGGCGACGAATCGATCGCCACCTCGATGGCCACGGCGATCGAGTTCACCGGCGCCGCCGGCAACGCACTCGACGTGTTTCCACCCACGCCGGCTGTCTCCACCCTGAGGCAGACCTGCAACCTGCTGCTTTCCCGGGTCGACGCGGTCTCGGGCGTGTAGTTCCGGTTGTCAGGCGTCGGGTTCGCCCGGCACACCGCGCTCCTGCTCGGGTCGAAGCGTCGGAAACAGGATCACGTCGCGGATCGCCGTGGTGCCGGTCAGCAGCATGATCAACCGGTCGACGCCTATGCCCAGGCCACCCGTTGGCGGCAGGCCGAACTCGAGTGCCCGCAGGTAGTCCTCGTCGACCGGCATCGCCTCGGCATCGCCGGCAGCCCTTCCGGCCTCCTGGGCAACGAAACGCTCCCGCTGTTCGTCAGGATCGACCAACTCGGTGAAGGCGTTGCACAGCTCGCGGCCCGCCACGATCCCCTCGAAGCGTTCGACCCAGCCCGGCCGGTCGCGGTGGTCGCGCGACAGGGGCGAAACCTCCTTCGGGTAGTCGGTCACGAACACCGGACCCCACAACTCAGGCTCGGTGGTCTTCTCGTAGAGTTCGAGGATCAACTTGCCGGCCCCGTAGTGGTCCTCGACGGGAATGTCACGCTCCTCGCACAGCCGCACCAACTCGTCGCGTGGCGTGTCGAGGTCGACCTGGAGACCGCCGTGCTCGGCGAGCAGTTCGGTGAGCGTCGCCCGGCGCCATGGGACCGACAGGTCGATGTCACGGCCGTCGTAGACGACGCTGGTGGTACCGAGCAGCGTCTCGGCCAGGTAGGCCACCATTTCCTCGACCAGCGCCATGATGTCCGTGTAGTCGGCATACGCCTGGTACAGCTCGAGCATCGTGAACTCGGGGTTGTGGCGGGTCGACACCCCCTCGTTGCGGAACACCCGCGCCACCTCGAACACCCGCTCCATCCCACCGACCGTGAGGCGCTTCAGGTAGAGCTCGGGGGCGACCCGCAGGTACAGGTCCAGGTCCAGCGCATTGTGGTGCGTGGTGAACGGCCGGGCCAGCGCCCCACCGGGGATGGGGTGGAAGACCGGCGTCTCGACCTCGATGAACCCACGGTCCTCGAGCCAGCGACGCATCAACGAGATCGCCCGACTGCGCAGGACGAAGGCATCGCGGGCCTCGTCGGTGACCCAGAGGTCGACGTAACGCTGCCGATAACGCGTGTCGGTGTCGGTGATGCCGTGCCACTTGTCGGGAAACGGCCGACGTGCCTCGGCGAGCCGCACCCACGAGCCCACCCGCACCGAGAGCTCACCCCGGCGGGTCATGATGACCTCGCCGGTCACGCCGATCCAGTCGCCCAGGTGCAGCCCGGTGAAGCCGTCGAAGTCAGGCGTGGTCTTCTGCGGGGCGAACAGCTGGATGCGACCGGAGGCGTCCTGGAGAACGCCGAAGAACAACTTCCCCTGGTCGCGGCGCAGCATGAGGCGACCGGCGATGGTTACCTCGATGCCCGTCTCAGCACCGGCCTCGAGGTCGCCGTGGGCGGCATGGATGCCGGCAGCGTCGGCCGTGGGGTCGAAGCGGTACGGGATGCCTGCGTTCATGGATGCATCGCCCATCGGCTCAGTGCTCCTGGTTCCGGTGGTAGACGACACGGAGGCCGTGGAGCGTCAGGAAGGGCTCGACGTGTTCGATGGTCCGCGCCTCCGGGGCGATCAACGGCGCCAGACCGCCGGTGGCGATGACGGTGCAGCCGTCCAACTCGGCCCGGAAACGTTCGACCATTCCGTCGATCTGCGCAGCGAAGCCGAACACGGCGCCCGACTGCAACGACTCGACGGTGTTCTTTCCGATGACGCTGCGGGGAGCCACCAACTCGACGGACCGCAGGGCCGCTGCCCGTTCGAAGAGGGCATCGAGGCTTATCTCGACCCCCGGGGCGATGGCGCCCCCGAGGAACTCGCCGTCGGCGGAGATCACGTCGAAGTTGTTGCCGGTCCCGAAGTCGACCACGACGGTCGGTCCGCCGTATAGGTCGAAGGCGGCGACGGCGTTGGCGATGCGGTCGGCGCCCACCTCCCTGGGGTTGTCGTACAGGATCGCCATTCCCGTGCGGACGCCGGGCTCGATCACGACCGGCGTGACGTCGGTGCTGCGGTCGATCATCTCGCGCAGGCTGGCAAGCACGCGTGGCACGCCGGCGCAGATCGCCACCCCGTCCATGTCGAACGGATAGCCCGACAACTGCAGCAGGCTCCGGATCACGACGGCGTGCTCGTCGGCGGTTCGCTCCGCGTCGGTGGCTATCCGCCAGTGGTCGAGCAGGCCGGCGGCGGCGGTCGCCCCCGAGGTGGACTCGCTCTCGTAGAGCCCGATGACGGTCTGGGTGTTGCCCACGTCGATGGTCAGCAGCAAGGTCGCTCCTCCGCAACGGTTTCGGCGCCTGGGAAGATCATCGCACGAAAGGGTGCACCGGTGGGTGTTGCGGTCATGGATCGACCCGGTCCAGGTCCAGGCCCATGTCGAGTGCCGGTGCGGCCTGCGTGAGGGAGCCGCTGGACACGCAGTCCACGCCGGTCGCTGCGTAGTCGGCAACGGTCTCGAGCGTGATGCCTCCCGACGCCTCGAGGAGGGGCACCTTTCCGCCCTCCTCACCGAATGAGCGGGCGATGCCGACGGCCTCCCGGACGACGTCCGGCTCCATGTTGTCGAGCAGCAGGGCATCGGCCCCGGCGGACAGTGCCTCGCTGACCTGTTCGATGGTGTCGCACTCCACGTGGACGATCCTGTCCGGCCAGAGCTCACGGGACCGGGCGATCGCCGACGTGATGTCGGTGCCGAGGAGGTGGTTGTCCTTGAGCATCACCCGGTCGCTCAGGCTCGCCCGGTGGTTGTGGCCTCCGCCTGCACGGACGGCGGCCTTCTCCAGCATCCGCAGCCCCGGTGTGGTCTTGCGGGTGTCCCAGATGAAGGCACCACCGGCGGCGGCGTCCACCCAACGGGCCACGAGCGAGGCGATCCCGGAGAGGTGGCTGAGGAAGTTGAGCGCCGTCCGCTCGGCGGTCAGGATCGACGCCAGGGGGCCCTCGACGATGGCGATCACGCTGCCCGGTTCGAGGCGGTCGCCCTCCCCGATCCGCCATGCGACATCGACCGAGGGATCAACCTGCCGGAACACCTCGCTGGCACATGGGGTCCCGGCGAGGACACCGGAGCGTCGGGCCACGATTGCTCCCGTCGCCCGGCAGTCGGGCGGCACGAGGGCGGCGCTGAGGTCGCCGAGCGGCGTCAGGTCCTCGGCGAGGGCGCGTCGGACGGCATCCTCGACATCGGGGAAAGCGGGATCGACTGACGTGTTCACTGCTTCCAGCCTGCCGCCACTCCCGGGGGCCGCCAACCAGGCGGTCGCTCAGCCGGTGCCGACTGTCAGGACCAGGCGCTGGCGTTGGTCGCCATCCGACGTCGGGTGGTCGTCGCGGGTGTGGGCACCCCGTGACTCGGTTCGTTCTACCGCAGCTGCGACCAGGGCGGCAGCCACGAGGAACAGGTTGGCGACCTCGGCACGGTCCGGGTCGGTCGACGCTCCCCCGAATCGGCCGGACAGGCCGGCGACCGTCACCGATGCCTCGGCGAGGGACTCCCCGCTCCGGAGCACTCCGGCGCACCGTGTCATCACCTGCTGGAGTTCCTCCCGACCGGCGGACGGATCACCGTCGACCCCCGGCTCCGGAACCGTCAGCGCCAGTCGTCGGACGCCGATCCCGTCCGGTGAGGTACCCGTGAGCGAACGCATCGGTCCCGTCGCCCCGGCGGCCCGCCGACCGGCGGCCACCGCCTCGACCACGCGGGCCCCGAAGACCATTCCGTCCAGCAACGAGTTCGAGGCCAGGCGGTTGGCGCCGTGGACACCGGTGCAGGCGACCTCCCCGGCGGCCCAGAGCCCCGGCAGGGTCGTGGCACCATCGAGGTCTGTCAGCACGCCGCCACAGTGGTAGTGGGCGGCTGGGGCGATCGGGAGCCAGTCGGTCGTCGGATCCAGGCCTACCTCGGCGAGCTGTGCGGAGACCGTCGGGAACCGGGTCCGGAAGCCCTCGAGGCCCGTGGCATCGAGCCAAAGGTGCTCGACACCGGCCTCGTGCATCCGCCGTGCCATCGCCAGCGACACCACGTCGCGTGGTGTCAACTCGTCCACGAATCGTTCGCCGTCATGGTCGCGCAGGAGGGCACCGTGTCCGCGCAGGGCCTCGGACAGCAACGGCCTCGGCATGCGGGGGTGGTGCAGGGCCGTCGGATGGAACTGCATGAACTCCACGTCGGCTACCGCCGCCCCTGCCCGCAGCGCCATTGCCAGGCCGTCGCCGGTCGCCTCGGTCGGGTTGGTGGTGACGGCATAGAGCTGCCCCGATCCACCGGATGCCAGAAGCACGTTGTCGGCGGTCAACGACCGGGACTCCCCACCTCCGTCCACGGCGACGACGCCCACGCACTCGCCACCCTCGACGAGCAGGTCCACTGCAAACCACTGCTCGAGGAGCACGGCCGCCGTCGAACCCACTGCTTCCACCAGGGCACGCTCGATCTCGATGCCGGTCGCCACACCGCCGGCGTGGACCACCCGGGCGGCGGAGTGTCCGCCCTCGACGGTGAGATCCAGGTCGCCCGCATCGTCCCGGTCGAACACGGCGCCCCGGGCGATGAGGTCCAGGACCCTCCCGGGCCCCTCGTCGACCAGCACGCGCACTGCCGTCTCGTCGCAGAGCCCGTCGCCGGCTGCCAGCGTGTCGGCGAGGTGCAGGTCGGTGGAGTCCGGGTCACCTCTGAGCACGGCGGCGATCCCACCCTGCGCCCAGCGCGTGGTCGCCTGCTCGAGGCGCCCCTTGGTGACGACACCGACCCGCAGGCCGTGGTCGGCGGCACGGACGGCGGCAGAAAGGCCGGCCACACCGCTGCCGACGACCACCAGGTCGAGGTGCTGCGATGCCGGACTCATGGCGCGACAGCACCCACGTTGTCGACGAGACGGGTGCGACCCAGCCGACCGGCGACCAGGAGTCTGACTTCGGCCCCGGTGGTGATCCGCCCGGGCATGACGAAGGTGTCGGGTTCGACGAGCGCCGAGTAGTCGACGACAAGGTCCGGAGCCTCGGACATGACGTCCTCCATCACCTCCACGACGACCGTCGGGTCGGCTTCGCCGTTCCCGACTGCGGCGGCCCCCGCAAGCAGGGCCCGGTACAGCACGGGCGCCTGGCGCCGTTCGCCGGGCTCGAGGTAGACGTTGCGGCTCGAGAGAGCCAGCCCGTCCGCCTCACGCACGATCGGGCAGCCCACGACCTCGACGGGCAACTCCAGTTCGACTGCCATCCGACGTACCACCGCCATCTGCTGGAAGTCCTTCTCGCCGAAGTAGGCCCTGCAGCAGCCCATGATCCGAAACAGTCGGGCGACCACGGTCGCCACGCCGGCGAAGTGGCTGGGCCGACTGGCCCCCTCGAGGGGTCCGCCGACGGCACCGACCACGACCGGTTCCTCGGCGCCCACCGGATAGACCTCGGAGGCCGATGGGTGGAACACCAGGTCGGCACCGTGATCCCCACAGCAGGCAAGGTCGGCCTCGACATCGCGCGGATACTCGGCCAGGTCCTCGTCGGGGGCGAACTGGAGTGGGTTGACGAAGATCGAAACCACGGTGAGGTCGTCGGCGGCTACAGCCGCGTCGATCAGCGAAGCGTGGCCCTCGTGGAGGTAACCCATGGTCGGTACGAAGCCCACCGACGCCCCTGTTGCCCGCACGGCATCGAGTCGTGCCTGCAGGCCGGCGACGGTTTCGACGACGTCGGGAAGGCTCATGGCCGTTTCCCCCCCGCCAGCCGACGAGCCAGGTCTGCCAGGGCCTCATAGCCGGCACGCTCATCGGCGGGCAGGGCGGCGAGGTGACGGTCGATGGTGGCCTCGTCGCCCCGGGCCGCCGGCCCGGTCAGCGCGTCGGCAGGCCCCAGGGCACGCACGTTGGCGAGGCTCCCCTCGGCGAGGGCGAGGAAGGCGTCCAGCGGCACGCCCAGCGGGCCGGCCACGCGTTCGACCTGGCCCAGCAGTGCAACCACGTGGTTCGATGCCAGCACGGCGGCCGCGTGGTAGGCAGCCCGGTCGTCATCGCCCACGGTGAAGGACCGTCCCCCCAGTGCCTGGACCAGCTCGCCCACGAGCGGGTCGCCCGCCACGGCAAACCAGGCGCCATCGCACAACAGGTCGGCACCCCGGTCGGCATTGGCAAGGGACAGCAGCGGATGACAGGCAGCCCGTCGCACGTGTGGCGCCAGCACCTCGAGCCCTAGAGCCCCTGAAAGGTGCGCAACGACCGTGTCCGGACGCGTGTGGACCGAGGCGGCAACCTCGGCGATGGCAGCATCGGGCGTGGCGACCACCAGCAGGTCCACGCCCTCGGCTGCCGAAGAACAGTCGTCGTCGCGGCCCAGGAGTGGCTCGGTGACCCAGCCACAGCGGCCCAGTGCGGCTGCCAGGGACCTGCCGGCCCGTCCGGGCCCGATGATCCGTACCCGTCGCATGGCGATCATCGTCAGGCTACCGGGGGGTCGAGCGTGCCGATCCTGACCACGCCGTCCGAATCACTCCCCACGGGGATCTCCGCTACCAGCTCGGGTGCCAGGTCCCGCAACGGCACGAGGACGAAGGCCCGCTCGTGCATCCGGGGATGTGGCACGACCAGGTCGGGCTCGTCGACGGTCGACCCTTCGATCCAGAGCACGTCCACGTCGAGGGTACGGGGCCCCCAACGCTCACCTCGGACCCTTCCAGCGGCTGTTTCACTGGCCTGCGCCACGTGGAGCAACTCTCGGGCGTCCGCCGAGGTGTGGAGCTCTACGACGCAGTTCAGGTACGGGCCCTGTTCGGGGCCTCCGACCGGTGCCGTCTCGTAGATGGGCGAAACGGCAACCACGTCAGGAAAGGCCGCAACGGCCGCACGCAGGTGGTCGAGGCGGTCTCCCAGGTTGGATCCCAGCCCGAGGAAGGCCCGACGACGGGCCGGCTTCATGCTCGCCGATGGATCCGGACGCCGCTGGTGCCGAGCGCCTCGGCGACCGGCGGCCGCAACTTGCGCACCACGACTGTCACGGCTTCGACCCGATCGACGGCCAGCACCGCTTCGGCGACCCGTCCTGCGAAACGTTCCAGGAGCGAGAAGCGCTCGTCGGTAGCGATCCCGGCGACGAGCGCACAGAGCGAGCCGTAATCGACTGTTTCCGCCAGGTCGTCGCTGGTGGCTGCTGCCGTCAGGTCAACGTGGACGTCCAGGTCGAGCGCTATCGGTTGGCGCCGTGTGGTCTCCTCGGGCAGCACGCCGCAGAAGGCGGAGACCCGCAGGTCCCGAAGTTCGATGACGTCAGCCGACACGCCCGTCACGAGCCGTCGTCGGTGTCGGGACCCCTGGCCTGCGCCGCCTGCTCGATGATCTGGCGTCCCGGGCTGTCGAGCCGACGTTCGAGCAGGCGCTCGGTGACCGAGATGACCTGGGGGCCATGGGGGATCAGGCCGCTCCACAACAGGTATGCGCCCATGAGACCGCAGACGATGTCGTTGAGTTCGTCACGGTGCACGAGCACCCGCTGGCCGTCGGCGGTGAACTCGACGAGCTGGTCGAGCACCTCGACGAGGCGCTCGGGGCCCTCCTCGGGACCCCCATAGGGCACCTGGGCCCACTTGACGGTCAGGTCCTCGTAGCTGTGCAGGTTGTGTTCGCTCCCCAGGAGTGAGACCACGAGGTCGAAGTCGTTCTCGCGCAACCAGATGATCTCCTCCTTGCGACGCACCTTGCGGTGGCTGGCACCACAGCCGCCGGGTCGCTCACAGACCGCCAGGCGGTCCGTGATGATCCACCTGAACCCGCGGGGGACGATGCCCCGAGCCCACTTGCCTCTCATCGGTTCATCAGACCTTGCGCTCGTCGAAGGGCCGGTCACCCAGCCGTGTTCCCTGCATGATGCCGGGCTGAACCCTCATCCCACCACCTGTGCTGCCTGAACGGTGGATCGGACGTCGTGGGCCCGCACGAGTCGAACTCCACAGTGGAACGCCCACGCGGCGACCGCCACCGACCCTTCGCGGCGGTCATCGGGGGGCGTCAACCCGTCGATGCCGTCGCTGACCGCAGCCAGCTCGCCCAGGAAACGCTTACGGCTGGCCCCCACGAGAACCGGCCACCCGGTGTCGACAAGCGCCTCCAGGCCGGCCAGCAACTCGAGGTTGTGACGGGTGGTCTTGCCGAATCCGATGCCGGGATCGATCCAGACCTCGGCGACACCCGCTTCAGCGGCACGCTCAGCCCGTTCCACCAGGAACGCACGGACCTCGGCCACCACATCCCCGTAGGTGGGGTCGTCCTGCATGGTGCGGGGATCGCCGAGCATGTGGATGGCGACCCAGCCGACGCCAAGCTCCGCAGCCAGGCTCCCGAGGCATGCGCTGATGTCGTTGATTATCTCCGCCCCCTCTGCGACAGCAACCCGGGCTACCTCGGGGTGGCGGGTGTCGATGGACACGCGCACCTTGTCCGCCAGGCCGGCCACGACCGGCAGGACGCGCCTGATCTCCTCGTCGGGACCGACCGGGTCGGCTCCGGGACGTGTCGACTCGCCGCCCACATCGACGATCTCGGCACCCTCGTCGATCAGGCGCAGGCCGTGTGCAACGGCGGCCTCAGGATCGAGGAAGCGACCGCCGTCGGAAAAGGAGTCGGGTGTGACGTTGAGGACGCCCATGACGGCACCCGGCACGTAGACCCGGGGACCGTCGGGAGAGCCTGCCATGTGGGCCCGATTCGGGCTCAGTGCCGGCCCTGTTCGATGAAGCGCATGGCCTCGAGGCGGGTCGAGACCTCGGCCCGGAACACTCCGTGCACCGCCGAGGTGACGGTGATCGCACCGGGCTTCGCCACGCCCCGCATCGACATGCAGAGGTGCTCGGCCTCGATGACGACCAGGGTCCCCTGGGGGTCGAGGGTCCTCTGGATGGCGTCCGCAACCTGTGAGGTGAGGCGCTCCTGGATCTGCGGGCGCCTGGAATAGCCTTCGACGAGTCGGGCCAGCTTTGAGAGACCGGTGATCACGCCTCCCTTCTGCGGAATGTACGCCACGTGCGCCCGACCGATGAACGGCAACAGGTGGTGCTCACAGAGCGAGTAGAGCGCAATGTCGCGGACCATCACCATCTCGTCGTGGTCGACGTCGAACGTCCTGATGAGGTGCTCGGACGGATCCTCGTGGATGCCGCTACACACCTCCGCATACATGCGGGCAACCCGGGCAGGGGTCTCCCGCAGGCCGTTGCGGTCGATGTCCTCGCCGATGGCCGCGAGGATCTCGCGGACGGCTGCCTCGATGCGGCCGAGGTCGACCACCGGCTCGTCGCTCACGAGCCGGGCCCTGCGTCGTCGGTCGGTTCGGCGCCCTGGTCGAGAACCCTGATCTCGGTCAGGTTCCGGAACCGCTCGGCCACGTCGAGCCCGTAGCCCACGAGGAAGTCGTCGGGCACCCGGAAGCCCACGTACCGCAGCGCGGCCTCGTCGTAGTCGTCGCTGTCACGGACCAGCAGGGCGCAGACCTCGAGGCTGGCCGGGTTCCGGGACATCAGGATCTTGCGCAGATAGCTGAGGGTGAGTCCGCTGTCGACGATGTCCTCGACGAGGATGACATCGCGATCGGCCAGGTCGAGGTCGAGGTCCTTCACTATGCGCACCACACCCGACGACCGGGTCGAATGCCCATAGGAGGACACCGCCATGAAGTCGAACTCTACGGGCAGGTCCACGGCTCGGGCCAGGTCGCTCATGAACATGAAGGCGCCCTTGAGCACCCCGACCAGCAGCGGAGCACGACCCGCATAGTCGGCGGTGATCGAGGCGCCCAACTCGCGTACGCGTGTGGCCAGTTCCCCCTCGGAGATGAGGACCCGGCCGGGGACGAGAGACTCCGGGGAGGTGCTACCCATGGTGCCCGACCCTAGCGGCCGCCATCGACAGGCCCGTCCTCCGGAACCGGCCGCAGCCTGCCCCCGGAGCGCTCGACGCGCAGTCCCCCGGCCACCTCGGTCGCACGGACAAGACCGCCGGCCACGTCCAGCACCCGGTCGACGGCGGCGGCATCGGGCGGTCGCCCGCCGAGCAGTCCGGTGAGCCATCCACGCAGTGCGAGGCGGGCCAGTTCGGGCGACAGCCCGGCCAGCATCCGGGCATCGGTCGGGTCGATGTCCTCGACGAGTGCGTCGAGCAGGACCACGGCCTCTCGGGCCCGCTCGGCGTGTCGGGCCAGCAGCAGTACCGGGTCACGGTCGGAGACCTCGGCGAGGAGGGGCAGCACCTCGTGGCGGATGCGATTGCGGACGAAACGGGGATCGGTGTTCATGGGATCGTCCAGCGGCTCGAGCCCGCAATCGACACAGAGTGCCCGGGTCTCGCTGCGACGCAGACCCAGCAACGGCCTCCGATCCGGATCGCCGATGCCGGCTGCGCCGTGGACGCCCGCCCCGCGCAGGAGGTTCAGCAACACCGTCTCGGCCTGATCGTCGGCCGTGTGGCCGGTGAACACGCCTTCGGGGAGAACACCGAGCCGTGCCTCCCGCGCCCGGGCCTCGAGGTTCGGTCCGTCTACGACCGGGGCGGTGACCGAGACGGCAGCAGCGCCCAACGAGGCGGCAACCGCCGCCACCCGGGCGCCCTCCACGTCGGAACCGGGTCGAAGTCCGTGGTCGACGTGCCAGGCCGTGACGGTCAGGCCCGCCTCGACGGCCAGCAGGAGCAACGCCAGCGAGTCGGGACCGCCCGACACCGCACAGTCGACGGCGGTCCCGGGCGGCGGGAACACACAGCGGGCGAGCAGGCCGTCGATGTCCATCCGAACGGTGGGCCCGTCAGCCCACCAGCGCTGACATGCGCTCGATCCAGCGGGACGGTTCGCCGATCTCGACCCGGTCGGGCAGGTTGTCCGGGCGTTCCCAGACCATGTCCAGCAGCGCCGTGCCGCCCTCTGCCTCCACGGCGGCGATGAAGGCCTCGCCCTGCGCATACTGCGCCAGCTTCGCCTCGAGTCCGATCAGCTTCTGGACCAGCCGGACGATCCCGGTGGCAGAGCGTCGGCGATCGCGCATGACCCGGGCGAAGCGGTCGGCACCCTGCACGTGGCCAGCGCCTGCCCGGTCCATCGTGACGTCGCCATGGCCCTCCAGGAGGCTCATCAGGCCGGTGATCCGGTCGAGGACCCGTTGCTGCTCCGGCCCGACGACCGCCTCCAGCAGCCCTGCGTTCCCCTGTCGTCCGTTGCCGCCTCGTCGCGCAGCCAGGGCCCGGAGGCGGTCGACCAACGGTTCGTCCCCGGGGTCGTCCCCGTCGACATCGACGTCCAGGAGCGATTCGACCAGGCCCAGGTAGTGCCCGCGCATCCAGGGCACGCCCGTGAACTGGGCCCGGTGCGTGACCTCGTGGAGTGCGAGCCAGAGCCGGAAGTCCTCGAGTGGGAATGCGTAACGGCGCTCGATCGCGACCACGTTCGGGCCCACGTAGTAGACGAGGTCCTGGTCCTCGGCGTCCTCGTCCTCCAGCACCAGCAGGTCGTACTGGCCGAGCACCCGGGTCGACATCCAGCCGAGCACGGCACCCAGTTCGGCGGAACTGATCCACGTGGTGACGGGGGCCAGCTGGCCGGCAGGCCGTTCCGCCATCCTGTCCAGCATCGGACGAAGCAACCGTTGGAGCGATGCCAGGTTCGCCCGGATCCAGTCGGCCCGGTCGACCACCCGGGCGCGGGCTGATCCGTGGAGCGGGATCAGGCCTGTGGTGTCGGCGACGAGTTTCTCGGCGAGGGAGGTGTGGCGGTCGAAGTCCTCGACGAGGTCGAGGCCCTCGTGGGCACGGGCGAAGGGCGCCCGTTCTGCGATCCGGATTGCAACCCTCTCCGCCAACTCCCAGTCGACGGGTGGGGCGGGGCGGGACGCCATGTGGCGTTGTTCCCGGTCGGCGGGGCTAGCGCCGCGGGTACCGGGTGGAGGAGACCTTCTGGAAGTAGCCGACCAGGGTGGCGATGCAGAGTGCGACGCCGCCGACCACGAGGGGTACGGCCAACCAGTAGTGCCAGATCACGCCGGCGAGAACGTTCATGGCGGGCATCCTAGGGGGTCGGTCGGAACGAGCCCCACATGTCGGGGAGCGCCGCTCCGGGTGGAGGCAAGACGAGCCCGCGCGGGGAATCGAACCCCGGACCTGCTCATTACGAGTGAGCCGCTCTTCCGACTGAGCTACACGGGCGCAGGGCGCAAGCGTAGCGAGGTGCCCGTTCTGTCAGAACCGGGTTGGCGGCCGTTCAGGCCCGCTCGAGCGGGGCCCATGCCAGGAGCAGGCGCTTCTCCCCCACCGACGCGAAGCGCACGACAGCCTCGCTGCGGTCGCCCTCGCCGGAAACCGACTCCACGATGCCCTCGCCCCAGGCCCCGTGCCGGACCTGATCACCGGCGTCGAGGCCGAGCTCGTGTGCTCCACTGGGGGACGGGCCCCGTGGCACACCGGCACCGATGACGGACCCGGAAGGCTCATCGTCGGCCGAGGCCACCACCTGGGAGCCGGCATCGGCGTCCGACCACCGGTCGGCTCGCCCACGGCGACGCTCCGAACCACTGCCCCACCCGCTGTCACGGGGACGACGGACCTTGTGGCTGTCCTCGGACTCGACGATGAGCCCCTCGGGGATCTCGTCGAGGAAGCGGCTGGGCGGGTTGTACTGGGTGGAGCCGTGGAGCATCCGGGACCAGGCGTGGCTGATATGGAGCCGCTCGCGTGCCCGGGTGATGGCCACGTAGGCGAGGCGCCGCTCCTCCTCCAACTGCTGCGGATCACCGAGCGCCCGCAGGTGCGGGAACACGCCCTCCTCCACGCCGGCGATGAACACCACCGGGAACTCGAGTCCCTTGGCGGCATGCATCGTCATGAGCAGCACCTGGCCACCGTCGCCGGCGTCCTGTTCGGCGGCAGCCCCGGCGTCGGGCAACTGGTCCGTGTCGGCCACCAGGCCCACCTGCTCGAGGTACTCGTCGACCGAGTCGAACTCGGAGGCGACGCCGACGAGCTCCGCCAGGTTCTCGATGCGGCCCTCGGCCTCGATGGTGTGCTCGGCCCGCAGTTCGTCAAGGTAGCCGGAGGCGTCGAGCGCCGTTTCGAGCACCGTGGCCGGCCCGTCGTCGAATCGTGCGACCAGGGTCTCGAGCAGGTCGAGGAACGACCGGATGCCGCCGATGGCACGACCCGAGACGCCGGCCTCGTCGGCGTGGCCCAACGCCTCGACGAAGCCGATGCCGGCTTGGGCCGCCCGGGCGTCGACCTTGGCGACCGAGGTGTCGCCGACGCCCCGCTTGGGAACGTTGAGGACCCGTCGGGCGGCGACCTCGTCGGCCGGGTTGGCGACCAGCCGCAGGTAGGCGAGTGCGTCGCGGACCTCGCGACGGTCGTAGAAGCGGGTGCCACCGATCACCTTGTAGGGCACGCCGAACCGGACGAACTGCTCCTCGATGGCTCGGCTCTGGGCGTTGGTGCGGTAGAAGACCGCCATCTCGGGCCACCGGTACCGGCCGCCGTCGTGGAAGCCGGTGATGCGGCGGGTGATCCAGCGGGCCTCGTCCTCCTCGTCGTCGGCCCGGTAGCGGACGATGCGCTCGCCCCTTCCGGCATCGGTCCAGAGTTCCTTGGGCGTCCGGTCCTCGTTCCTGGTGATGACGGCGTTGGCGGCGTCGAGGATGACCTGGGTGGAGCGGTAGTTCTGGTCGAGCACGATGACGGTGGCATCGGGGAAGGCCTGTTCGAACTCGAGGATGTTGCGGACGTCGGCCCCTCGGAACTGGTAGATCGACTGGTCGCTGTCGCCGACCACGCAGACGTTCCGGTGCTCGGCACCGAGCAGCAGCACGAGCTCGTTCTGGACCGAGTTGGTGTCCTGGTACTCGTCGACGAGCACGTGTTCGAATCGGCGCCGGTGGTCGGCGAGCACCTCGGGATGTTCGTTCAGGAGCCGAACGGCGTTGGCCAGCAGGTCGTCGAAGTCCATGGCCCCCGCCTGCTGCAGGCGACCCTGGTAGCGCAGGAACACCTCGGCGACCCGGGCCTCGGCGGGGCCGGTCGCCCGGTCGGCGTACTGCGCAGCGTCGAGGCCGTCGTTCTTGGCCGCAGAGATCGCCGCCTGGATGCCACGGGCCGGAAAGCGCTTGACGTCGAGCCCGAGGTCGCGCACCACGTGTCCGACGAGGCGCACGCTGTCGCCCTGGTCGTAGATGCTGAACCGGGACGGATAGCCGATGCGTTCGGCGTCGCGGCGCAGGATGCGGACGCACGCCGAGTGGAAGGTCGACACCCACATGCGGTGGGCGACGGGACCCACCAACTCGGCAACCCGTTCCTTCATCTCGCCGGCGGCCTTGTTGGTGAAGGTGATGGCCAGGATCCCGAACGGCGAAACCCCGTCTTCGGCGATGAGGTGGGCGATGCGTCGGGTGAGGACCCGGGTCTTGCCGGAACCGGCGCCGGCGACGATCAGCAACGGACCCGACGGGTGGGTGACGGCGTCGAGTTGTGCCGGGTTCAGGCCCTCGTCGATTCGGGAAGGGTCGATCTGCTGCTCCATCGGCGCGCACCCTACCGGCGGCCTGTGACCGGGACCGGGGCCTTGGCTAGGGTCTGCGGCCGTGCCACGTGCCTTCCGCTTCTCGATCTCGGCTTCCGCACCCCGACCTGCCGCCGAATGGCGGGAGTTGGGTCGTCGCGCCGAGGACCTCGGGTTCTCGACGCTGTCGATGCCCGACCACCTCGACGCCGAGATGGCACCGCTGATCGCCCTCGCCGTCGCCGCCGAGGCCACCCGCGACCTGCGCCTCGCAACGCTCGTGCTCGGCAACGACTACCGCAACCCGGCGTTCCTGCACAAGCAGGCGGCGACCCTCGACCTGCTCTCCGACGGCCGCCTCGAGTTGGGCATCGGCGCCGGCTGGCAGTCGTCCGACTATGAGCGGGCCGGGATCGGGATGGACCGGCCGGGCCTGCGGATCGAGCGCCTGGCCGAGGCCATCACCGTGCTCAGGGGCCTGTTCGCCGAGGGTCCGTTCGACTTCGCCGGCGACCACTACACCATCAGCGGCCTCGACGGGCAGCCCGAGTGCATCCAGAAGCCGCACCCCCCGTTCATCATCGCCGGTGGCGGCCGCCGGGTGCTGTCCCTCGCCGCCCGCGAGGCCGACATCGTCGGCCTCAACGCCAACATGTATGCCGGGGTGATCGACCAGCGGGCCGGGCCCAGCGCCACCCCCGCGGCGACCGACGAGAAGTTGGGCTGGATCAGCGAGGCGGCCGGCGGCCGCTTCGTCGACCTCGAACTCCAGACCCGGGTTCACATCGCCACCATCACCGACGATCCGGAGTCGATTGCAAACCTCATGGCGCCTGCGCTGGGCATCGACCCCGAGGAGGCCCTGGCGTCCCCGCACGTCCTGGCGGGCTCGGTCGGACAGTGCGTCGAGACCGTGTTGATGTGGCGGGAGCGGTGGGGGCTCTCCTACATCGGCATCAGCGAGGACGCCATGGTCGAGTTCGCCCCTGTGGTCGAGGCCCTGGCGGGCGTCTAGCCCACTCCCTTCCCCTACCAGAGCCGGTCCGTGTAGGTGTCGGTCCCTACGACCGTCCGGAGGAAAGGCGCCGCAGACGTGACCCGGCCGAGGCCCGACGCCTCGACCCGGGTTCCGTACTCCACGAAGCGGTCCCAGCAGGCTCGAGGGTCGTCCTCCAGGAAGAAGACCTGCAGGATCGACCGGTCGTTGAGGGGCGGCGAGCCGAGATCCATCGGGGCGTTGCTGGTCATGTCGTCGCGGGGCACGGCGGTCCAGGCCGAACACGAGGCGACCGGCCCTCCCTCGAACACCGGGGGAAGGCCCTCGGAGGCCAGCCAGGCGTCCAGGTCAGCCTGCTCGACGCCGTTCGCCCGCTCGACCGCGACCGATGCGATCCCGGCGTAGTGGTGGTCGAGCGCCACCTCGACGGGGATGGGATCGTCGTCGCGGTAGTGGTCTGCGTGGTGCAGGTAGAGGACGGTGTGGGCGTGGGTGCGCTCGTTGAATCCCCGGCCGGCCGTGTAGAGCTTGACCACCTGGTCGGCGCCCCACGCGAAGTGGTCGTCGTGGTGGCCGGCCTCGACCCAGTAGATGGCCACATAGGAGCCGCGGTCGACGGGGTCGTTGACGGAGTTCCCCTCCACCGGAAAGCGCAGGTCCTTCAACTCGCGGGTGGCGACCCAGCGGCTCCCGGCGAAGCACCAGGGGCCGGTCATGCAGCCGCCGTAGAAGTGGTCCCGCTCGTACCAGCGGTTGTAGGCGACCTCGTGTCCCTCGTGGGGGTCGACGAGCGTGTACAGCATGCTGCCTACCCTGATCGGGTACTCGGGTGGGCCGGTCGGGGCCATGGATACTCCTCGTGGGCGCGTGTCCGACAGCCTGATCCCTGTCAAGCCTGCGGCGCAAACCGCCTCAGCGGCGGTCGATCAGGATGGTGGCCGTTCCCCGGCCGATCCGGCCCTCGAGGTCGTAGAGGACCGCCTCGGACAGGCCGATTCCGTCGCCGACGTTCTTGTGGAGGCCCCGTAGGCCGATCCACTCCCCGACCGGGTCCCGGAACGTGTGGAGGTCGAGGTCGACGTTGACCGTCAACCACTCGTTGGGTTCGAGGTGGCCGGCGACCATGCTGAGCATGTCCGCCACGGCGGCCATCCGCACGTAGGGCGAGGTCGGGATCCCGGCTACGAACTGGCGGTACATCCGCAGCCAGAGCAGGCCGGGAGCGCCGGTGCGGAACTCACCCCCGGGACGGCGCAGTTCGACGCCCTGGAGGAACCCCGGAATGCCGGTCCCCGGCATGGTGAGGGTCGCCGACTCGTCAGGCAGCGGCGGAGGTTCGTCCTCGTCGTGGCGCATGAGGTCTTCGTCGAAGGGTGTCGCCGAGTCGCTGACGCGGAGTCGGACCGTCATCGACCGGGCCACCTCCCGCTCCCCGTCGAACAGCGAGGCGCGGACGACCTGGAGTCGTCGACCGTCGCGCACCACCTCGGTCTCGCCCCGTAGCGGGCGCATCGGCGCTCCGCGCATGAGTTCGACGGTGTGCCGGCAGATGCGCATGGGCACGCTCGTGGGCACCGTCTCGACGAGGTGGGCGAGGATGCCCGACACGGACCCGCCGTGCTGTTCGTCCGGGTTCCACGGCCCGCCGGCCAGGGGACCCGGTAGCACACGCTCGCCGTCGATCCGGAAGACGGCCTCACCCTGCATGGCGTCAGGCACTGCGACCCGACAGCGCAAGGAGGCGCACCCCTGCCGGCGAATCCTCTGGAGGAAGCACCGGCTCGCCGAAGGCACCCCGCAGCACCGAACCATCCTCCATGGAACCGACGAACGGCAACCAGAAGTCGAGGCAGTGCTCAGCAGGGCCCTCGGGCAACTCGACGTCGATGCCGCATGCCCGGGCCAGGTCCCAGCCGTGGGCCAGGTTCTCGGTGACTCGAAATCCCACGATCACGGAACCGGACAGCTCGCCGACCGGGTGGGGGTACACGGTGTCGAACACACCGTCGACGGTTGCCGCTTCGAGGGCGGCAAGGGCGGTCCCTCGCCACGTCGCCATGGGGCTCGGGCCCAGAACCGTGGTGTCGACATCGGCTCCCGGCGCTCCC
>Ga0208132_1000122_pt1 | contig 34567 bp, 30 predicted proteins | sample ETNtaG_16_FD_185785 | JGI IMG/M metagenome (GOLD analysis project Ga0208132, IMG submission 185785) | Marine microbial and viral communities from oxygen minimum zone, Eastern Pacific Ocean - ETNP201406SV199 (SPAdes) (version 2) | ecosystem: Environmental > Aquatic > Marine > Oceanic ... | reverse complement strand
CCGAATCTCGGCCACTATAGAGGCCGCCATTAACCGAAGCCCACTGCGTTCTATGGGTTGCCTCGCCGGAGAAAAATACTTTATCGGCCAATGTTTTTCGCAACACTGCACGCATCGGCTGCTTACCCGGTTTAGCTGCGGAATAAGCACCTTCGTAAAAAGGAATTTTGCCGCAGGCTGTTACATGGCCTTTAATAAATTTCTTCTCTATATCATTGCCCAACATGCTTTTCACACCATCTAAACCATAAGCTATGGCCGTATCCATTGATACTTTTTCTAGCGCTTTGGCTTGGTCACCGCCGACATACCCATAAACCAAGTTTGTATTATTTAAGTTAGCGAGATACCCCACACCATTTTCATCATGCTGCTGCTGATAAACATAAGTGTCTGCGCCAAATTTAAATACATCATCGGAAAAATGTAAGCCGATGTAATTCATTACCGCCATATCAATACCACCAATAGCCTCTTGTTTTTGAACCGGCAACTGTGGTGTAAACTTAATATGACCAGCCGCCAATACACCTACTGACACCGTTAAAATTGCCGCTTTAGCATTGATGGTACCGGCCGAGGTAACTACTTTAACGCCACCCCCCTGCCAATTAATCTCCGTAACCGCGGTACCTAATGCTACAGGTACATCTTGGCCATAGTGTGCCACCACCGAGCCATAGCCTTCCGCACAAAACCAATTGTCACCGCCTATGCTGTTCCACCAGTCTATTGGTGACCAATCTTTAGAGTTTTCCGCCATATTCCAAACGCCATAATCGGATGCGATGGTATAGCCCCACGGGCTATTAAAGAAATCCTCGCCTAACGCAGTGCGCGCATTGTCGTCATCACCAGATGCACGGCTATAAATGGAGTCCTTAATTTTCTTATTAAACACCCGATAACTACCTCGTAAGTCTGCTAGTTCATCTTTAGTCGCTTCTCGATCGCCTACAAAATATTTCCGTTTATCAAGATCCCGGTAAATATTAAAACCATTGTCTTTTGCATAATCGATCAGTGGATTTTTCCGTGAAATCATCATCCAATGGGCATGAGTATCAAACGGCACACCGAATATGTCGTTGTCGGTATAAACACGACCACCAATGCGAAAATTAGCTTCGACCAGCACAAAGCTAATACCTTTGTCACGCAGTGTTTTTGCGGCCGCTAAACCAGCAACACCCGCACCGATAATCACCACCTCAGGGTTAGTAACACCACTGCCCAGCACGATACGTGGAGCCAACACTGATGCTGTTATTGCCTTTAATAAGAAGCGGCGGTGTTGCTGCGGTTTCTGGCCCATAATAAGGAGTCTCTATTAATTAATTACTACACGGACACACGCCCAGAACCACCCCAGGTGCACCTTTTTTCAAAACTCTGGTGCAATACGCGGGCAGGAGAAACTCTATACCCTCAAAGCCCACGACGGCAAACGGAAAACCAGTGCAACAGAGACCACTAACCGAAGTCGTATAAATCAAAGTAGAAGTTTTGTTTCACAGGGCATCCCAAAAGATCAATCAGCCCAATTGCAGGAGCTTGGGAGCCTCGAGGATATCTAACGGTTCTTATTTCCTGTCTACTCAATCCGAAGCCGGGCCGGGAATTGCATTAAATCTCCCTACGGATTTGTTGCTACACCGATGACGCCAGGGCGATTTGCTCGCGATGAAACGGCATGTCCGGGCCGGCTGGCACAGCATCGATATGGCAGGCCGAGCCAATGCCCAACTCATGGCTGGCAAAGTAGGCAAAAGGAGTGGGAACCATCCCGATATCCACCATATTATCGTAGGGTTTGAAGATTTCTGGGTGAGGCACAGACATAAGATGATGCCATTTTAACTTGCGATCCCATCTCGGTTATAGTGCCCCTAGACGGCCTGTTGGGTATTGATTAGATTTAGCAGGTAAAGGTGGTGCTTACGCCGCCAGTGGTGTTTTCAACTATCGACAGAAAAAGGAGGAATAAGTATGAAAAGTAATGAATTTATTGCCCGTCTTCGAGATGGACAAGTCACACGCCGACAGGCGCTAAAAGCATTGGGCGCCATGGGCGTCGCCGTTGGCACAATGCCTTTAGGAATTCGATCGGCCGCTGCGGCAGATAACGCGACCTATTTCACCTGGGGGGGTTATGACGATGAGGGCATGTTTGCTCCTTACATTGCCAAGCATGGCGGTCCGCCAAATTTCGTCACGTTCGGTGATGCCGAGGAAGGCTTTACCAAGATGAAAGCGGGCTTTGTTGTTGATATTACGCATCCCTGCTCTAACGACGTACCGCGATGGAAAGACTCGGGCATGTTTCAGGCGATGGATAAAGGACGTCTGGAGCACTACGGAGATCTTTTTGGCACTCTGGTAAACCTGCAAGGCAGCAATGATGATACAGGGCAGTGGTTTATGCCTTTTGACTGGGGCGCCACCTCAATTACTTATCGTACCGATCTTGTTGACCTTCAGGGTAAAGAAGAATCCTGGGAGATGCTGTTTGATCCTCGTTACAAAGGACGTATCGCCGTTATCGATAGCGCAGCAGATACCTGGTATTGCCTGGCGATACTTGCTGGAGTGGATATTAGTAAGCCATTAACCGGGGCAGACTTCGACAAGACCAATGCGCTCATGAAAAAACTGCGGCCTCAGATTCGGATGTTTACCAACGATATGACTTCTTTGCAGCAGGCGATGGCGTCAGGCGAGATCGTGATGGGCATTACCTGGAACGAGACCCCAGTTGCTTTGGCTGGAGAAGGCCACCAGGTCCGTTTTGCCAGCCCGAAGGAGGGCGCCCTAACCTGGTGTTGTGGTCTGATGATGCACAAGGACGCGCCCAATCCGGATGGCGCCTACGATATTGTGAACGCGATGACATCACGCGAGACGGGCGTATATGTCATTGATTACTGGGGCTATGGTCATTCCAATGCCGAGTCGTTCAAGATGGCTGACCCAGGTGTACTCGCGCAACTGGGGTTGGATAAAGATCCGATTGCGTACCTCGATTCCGGGCACATGGGAATACCCCAGTCCGATGAGGTAGAGACCCGGGTTAACCGAGACTTTGAGACCATTAAAACCGGTTTTTGATCTTGTACAAAGCGCTGCCTGGCTTCAACCAGGTAGCGCTTTGCCTCGTCTTGAACCCTTAAAAGGGTTACAAGATTAGGGCCTGTATTTTCTTCAGTTCTCAGATCTCTTGCCGCTCTGGGTGTGCCTGGCCTGGGCAAAGACAAGAGATGGAGCAGAGAAGCGCGATTCGCCCGAAATTCCTGATGGCTGGTCTTTTTATAGTGTGGTTTGATGAATAGTGCCACTTCGAAGCCTTTGGATCTGCTCCGTATTTTTCTGAGCCGCCACCCGTCTCTGCGTGGGTATCTGCTGCTCTCTCCAACGCTGGGCCTCGTTGCGGCTCTGATGTGCATTCCCATCCTGGCGATGGGGGTCTTGAGTTTCTGGCAGCAGACGGGCCACATGTCTTTTGACATGAGCGGCACCCTGCAGAACTACATCGAGGCCCTCACGCGGGATATGTACCGGGTGCTCTTTTTGCGCTCGTTAGGCATCTCCGGATTGACAACGCTTGCCACAGTGGTGATGGCGTTTCCCCTGGCGTACTTCATCGCGTTTTATGTCAAACGCCACAAAATGGTGTGGATTATCCTGGTGACATTGCCATTCTGGACGAGTTATCTGCTGCGGGTTTTTGCGTGGAAAGTTATCCTCGGTTACAACGGTGCGGTCAACTCAGGATTGATGTCGCTCGGCGTCATAGACGAGCCGTTGACTTTTCTGATGTATAACCCAACGGCTGTGGTGATTACCCTGACCCATGCCTGGGCGACCGTCGCCATTTTGCCGATTTATGTTTCCCTTGAAAAAATAGACCGCTCTGTACTTGAAGCGGCAACGGATCTTGGCGACAACCCGTTCATGCGGTTTGTCCGCGTGGTATTGCCGCTGGCATTGCCTGGAATCTTAGCGGCATCTGTGTTGATTTTTATTCCCACCGTAGGAGATTACGTTACACCCTCACTGGTGGGTGGGTCCGATGGATACATGATTGCCAATGTAATCCAGTTTCAATTTTTCCGAGGAAGCAACTGGCCATCGGGCGCCGCGATTTCGTTAACTTCGATGACTATCGTCGCGGCACTGGTGGCAGTCTTTATCTGGTCTGCCCGGCACCTCAGTGGGCGCAACTCATGAACCGTAATATGAATCTTGCGGCGCGCATCCTTGGCACGTATGCCGTGATCTATGTGGCGTATCTTTACCTGCCGGTACTGTTTTTACCGCTGTTTTCATTCAACGATTCGATCTATATCAGTTTCCCCCTTCGGGGTTGGACTCTAAAGTGGTACCAGACCATGCTTGCCAACGAGGCGTTGCACCGTGCCCTGGCGAACAGCCTCAAGGTCGGCATTACAACCGCCTTGATTAGCACCATCCTGGGCATACTGGGCGCCCGAGCTGTGGCCCAGTACCGATTGCCGGGACAAAAACAGGTGGTGGGTGTGATCATGCTGCCGTTGGTGGTTCCAGAGATCATACTGGCCATGGCGCTGCTGATTATTATCCTGCAGACAGTAGGCTCGCGGGCGCTGGGTCTTATGAGTATTACAGCGGGCCATATTCTGCTTTGTGTTCCGTTTGCGATGGTCGTGCTGATATCACGTTTTGAGGGTTTTGACCGGTTTTTGGAAGAAGCCTCCCACGACCTAGGCGAGAACGCCTGGTGGACTTTCTGGCGTGTTACGTTTCCTAATGTGCTACCCGGGATAGTTGCCAGTTTGTTGTTGACCTTTACCATTTCTTTCGATGAATTCATCATGGCATTTTTTCTGGGTAGCACTGACCCGACACTGCCCGTTTTTATGTGGAATCAGTTACGCTTTCCCAAGTTATTACCGGGCGTCCTGGCGCTCGGAGCCTGTATCCTTATCGCGAGTGTATTTATTGTCCTGCTGGCTGAGTGGTTCCGCCGGCGCAATGCCTTCGATGGACAAACTGGAGATATGATCATTGGATGACGCATTTATCGAGATAGCCAGCGTTTCAAAATCGTTTGGCAATGTTACGGCAGTGGATAATATTTCTCTTTCGATCCGAAAAGGGGAATTCTTCTCGTTATTGGGACCTTCAGGCTGTGGCAAGACAACCCTGCTCCGGATTCTGGGAGGATTTGAGGCACTTACCGATGGCAAGGTCATGATAGAAGGACAGGATATCACCCATATGCCTGCACACCTGCGGCCTACCAATATGGTATTTCAGAATTACGCGATCTTTCCGCACCTTAACGTTGAGCAGAACGTAGCCTATGGGCTTCGCCAGCAAAAGCTGTCGCGCGAAGAACAGGCCGAGAAGGTATCAGCGGCGCTGACTATGGTTCAGCTGGAAGGCTTTGAAAAACGCGGCGCCGATGAGATGTCTGGGGGTCAGAAACAGCGGGTCGCCCTGGCGCGGGCATTAATTAAAAGGCCCAAAGTGCTGCTTCTGGACGAACCGCTGGGAGCCTTAGACAAAAAGTTGCGAGAAGAAATGCAGATAGAGCTGCGTATGCTGCAGCAACAGGTAGGGATTACCTTCGTGTTTGTCACGCATGATCAGGAGGAGGCTTTGACGCTTTCCGACAGGGTCGCCGTTATGAATGAGGGTCGGATCCTTCAGCAAGCGCCGCCTCGGGAGATTTACGAGCGACCCATCAGCCGGAAGGTGGCCGATTTCATTGGCCAGATGAATCTGCTCGATGGCGTTGTCGACTCCGTGAGCGATAAAGTCGTTGTCTCGTCTGTGGCGCTGGGCTCCGTGACGGTCGATGCCAACCGGCAGACAGTGCGCCCTGGTGACCGGGTCACACTCGCAGTAAGGCCCGAAAATCTTTCTTTGAGTAATAGCCCCGCTACGGGGGGTTTGCCGGTGACGCTGGCCGCCAGCGCCTTCTGGGGGAACACCACCTATTACCGCATTATTCCCGAGGGGGCTGAGGGTAATACCCTGGATGTCTCCCAACAGGATTACCGCGGCTCCAAAAACAGCGGAGACCCGGCGTGGCTGTGTTTTGATTCCTGTGATTTCCTTTTGCTGAAGGATTAATAGTTCTTAAAAACCAATCGGGTGATGCCAGTTTGAATGGGTATGCAGCGTCTCTGTATACTCATACAAATTCGCTTATTCTTTGTAGCTGAGCAGATCTGTATCTATGATCGCCATTCCTGACACTGTCACCGCCAATACAGCGGTCGCTCGGCGGACACAGCTGATCAAGGCCACCATCGATGTCATCTGGGCCGACGGGCTCTCCCGTCTAACCCTGGCCAAGGTGGCAACCCGGGCCGGGTTGTCCATGAGTATTGTTAATTTCTATTTCAAAACCAAAGAGTATCTGCTGCTGGCCACACTGCAGTCGGTAGCAGGGGAGTTTGAACAGGCGGTAGAGCGCGCCTTCAGCGCATCGGCTCATCCCGCCCAAATCCTCGAGTCAGTCGTTGATGTCATGCTCGGCCCCCAGTTTTGCACCCCTGCCCGCACTCATCCTGGCTAACACAAGTATCAGGAGCTGTAGAACTTTGCGCGACAAACGCTATGACCTGTTGTTTGAGCCGGTGAAGATCGGTCCGGTAACAGCCAAAAACCGTTTCTACCAGGTGCCGCACTGTACCGGACTCGGCCGGCTGCGGCCGCGCATGCTGGCGGCATTGCGGGGAATGAAGGCTGAAGGTGGCTGGGGCGTGGTCTGCACCGAGTACTGCTCTATCCATCCCGCCTCCGACGACCTTCCCCATCCGCACGCTTCCTTGTGGAACGACGACGACATCAAGGATCACGCCTTGATGACTGAAGCAGTGCACCGCCACGGTGCGCTGGCCGGGGCCGAGTTATGGGTAGGTGGAGCCCGCACCGCAAACCTTTATACCCGCGAGACTGCTATCGATGTGACCAGCATGCCCAACCTGGCAGGCCACCCCTACCAGTCCCAGGCGATGGACAAGTCCGATATTCGCGAGCTCCGGCGCTGGCATAGAAATGCCGCACTGCGTGCCAAAGAGGCAGGCTTTGACATCGTGTATGTGTATGCGACCCATGGCTATCTGTTGTCTCATTTTCTCTCGGCTCACAGCAATACACGCAGCGATGAATATGGCGGATCGATGGAGAATCGAGCGCGCCTGGTGCGGGAACTGATCGAAGATACCAAAGACGCCGTTGGAGAGAAGTGTGCGGTCGCGGTACGCTATTCGGTTGGTGGCGACGATGGCGAAGATCCGTCGCTTACCAGCGAGCGCCGTGACCGGCTCGAGATGCTGGCAGAACTGCCGGACCTTTGGGATATCAATATCAACGACTACTACCAGGAGATGGGTGTCTCTCGATTTATCAAGGAGGGCTCTCTTGAGGAGCACATGTCTTTCGTCAAGTCGATCACTACTAAGCCGGTTGTGACAGTCGGGCGCTTTACCTCGCCGGACACGATGGCATCACAAGTCAGGCGCGGGATTGTGGATTTTATCGGCGCCGCACGGCCTTCTATTGCAGATCCCTTTTTGCCGAAAAAGATTGAAGAAGGACGCCTGGAAGAAATTCGTGAATGCATCGGCTGCAATATCTGTTACGCCGGCGATGGCCTGGGTGTGCCGATCCGCTGCACCCAGAACCCGACTATGGGTGAGGAATGGCGTCGCGGCTGGCATCCCGAGCAGATTCCCCAAAAGAGCTCCGATGCGAGCGTACTGATTGTCGGTGCCGGCCCAGCCGGCCTGGAGGCGGCCCGGGCGCTGGGCCAGCGCGGCTACCGGGTGACCCTGGCCGAGGCAACCCGCGAACTCGGCGGCCGGGTGGCCCGTGAATCTACCCTACCGGGCCTCGGGGAATGGCGCCGGGTAAGCGACTACCGGTTAGGGCAGATCGAAGCCATGCCCAATGTCGAAGTTTTCCGGGAAAGTGAACTCAGCGTGGATGAAGTGCTTGCGGTAGGGGCAGATCACTTGGTTATGGCAACTGGTTCAACCTGGCGAGCAGATGGCTTCGGGCGCACGCACCCTAAACCACTGACCACCCTGAGCACAGCTGCCCGGATTTTGACGCCCGACGACATTATGGCGGGTCAGTTGCCCGATGGGCCTACGGTGATTTTCGATGACGACAGTTTTTATATGGGTGGCGTTATTGCAGAAAAGGTGCGCCGCGAGAACGTGCCGGTAACGTTAGTTACGCCTGAAAATGTTGTGTCGGCCTGGTGTGAATACACCTCGGAACACTACCAGGTACAGAAAAATCTGCTGGAGCTGGGAGTCGACATTAAGACAGGCCACAGTTTGCTCGCCTACGACGGTCGGGAGGTGACGCTTTGCTGTATCCATACCGAACGACAACAGTCAATCGAAGCCGGCGCACTCATCATGGTGACCGCGCGCAGTCCCAGAGACGAGCTATACCAGGCCTTAAAGCAACGCATGGAGGAAGGAGCGCAAATGCCGTTTCGTTCATTGCGGCGAATCGGCGATTGCGAGGCGCCAGCCATGATTGCCGCGGCAGTCTACGCGGGTCATCGCTACGCCCGGGAATTCGATACCGAGCCCGATCCGGATGCATCTTGCAGGCTCAAATAACGGCACCTGCGAGCATTCATGCTAACGAGACACATATGAAGAAATTTCCAGGCAAGACTCTGGCAGGGAAAGTAGTCTCGGTGCACAGCGGCAACAATCAAGACCTCAGCAAGGAAGCCCGGGAATCACTGAGCGCCGAAATCGGCGGCTTTGCCGGCGACAAACACCAGGGCTTCATTCGTAAAGCCTGGGAAGGAGAATGGGAGCCCGCCGATACACTACGCCGCAACGAGCGCCAATGGTCCGGTGTTTCGGTAGAAGAGCTGGCTTTTATCTCTGAACACCTGGCGTTATCCGAGCCACTGGCGCCTGAAACCTTGGGCGCAAACCTGTGCGTCGAAGGTATCCCAGAATTCTCCCTGCTGCCCAAAGGCAGCAAACTGGTGTTTCCCTCTGGAGCGGTATTGCTGGTGGAAGAGTACAACCCGCCATGCGTCGAGATGGGCGCTCAAATCGTGGCAAAGCACAGCACGCATTCAGGTAAATCACTGACCCCTGCTGCATGGGTACAGCTGGCAGCGGGTCGCCGCGGCGTGATCGGCGTTGTCGATGTGCCCGGTACCATCAAGCCAGGTGACGAAGTGGAAGTCCGGGTCTACCAGCAGCCGGCAATCGCGATGCTGTGAATCAGTTGATCGGCGGGAAACACCAGCAAAAGATGTAGAGGGTAGTAAGCCGATCCCCACCTGCCCGAAAACCTTTGGCAGTCATCGGCTATTTAGCGTTTCGGGCGGCCTGCCGTTTTACCCTCTTTAGGCAATACCTGCCTTGATTCCAGTCGGGCAATGTAGGTCGCACTGATAACCACGATCCCGGCACCGACCCAGACCCACATCTCCAGTTTCTCACCGAAAAACATCAGTCCAATCAGGCTCGACCAGACCAGTTGCAATAAGTCAATTGGCTGGGTCACCGTGATATCGACCAGCGCCAACCCCCGGGCCATGCACAGGTGGCTGGTGGTTGCAAAAATAGCGGTCCCAGCCAGGAACATCAGATCCGACGAGGATGGTGACTGCCAGACCCACCAGGCCGGTATCAGCATAGTCAGGGTCGCGAAAATCGACAGATAGGCCACCAGGGTGCCGCTTGAATCATCGCGCACCAGGAATTTGGTCAGCACCTTGGAGGTTGCAAACATGGGCGCTGCGAACAACATGGCAATCGCACCCCTTTGGATAATCTCGGCACCAGGCCGCAGTATCACCAACACCCCAACTAGTCCCAGAATAACCGCCACGAGCCGCGGCCGGGTCAGGCGCTCGCGCAGAAACAACACAGCGCCGACCACCACAAAGATCGGGGTGATAAGACTAAGGGCCGTTACCTCGGCGATCGGTAGCTGGCTAACCGCATAGAACCACAGCATTACGCCAAACGCGTGAATACAGCCCCGGAAACCGTGCAGCCGGATGTGCCGTGAGCGGAACAAGCCCATGCCGCTGCGCAGAAACAAAGGCAGCAGCACCAGCAGGCCAAACAGGTAACGGAGGAACGCAGCCTGAATTGGGTGTAGCTCATTGCCGATGTACCGCACAAGGGCGATGAACACTACGAACAGAAGGCCAGCCAGAGCGACCCACAACAGACCTCTCGTTTTCAAACTCACAGAGGAAGTCTACCCAATCTCACCGGGACTTACCCATGCATTGTGTGAACAGGCGCCAGTTCCTGCGCCCTTTTTTCAGGCCAGGCAGAGCGTCCTGTGGCTGCTGCATGGTATCGGTGCTTGAAAACAGCCGCGAAAAGGAGCAAATTTTGTGCTATGGATTAAATTAAAAGTTACAATGATGAAAAGATTACTTGTGTCATCTGTTATCTTAATCTCAACAACAATCTCAAATGGAGCAGTTTCTGGTTAAATGGACGTTCGATCCAACTACTCGCGCCTATCGGCGATGCAACAGACTGGCGACAACGACCAGGTGTGGCAGGAGTTTTACACTGAAGATATTGTGCGCCGAATCAGTGGACTTGATCCGCTGGCTGGGCGCGATGCATGTCGAAGGCAAGTGCAGGACTTCCTCGACGGGCTCAAAGCGCCGCAAACAATCGAGCAGCTGACACTCGCATTCGATGACGAGAACAAGGTCTCTGTTATCGAGTACGATCAGTCATTCAGCCACAAAACGCACGGCGACATCACCCAACGGATCACCATGGTGCAGAGGTGGCGTGAAGATCAGATATATGATGAGACAATCTATGTGATGCGTCGAGATCATGACTGATTATTTCGTCGTTCGTTTGATAGGAGGAGGGCAGGGTGTCGGATCCGCTGATGGTGCAAGGCCCCGCATCTGCCAAAAGCAAATTCCTATCCCTCACCTGAAACATATCGTGTTTTACAGGTGCCGCAGCGGCCATTGAAGCAGTCCAGCGGCACTTCATAGCCATTCTCGTATAGAACGTGCAGCATCGTCCGATTCGCCGGCACCTCGAATACGCCCCCGGTCGAAAGAATCTTGATACTGAAGCTTCGGTTATCGGATGAAAGCATTGCGTATTGTCGTCCATTCCCCTACAGGGAGTTATATCTATACAATTGCCAGGATAGAAGACCCCAATGTCGTTTTTGGCAGGCAGGTTTGGCGAAATTCTAACCTTTGGCAACTCTGATCCGGCATGGGAAATCTCCCAAGTCATACCTAAATTCACCCGGCCAAAGAGATACGTGTATTTTTCTAATGAAGTGAACCGAAGAAATAAAGTTTTTCGATCATGGCGCCAGTAGCGGCAAAAGATTGGTTTGATGTCTGCCACGCATCTGATGGCGTTTCACTACTTTGGGAGAAACATGTTGCACCCTGGGTGCGATGCAATATCTGGTTTATTCAGGGTCGGGATAGAAATCTCGTGATTGATTCAGGGATGGGCCTGTCTCCTCTGACGCCGATGCTTTTGGATTTGTCAGAATTACCGGTGGCTGCAGTGATGACCCATTGCCATTTTGATCATATTGGTGGCGCCCATGAATTTGAGCACCGGCTGGGGCACCGGGCCTGTAGCGATGTCTATCATGATCCTATGCCATCATTCGACCAGACCGGGGGGTCGGCGTTTGTGCGCACAGAAACTTTTACAGCTTTGCCATACTCCGGTTTTTCTTTTGAATCATATACGGTCAGGCCTGCGCCGCTTACCGGTTACCTGGATGAAGGAGATATTGTTGATCTTGGCAATCGGGCTTTCCAGGTGTTTTATCTTCCTGGTCACTCGCCAGATTCGATTGCACTTTACGAAAAAGAGAGCGGCCTTCTTTTCAGTGGGGATACCATATATGACGGTGATCTCTTTGATACCGTTTATCATTCAAACAGGCAAGATTACCGGGAAAGCCTGGAAAGGCTAAAAGAGTTACCCATCAGTGCCGTGCACGGCGGCCACTTTGATTCTTTTGGAAAGCAAAAAATGCACGAGATTATCGAGCGGTATCTAGCGGGAGAAGGTCGGCTCGTTGATCCTTTTTGCCTGGGTTGAGGAGCAGATCTAGCGATGTGGTTGGATTTGCTGATATGGTCAATCTTAGAGAAGGGGGGGTGTTAAACGGTCATTACGGATAACAGGGGGTTATGTGAAACAGACAACGGCAGGGTTCTGGAGATTCTGATGGTGCAAGATCCCACATCTGGCAAAAGAAAATTCCTATCCCTAGCAATTTTCCAAAGCTATTGAATCCGAAGGCGCTGCTCATAGAGTTCCTGGTAGTAGGGTAAACAATATTCGTACGCTCGTTTCAGATGTTCATGGTCGTCAATCTTGGCATAATCATTTTTCTTCCGCTCTTTGAATCCCTCACTGGACTGGGTGTAATCATGCCAACCTCCTTCCCACTGAATAATTTCGGGTTGCACCCCTGGGCTCCATTTCAACGCATTCTCGATGAAAGGTATATCCACAGCCTGACAATAGGCCTTAACAGTTGTTTCAGGTCTTTGTACTAGGTCATCCGAATCGATTAAGACAGGTGCTTTTTGGGTCAGCTCCTTCACGGTTTCCAGAATCTGAGTCAGTGCGGCATATCCAGTTTCTTCTAAGCTAAAGTCAGGCCAGTGATGGAACAGGGAGGGAAGCATCTTTGCGGGATGCCTGATCAGGAAACTGCTCTCAAAGTGAGATAAGAATTTTTCATTAACGGCAGGCGTGACCTGATAACTCAAATCCTTGAGAAAAACGGGCTGCTGTTCTCGTTCCTTTTTCAACCTCTCCAAAACAACACCAAAATTGTACTGTGAGTCAGGCTCGATATCGGGATAACGGGTTGTATCACGACGTTCCTCACTGTAGTAATAGGACTTCCCAAAGGGCTCGTCATGGACTGAATGGTCTCCTCGTTGTCGCATCATTCGCTCAAATGCCGTGGAAGCAGACCTGGGGACTGCCCATAGCGCTAGTATCTTTTCCATGGTTTGGCGCTCTCTTCGGAGTTGTTTATTAAATATTGATATCGCTATTACCCACATCAAGACTTAGTAACTGGGCGGGGTTATCACCCAAATAACGACAGTCACCTCGTCAGACGGATTGTCATACCAGTGCGGCTTGTCGTTCTCAAAAGCAAAGCTGTCCCCGGCTTTTAAAACAATCTCCCGGTCGTCTATCCACAAGCGAAGCTGACCCGAAATGACGATCCCGGCTTGCTCGCCCTGATGTGAAAAGGGCTCCGAACCACTGGTGGTTCCAGGGGGGAAGATGCATCGCAACAACTCAATTTTTCGGCGCAGGTTTGGCGACAAGAGTTCATCGGTAATGCCACTGTTGAATTTCAGGTGTCGGCGCCGATTCGCTCTGACTACGATGTCCTGCAAACCATTATCCCCCGCAGAGACCGGTGAGAAAAACCAGCTCACGGTTACACCTAGCGCCTGGCTGATCGAGTAAAGCGCCTTTACAGAGGGGTTTGATATCCCGCGCTCGATCTGGCTCAAGTAACCTTGGGATAACCCCGTAAGCTGACCGAGTTCGGCGAGCGTAAGATCACGCGCTTTTCGCAAATCCCGTATCTCGCTGCCAATGCGCTCATCGCCCTCAAGAAGATCAACCACATTAACGCTCTGTTGACCCGCTTCGGCGAGTTCAGACCGGTTTGATGGCCTTACCGGTCTCGGCAGTTTCTTAGTTTGGTTCATATTTCAGATTACCAGTGACAATCAGTAACGCCACAAAATTCGGATCGTTTCAGCATAACCTTCGGACATTGATATTGAGAACTCTTCGCTGCCTACATTTTCTATCAAGAATACTCCGCAACTGCTCTGGTAACCCTCTTTTCCTGATCTGGCGAAAGAAGCGTATCCGGACTTTCCTGAAGAATCTGGCTATATGCCTGGTTTGCTTTTTCCAGGAGGCTGGCACTTCCGCGCTCTTCCCAAGCACCCCTTGATTCCCAACTCATGTACTCGGGCGTCCACAACTTACGGAAATTCTTGAAGGTATCAGCGTGCGTGAGAAAATTTCCCTGCGGGCCGACTTCCATAATGCTATCGACGGATAATGCTTCGACGGAGAATTCGAAGCCCTTGCGAACGTGCATGGCCCTTGAAAGGGTATCACTGTCCAGGATCAACTTCTCATAGGACAACGTCATAATATCATCGAGCACACCCATGGCCTGGGGCCAGATACCGCCTCCGATCAACCCGGACAACAGAGCGCTCATTCCGGTTTCCATGCCTGCCTGGTAATCGGTATCTTTTGCACTGTTAATTCCAGTCATGGTACGGATCGGAATGTCATAGAGATCGATTGCCGTCTGGATACAGGGTCCGTTGATCATCATCGCATCAGGACTGCCGCCACCAAAACTGGCGTCCTGCATATATCCGGCGGTGGATGCAACGGAATAAACCACTGGGCAGCCGGGCCGAACGCACTGGGCCAGAACGATGCCTGAAAGGATTTCAGCATGCTGCAACAGTGCCGTTCCCAGGGGGTGAATTGGGCCAGTGATACCGGCCATGATGCAGGAGGTGATCAATAAAATCTGATTCCTCGATGCATACTCTATGATGGTATCAATTGTATCTTCTGGCATAGCTAACGGGGACAGTGCGGTGCAAACAGCCGCCAGATAATGGCCTTTGTCCCAAATACAACTGTCGCCCGTGGCAGCCTCATAGAATCCCAAGGTCTGTCTTATCAGCGGCTCTTCCAAACAAAAACCAAGGATGGGCTTGTTGGTATGCCGCAACATTGACTCCATCATGACGAGGTACTTTCTTTCGGGCGGCAACTTTCCAATTTCAATAAGTAGGCCTCCGTTAATACTGAAGATCTCTAACGTATGCATCAATTTGATCAGATTTGCATAATCGGTTTCGTCTGCTTCCCTCCTGCCATTTTTGATGTCCTGGATGAATACCGGGCCAACGGCCGGTGACACTAATGGCTCGTGCTTTACGGTAACGGAAGTTTCATCACCAAACCCTTTCCAGGGGAACTGTTTCGGGCAACTCTCCAACGATTCTTCGACAAGTTCCCGGGGAATACGGACCAAATTACCCTCAACACACGCACCATGCTTTCTTAGAAGATCTAAAGCCTCCTCTTTGAAGAACCGGACTCCTGCCTCCGAGAGGATTCTTAACGACGCCTCATGAAATTCCATGCACTGATCAGAGCTCAACATTCTAAGTCGCAGTGGCTGGAGGGGCCGAGCTTCTGTCTCTGACTGGATTCTTACTTTACGGCGCCTCATTGCACTGCGCTTCTGAGGGGGTTGTTCTTCTCGACCAGCGCCTTCAATTGGTTCATTCTGCTGCTGTCAGGCACTTGCAAATCCGGATTTGGATATTGTTTTCCAATATATTGATATTTCGTAATACCGAATTTGTGATAAGGCAGTAGTTGGTAGTCTTTTACTGTCTTGACCTGTTTGAGGAATTCCAGGATTTCCAATATGTCGTCATCGGTATCATTGAAACCCGATATAACCGGTGTTCTTACGATAACGGGCTTATCTGGAAAATGGGTTGCAAGGTGGACCAGATTTTTCAGTATCAACTCGTTCGAAAACCCAACGAACAATTTGTGCTTTGTGGGGTCCAAACTCTTGATATCGTAAAAGACCAAATCTGCGTTCCGGACTGTCTTGGACAGGTTCTTCCAGGACCCATATCCGGCCGTTTCGACAGCAGTGTCAATTAGCCTTTCTTTACAACTCGACAAAAGACAACTAACGAAGTCCGCCTGCATGATGGGTTCACCCCCGCTCACGGTGATGCCACCACCGGAGCGAAAGTGAAAACCCCCGTCTTTCTCTACATCATCGACGACTTCTCGCACCATCATTTTGCGGCCGGCCATTTCCAGGGCGGTCACCGGACATGCGACAGCACAGGCGCCACAGTGATTACAGAGGGGCCAGTCGATTCGGGCCTTGCCGTTCCCGTTAGCTTTCAGCGCCCCTTCAGCGCAGGAATCTCTGCATAATCCACAAGCATCAAAGCCCAGACACAGCTCCTCTTTGAGCAACACTTGAGGGCTTTTCAAGCGGGACTCTGGATTCGAGCACCATACGCATGCCAGCGGACACCCCTTCAAGAATACAATGTTCCTAATGCCGGGTCCGTCATGGAGGGAAAACCGTTGGATACTAAATACCCACCCAGACTTTTCCCAACGCTCCAAAGAGGCGTCTAATCTATCTTCCGCCTCGGCCATCAACAAGATGCGCCGTGTTCCATTCGATTAATAATCTCATTTTGAAGATCGAGCGAAAGATCCACGAAATAGGAACTGTATCCCGCAACCCGAACCAGCAAATTCCGGTATTTTTCAGGATTCTTCTGTGCCGCAATCAAGGTGTCCCGGTTAATAATATTGAACTGAAGGTGCCAGATCTTGAGGTCACACCAGGATCTGATGAGAGCTGAGAGTGCCTTTGTCCCCTCCTCTCCGGCCACAATCTGGGGAGTCAATTTCATGTTTAAAACACCTTCTCCACCTTCGGCATAGGATGTTTCTTTTTGATGGGCGATTGACAAGAGAGATGCCGTGGGCCCCAATCTGTCGCAACCCTGCGAAGGTGACATGCCTTCAGAAAGCGGTTGATGCGCTTTGCGGCCGTTGGGAAGCGCGCCGACAATTCTGCCGAGCGGCACATGGGATGTCACCGGCACATAGCGGACATCCAGTTTGCCGCCGGAAAGATTGGTGTATTCATGCGACAGAGACCGGAAGAAGGACTCTAATTCGCTGCCGATGTTATCAACATACGGATCGTTGTTCCCGAACTTGGGAGCGTGGATACATCTCTGCTCAGTCAACTGGTCAGAAAAATCCGAATCAAGCGCATCGAGTATCCTTTCCATGCTGATGGACTTTTCATCGAACACAAGCTTTTTCAATGCTGCAAGCGAATCGATTGCAGTACCAATCCCGATGGGATCCCAAAACCCGGGGGCGATTCCACCTTCAATCTGACCTTGCTGCATGTCCACTGCCTGTTCCATACAAAGGTCATGAAGACACGATTGCAACGGCGATGCAAAAAAGGAAGGTCGAAGGGAAGCGTGGATTCGGTCCTGAATGAAGCAATGCCTGACCAAGAACCTGACCTGCTCCTTAAACGCATTCATCATGTCTTCAAACGTGGCAAATGATTTTGGATCGCCGGTGTCCAGGCCGAATTGTTCATCCCCGATCTTCTTGATTCGCCCTCTGTGAAGTGCCATTTCCATCGCCGAACCGAGATTGATATACATATTGCCCGTCATATAAAAATCCCTGTTTACCAGACGAACCTCGGTGCAACTTGAAACACAATAATCCCTTACTTCTTCAATACTCGCCCCTTTTGCCAAAAGGAAGGGGATTACTGCTTCATCATTGAGTAATTTTGGAAAGCCGGTTCCCTCTTTGATCAACTCGCATACCCCGGCCAACAGGCGATCCGGTGTTTGCGTATGAATTCGCACGGCCAGATCCGGGTAATCAAGCGGAAACTCGATTTTCGATTGCAAAATGAGATAGGTTAATTCGTTGGTCGCATCCCGCCCCCACCGATCCTGTCCTCCAATCGTGGTGGCTTCGAAGTGTGGAACCCCCTCATTGTGAAATATGGCTCCCGATTGTTGTAAGGTCACATTCTGCGCCAGATTCAGCCACAGGTGCTCCAGATATTCCAGGACATCATCATCATCAATAGTCCCCTTCTCAATGTCGGATTGGTAATAAGGGTACAGGTATTGATCGATGCGCCCGTTGCCGATGGTTCCACCATGCATGTGCTCGAACCTGAAACCAACCTGGGTGAACCACTGGGATTGAATTGCTTCATAAAATGTTTCAGCAGGCTGGCCTGGAACCTTTTCGCAAACATTCGCGATCGCCAGCAGTTCCTCAGCCCTTTTACTGCAGGATTCATTTTTCGCCATTTCGCGGGCCAGATCGGAATGCCTTTTTGCATAGTGAACGATTGCACGACACACAATCACCACTGATTTAAGAAAAGCCAGCTTCTCGAAGTTGTTGTCGGCGTCCAAAGGGTCCAGCGTATCTATCCTTCCCTGGGCTTCGCTTTCTATCCCAATAAACCCTCGTTTCAGTACTTTTTCGTAATCCGGCACCCACTGCTGGGAACTTCTGTCCGTTGTTGAATCAATTACCGCATAACTCGGGCAATATGGATCGTCTTCCCTGTAGAGAACCTTGCGGGTGTCCTCCGGCAAAAGATCGTAATTTATCTCGAAAATTGTTCTTCCCTTCCAATAGGGCAGGATCGTTTCCTTGACAACATCGATATCTTCATCGGTAATTGAGAAACGTCCTTCTTTGCGCGTTGGGAAACTGTCGATACCCTTTTCCAGCCATGCTCCTCTCAGCTCTGGATACAAGATGCCATATCGTCCTGGAGGTCCACAGCGCCCAACAATCAACTCTTCATCCAGGATATGTATGTCGATATTGTGTAAAACATTTTCGAGTGCGAGTGCCCACCGCAATGCAACGGGTTTTCCCTCGGTTTCCCTGAAGGATTCCGTCATAAGCCGTGCTCTTTCGACCGTTATTTTCGGCTTTTCCTTGCGCATCCCTTTTAACATCCGATTAATTCGTCCCCGTTTTAATCGAGCCTCCTCGGTGGTCAGGAAATCATCTTCAGATTTTGCAATTCGCGATTCTTGAGCGGAAAAATTTGTCATTTCAGGTTTCATTTACTTGTCCTCTCTGGCTCTAGGAAATGGGCCGACGACTCCGGTCGACGCAAGTTGCAGCCAACCCGTGCAGGTGACTCCAGCACGATGATTTTCAATATTCCCGAGGCCTGACGCTCGGGTATCGAGATCCTTTGGTAAATCTATTTCAGTCATATCAATATCACGGTTTATCACTCAGTTACCGGCGAACATCTCGGTATCTGCAACCTCGACCTAGACCTCGAAGAACCCGCTGTTGATGATCGATACCTCAACATGGCCGAGTACCGACATTGCGGGCTCCAGATTAAGAGTAGAACAAAAATCATCAATATTGTGAATAACTATAACCTAATTTTCACTATTATGAACAAATGGTATCATTTCTTCTTCTCAAGGATTATGCTGAGTGAATCTGAACCTTGTGCGGTTACGTAGCTATCTATTGATGCATAGCTATGATTAGTTATGAGTCAGACAACTAAACTCCCGAATCTGGTCAGACCATCTGACCAGTCTGGACCTGTCGAAGCGGGCAAACAAAGCGTTAACGTGGCTAATCTTCTAGCGGGCTATGAACGGATTGGCGAAGAGATACGGGATCCGCGAAAGACGCGTGATTTCACGCTCACCAAACTCAGTCAACTTATCGGGCTATCTCAAAGCTACTTAAGTCAGGTCGAGCGTGGAATATCAAAACCCTCGATAAAGACGCTTCATTCAATCAGCCGGGCACTCGGTGTCACCATAAGCTGGTTTTTCTCACCAACCTTTACGGGTGAGGACTGTGTGCGAGACGTCGTAGTCAGGGCAAATCAACATCGTCATCTAACCTTTAAAAGCGGTATTACCGATAAGCTGCTCTCGCCAAACCTGCGCCGGGAAATTGAGCTATTGCGATGTACGTTTCCTCTCCGGGCCCTCAGCGGTTCGGAGCCCTTTTCACATCAGGGCGGGGAAGCGGGAATTGCGCTTGCAAAAGATATTTACGGACCGAGGAGCTCTTTATGTTGAAGCAAACACTCAGTGCCGATACCTACCATTGCATCAGTCGAGGATACGACTCCATTGCGTCACGCTCTTACTCCCTGCACACGGACAGCTATCTCGACCCAGCCTTTCTCGGCATCGAACAACAACAGGTATTTCATAAAAGTTGGCAGTTTCTCTGTCATGAGGAAAAACTGCGTGAAGCAGGCAGCTATGTCGCAACCCATGTGCAGGGGCAAAGCGTGTTCGCCTGCCGGGGTCAAGATGACGAACTGCGCGCCTTTTATAACGTCTGCAAGCATCGCGGTCATGAACTGGTCCAGGGCAGTGGGCAGACGAAAGCCATCGCCTGTCCCTACCATGCCTGGGTCTATGACCTGGATGGTCATCTGAGTAGTGTCCGGCGCTCTGATTTGATCGAAAACTTCAATGTTCGCGATGTCTGCCTGGACAGTATCCGGGTCGAGGTCTTCTGCCACCTGGTGTTTATCAACCTGGATCCAAACGCCATACCACTCGCTGAACAAAGCGAATCGCTGGCCAGCGAGGTCATGAACTATGCGCCCGACCTTGCCAGTCTCACTTATGCCCACACCCTCACCTACCAGATCAAGGCTAACTGGAAAGCGGTAGTCGATAACTTTCTTGAGTGCTATCACTGTCCGGTCGCGCATCGCGATTTCTGCACGCTGGTCGAGATGGATACATACAGGGTCAATACCCACGGTATCTATTCGAGTCACATGGCCAAAGCCGGCCGTTCTGACAACAAGGCCTATGGCGTGGATGAGGCCAGTGTAACTGACCACGCAGTATGGTACCTGTGGCCCAATACCACGCTGATGCGCTACCCCGGGCGCGGCAATTTCATGGTGTGGCGGTTCTATCCTGCGGGGCCTGAAGAAACCTACGAGATATTTGACTTCTTTCTCGAGACCGACACCCCCAACGAGACGGAGATCGAGGCCATCAAGTTCGTAGACGAAGTTCTGCAACCGGAAGATATTGCCATTGTGGAAAGCGTGCAACGGGGCATGCAGACGCCCTCCTTCAACCAGGGGCGTTACCTGGTCGACCCCGATGGCGGTGGGATGAGTGAACATGCCGTGCATCATTTTCATGGTCTGGTGCTTGATGCCTATCGTCGGGCCGTGCAGCGATGAGCGCAGTCAGGCCCGATTATCTGAAAGGCCGGGTTGCACTGGTGACCGGTGGATGCGGCGGTATTGGTCGGGCTATCTGTCAGCGCTTTCATGCTGAAGGGGCCAGGGTTTATGCCACCGACATTGCCCAGTACGCATTCAATGAGCCGGGTGTTGACGTTCTGCGCCACGACGTTACCTCGGAGCCTGATGCCCAGGCAGTGATGGAGCGCGTGCGGAATGATCACGGCAGGCTCGACATACTGGTGAATGCGGCCGGCATTGAGATCGAGAAGACGATCGAGGAGACCAGCCTTGAGGAATGGGATCGAAGCTTTGCCGTCAATGTGAGCGGCACCTTTCTAACCAGTAAACATGCCTTGCCATTGATGCGCGCCGCGGGTAGTGCATCGATCATCAACTTTGGCTCCTACGACGGCTTTATTGCCGACCCTTCCCTTGCTGTTTACTGTGCCACCAAGGGCGCTGTCCACGCGTTGACTCGGGCAATGGCCTGTGATCACGGTCCAGAGGGTATCCGCGTCAATGCGGTTTGCCCGGGATATGTCGATACACCCATGCTGCAGAGTTTCTTCGGTGATTCGGGCGACATTGAATCCCTGAAACAGGCCGTCAGAGATGTCCATCCGCTTCGCGCCTACGGCCAGCCCGAAGACATTGCTAATCTGGTCAATTGGCTGGCTGGCGACGAGGCGCGCTATGCTTCAGGCCAGCTCTGGGTCATCGATGGCGGACTGTCAGCCCAGGCTCAACAGATGCGTCTGTAGAGCGGGGTACGTTGTATATTTCAGGAGGAAGATAAATTGTGCAAGCCTGTCATTATCACCTGTACAGTCACGGGTAACATCCCCACACCGACCCTGTCGCCTTATCTGCCCATCACATCGGTACGAGCCGTCGATGCCGCAATCTATGGCATCCCAAACGTGGCTGACCCCTGCTTTGCGGTGACCCGCTCATGAGTCGGCTCGATGGCCGGGCGGCACTTGTGACGGGTGGCCGTCAGGGTATCGGACGCGCGATTGTTGACGCATTCATGGCGGAGGGAGCAGATGTTGCCACCTGTGGACGGGGTGATCGTCCTGGGGATCTGCCGCCGGCACTGGGCTGGAGTCGAGCCGACATTGCATCGAGCGAGGATGTCGACAAATTGCGGATCGACATGCTGGATCGGTTCGGCGGCCTGGATATCCTGGTCAACAATGCCGGCATCCAGATAGAAAAAACAGTCCTCGATACGACTGACGATGACTGGGACCAGTTAATGGGTGTGAATGCCAAGGGTGTTTTTTTGGCCTGCCGGGCAATGATACCGATCATGAAACGCGGCGGCGTCATTATCAATATCGGCTCGATTTCAGGTAACCTGGCCGATCCCGGTCTTGCACTGTATAACGCTTCGAAGGCTTTCGTGCATGGCCTTACCCGCTCTGTCGCAGTGGATCACGGCCCAAAGATACGCTGCAACGCCATCTGCCCAGGGTGGATCCTGACCGACATGGCTGATGCGGCCTTTGCCGTAGCAGACGAGCCCAAAACAGCTAAGGCCGATGCGCTTGCACGTCACCCGGCTGGACGCTTTGGCCAGCCCGAAGACATTGCGGCAATGGCGGTATGGCTGGCATCCGACGATGCGGCCTTTGCTACCGGACAATGCTTTACCATTGACGGAGGCATGACCGCGGCTTCACCCTTAAATCCTGGACTGTTCTGAATGCGCAAGATTGAGCAGATCGCCGTGCTCATAGCCGAGACTCCCGGTCGATATCGCTTGTCAAAAAAAACCCCCGATGATCGGGGGCTTTTTGATACAACACCTTAGTTGTGCTACTCGATCTACGGAAGCCATGCCCGCCAGATGGATTCGTTACTCGCCATCCACTTGCGTACGGCTTCTTCGGGGCTCATCTTGCTGACATCCACATCAAAGATCATGGGTGCTTGCTGATCGTTGGTTAGGTGCAGATTTTTCAGGAGTGCATACGCATCAGGTGCTTTGTCCTTAAGCCCAGGATTCGCCATATGGAACGTGTTATCTGTTGGCCAACCACAGGCCGGCCAGCACTTGCCATCTGTATTTTCCGGCAAACTCATACCGACGAGATCGTACTTGGCGAAAACCCACATCGGCGACCAGGCATAAATCAGGATCGGCTCGCCACGACTGTAGGCGCCCTCGAGTTCTGCCCACAAAGCGGTGTCAGTACCGAGTTCCACAGCCTGAAAATCGACACCTAAAGCATCCAGGCGTGGCTGATCTTTACAATCCCATGCAGGTGTGGGGCAGCCGACCAGTCGCCCACGGTCCCCACTCTCTGGCGTCGCGAAGAGATGTTTGTATTTGTTGAGGTCCTTCCATGACTTAAGGTCTGGCGCGACAGCTTTGATTCCGCGAGCCGTGTCGCCTTCAATCACGTAGCGAGGGACCCAGTAGTCACTGGCACCGATTACCCCCGTCCTGGTAACCAGTTCAACTGACCCATCACCACCGTATTCGGTCATATACTTTTCTTTGGTGCCGACGTTGTAATTCGGCCAAGCTTCGAATCCCATATCGAGATCCCCTGACGCCACGGCTTCCCATGCGCCAGCCCCACCCGGCATAAAGATGAGTTTCGCCCGGTAACCGAGTTCGTCTTCCAGCAGGACCTGCATGAGGTTGGCAAAGACAAGATTCCCTGTCCAATCCGCCTCGTGCAACTTTAAAGTTCCCTTCCCCGCATAGGAAGACATTGGGGCAGCAAATACTGCAAGTGCAATTAAAACGGCACCACTGAGTTTACGGATAAGTCTCCAGATTTTCATATTTTCCCTCCTTGATTTAATACTGATCGTTTGATCAGTTCCTCGAAATCATAACGCTCAAAGCATGCTCCAGAATTCTGAATCATATCTTACTTCAGTTTACAACTGTAACACCAACCTGTTATGAGTTAAGACCCAGGGCTTTTTGGCGCTTGAGACTCCAGGCCTGGGTGGTGCGATCGAGAATGATTGCGAGAAACACAATGGCAAGGCCAGCTTGTAGTGCAATTCCGGTGTTGGCTGTATTGAGACCTAAGAAGACCTCCCGACCTAAGCCGCCCCCGCCAATCATTGGCGTGATGATTAACATTGCCAAGACCATCATCACAGACTGGTTCACTCCCATCATGATCGAAGGTAGCGCCAGTGGCAGTCGTACCTTAGCCAGTGTCTGTCGGAACGTTGCTCCAAATGAGTGCGACGCTTCAATGGCTTCGCCCGAGACTTCACGGATACCCAGATTAGTGAGACGAATGATGGGTGGCAGAGAGTAGATCATGATCGCGATCACGGCCGATACCACATTGCCCCCGAAAAACATCAATACCGGAATCAAGTAAACGAACGCGGGAAGTGTCTGCATAGCGTCGAGAATGGGGCGCAGCAGCATCTCAAATGTGTCATTGATGGCGGTTAGGACGCCAATGGGAATGCCTACCAGCATACAGAGCAGTAGTGACACGAGAATCTGGGCCATGGTGAACATTGCAATCGGCCAGAGGTCGGTGCTGCCGATGAACAGCAATCCAGCTACGGCGACGATCGTCGTGCTAAGCCCACACGAAAACCAGACCACTAAGACGAGAAAGCCCATCACATACCACCAGGGCAGGGCCTGCAAAAACTTCGCAAGGGGGTCCAGAAGCCAGATAAATACAAATCCGCGAATCCAGGTAGTGAAAGCTATAAAGGTGGCATTCGTTTTGAGCCACTCAAGACCCGCGTCGGCAGGCGCACGGATTGAAATCTCCCAATCGGTAGGAAAATCTCCCAGACTCAAGACATAGGCATCAAAGAGATAAAGGATGACTAGTAGTGAAATGCTCATGAGCAAAAAAGTATGCCGCAAAAAGTATGTTTCAACCCGGTCTGCGACCGTGGAACTCACTAACTGGAGCACGAATTGAAACACCGCTGCAACGTATCGTGCGAATCTCTGACTGAAGACGGCAAAGACGCGAAAGAGACGACCCAGGACACTTTCGAATCTCTGGGCCCAAGGCGTGTTCACGAGCCGTACTGGCAACAAACGAAAACGCTCCTCTTCAATAGACGGCTCGCTACGCCGATATGAACCCATGGCCCCACTGATACGGTCGAACATGATAGCCATGAATACAATACTCAATCCGCCCTCGATACCCCAGCCGATATTTAGGCGCCGCAGCGCTTGCCAAACTTCGTAGCCGAGACCCGCAGCCCCGATAAAAGCGGCGAGGACAACGAGCCCAAGCGCCATCATGATGGTCTGGTTGACCCCCATAAGGATCGATGGCAAGGCGAGAGGCAGTTTTACTTTGAACAGTAATTGCCTGGATGTAGACCCAAAGGATCGGGCGGCCTCTATAGTTTCAGATGGAACCTGCCGAATACCGAGATTGGTGAGACGCGCTGCTGGTGGTAAAGCATAAATGACGACAGCGATGATTGCCGGTGGGCCACCGATCCCGAAAAAAAAGATTGCGGGGGTCAAATACACGAAACCGGGTAGGGTCTGCATTGTGTCAAGAATTGGCCGTGTCCATGTGTCGACACGATTGCTTTGCGATGCAGCAATCCCAATAAGAATCCCGAGGGTTGAGGCAATGACCACGGATACAAACATGAGGCTGAGCGTCTCCATGGCAGAATCCCACATATCCGTCGCGCCCCAAAAAAGAATCGCAACCACACAGAAGAGCGCGAGCCGGAGTCCGCCGTAGCGTAAGGCCGGCAATGCAAATCCGAGCACCACGAGCGGCCAGGAAAGATCCAGCATGAAGGTTTCAACGGCGTCGAGACTGTCCCCAACAACTCCGGCAATGCTCCGTGTCACACCACGAACGTTCTGCCGTAGCCAGTCCTGGGCAGCGTTCACCCAGTCGATGAAAGGGAAACCATCAACGAGTAGGCGGGGAAATTCCTGCTGCCCGGCTGTCAAATGTGCCAATCCGATCGAAGCAACGAGAACACCTGTACTGAGGACGACCGTGAAGACAGCTCGATTCGAAATGCGTTGAAATCCCAAACCTAAATACCTATTTGATCAGCTACTTGGATGAGATCGCACTAAAACAGTGACTCGCAGGATCTCACTAATCAGGCTGGGAAGCAGGTTGGCTATCCAAGGCCAACATGATTGCACTTCTGTCAACAGACCCAAGACAGCAATTGCCGTCGACACAGGGAATGGGCAAATCGTCCCGTGCTGCGCGAACAATCAGCGTTTCAACAAGTGCATCGGGTGAAACTGGTGCACAGTTGGTGGCAATAGTTTCGGCTGCGACTGTGCTGTCCGCCGCGAGCGCTTTTTCCTTCTCCAGTATTCCGAGATAACTCCGATCGGGCCCAAGTACGAAAATTGCAGGTACACCCAGGCGTTCCATTATCTCGAGTGCAGACTCGAGCTTTTCATTTGCCTGAACCGAGGGATAGTCGGTCTTCATGATCGAGCGCGCAGTCAGTACCTTATGTCTCGGTACGTCCTCCGAAAACGCCCTGACATAATCATCAACGGGATTCGCGACAATTTGTTCTGGTGTGCCAATTTGAACGAATTCTCCATCTTTCATGATCGCAATGTGGTCGCCCATCTTGATCGCCTCGAGGAAATCATGGGTGATAAACACCATGGTCTTGCGGACTACCGCCTGTAGCTTCAGCAGTTCATCCTGCATCTCCCGACGGATCAGTGGATCGAGTGCACTGAACGGTTCATCGAACAACATAATTTCAGGATCGACTGCCAGTGCACGGGCAAGGCCCACACGTTGTTGCATCCCGCCAGATAATTCCCGCGGATAGTGCCCCCCCCATCCTTCGAGGCCCACCATCTCGAGCACTTCACTGGCTTTTTGCTCTCGATCCTTCTTGGACATGCCGCGTACTTCTAGTCCATAGCTGATGTTGTCTAGTACTCTTCGATGTGGAAGTAGTCCAAAATGTTGGAAAACCATGCTCATACGATGGCGTCGGAGTTCAATCAATTGCCGCTGATTCATGGCCATGATCTCGTCCCGATCGATTTCTACCGTGCCCTTGGTCGGTTCGACCAGGCGCGAAATGCACCGCACCAAGGTGGACTTACCGCTTCCCGAGAGCCCCATGACTACAAACGTCTCTCCCTTTTGAACCTCGAAGGAGACGTTTTTAACTGCGACCACATGGCCTGTGCGTTGCTGCACTTCGGCTCGGGATAGCGCGGGGTCAAGCTCCTGCAGAATGCGCCCGGGGTTGGCTCCGAAGATTTTCCACAGATTCCGACAGGTGATTTGCGGTTGTGTCTGTTGGTCAGTCATCCGATAAGTAGTAATGTTATTCGCCGAGAGGGAAGTTGGACAATCTCTTCGACCTTGGTTTCTGTGGTAACGAAGTAACTACATATAACTGGTTGATTTCATGCTTATCCCAAAAAACTTTCGTCGTCCTTGTAGGGAAACCACCAGCTATCCTGGGTATCTGTACAATCTGGATCGATCATGACGAACTTGGTCTCACGGAAGGTTTCGATCCCCTCCGGGCCTAATTGGCGGCCCTGACCCGACATTTTAGTGCCACCAAACGGACCGGCGTCATTGTCCAGTAGGGGCGCGTTGACCCACACCATGCCGGCCTCGAGTTGTTCCGTGGCACGAACCGCTTCCCTTAAATCACGAGTATAGATATTAGCGCCCAGTCCGAATCTAGAATCATTAGCCAACTCAATGCCTTCCTCGAAGCTTTTTATTTTGCAAATGGGTGCTACGGGGCCGAAGCTCTCGTTATTGAAAATATCCATCTGCTGACGACACTCAGACAGCACCGTAGGTTCGACAAACCAGCCCTGATTGAACTGAGCGGGGCGTCCACCGCCGAGCATGGCATTGGCGCCCTGTCCGATGGCGTTTTCGAGCACAGTTTCGTAACGTGTGCGCTCTTTTTCAGACACCATGGGCCCCATATCCACTTTGCCAAGGCCGTTGCCGATGCGAATGCCCTTGGCATTTTCGATTAACTTAGCCACGAACTCGTCATGGATATCTTCGTGCACGTAAAAGCGTTCGGCGGAAACACAGATCTGGCCACAGTTCATGAAGGCTGAGAAAGTGGCGGCCCGGGCCGTAATATCCAGATCGGCCGACGGCATTATGACAAACGGATCATTGCCGGAAGTCTCAATCAGGGAGCGCTTCAACATGCGCCCGCAGGTCTCGCCGATGGCTTGACCCGTGGGCACACTGCCGGTGAAAGCTATCATGTTGGTATCTTTATGTTCGACCAAATACCTACCTGCGTTGCCTGCACCGGTGACGACCTGAAATAAACCTTCGGGCAGGGGCTCATACGCTTCAGCAAACAGCAGCGATGTTAGTGTTGTGTACTCAGACGGTTTGCAGATTACTGCGTTACCTGCAGCCAGCGCGGCACCTGACTGCCACGCCAGCAGGGTCAGAGGGTAATTGAAGGTCTGAATGCTCACAACAACGCCCAGCGGCAATTTCAGCGTGTAGTTCAGATGCCCTTGGATCTCGTTGCCCATGACCCGACCGGTATCACTGCGTCCAACCTCGGCGTTATAGCGAATGGCGGAAACCGACCATTCCACCTCGTCGGCGGACTCCTTGTAGGGCTTGCCCATCTCACGGGTCATGGCTTCAGCTAGCCTGGGCCTCATATGATGCATGCGGTGGGCGACTTCATGCATTCTCTCTGAACGTTCAAGGCCACTCATGGCCCACCACTTTTTCTGTGCAGCGTGCCCAATCGCTATAGCTTCATCGATTTCCGCTTCCGTGGTTTCGGCGACTTCACCCAGTTTGTCTTCGGTCGCCGGGTCGATTACATCCAGTACTTCCGTTGACAAGCTTCGTCGGGTTTGCCCCCCCAGAAAGATATTGCCGGTCAAGCGCCTAAAATCATCTAATACGGTCATGTAAGTATCCCCTGAGCGTCTTTAATCTGTACATCATTAGGACAATGTTGTAATCACCAAGGTCACACCGACTTCAGTGTCACCAAACCATAGGAAGAATAAACACCCTACCTCCCCGGAACAACCGCTAGCAGTGGCCCTGCCACTGGAGAGAGCCCCGGCTCTGGTCCTCATTTGTCCATTTGAACCTCGAAGGAGACGTTCTTGACTGCGACCCCATGGGCTGTGCATTCCTGTTCTTCGGTTCGAGATAGCGTACGGCCAAACCCCTGCAGAATGTGCTTCGACTAGGCTCGTAGATCTTCCGCAAATCCTTGCAGATTATAGGAGTGCCCTGTAGTTTGTTATCGCTCATTAAGCGCTATCCAATTGACTGAAATAATATTCAACGCCCGATGACGTCCTCTGCCATCTGCACGATAGCACGACTGTACTTATCATCGGAGGCGCTTTGATTCTCCAGTACACTGAAGAAGACTACGACTGTTGCGGTTTCGGGGTCAACTATCAATAGCTGCCCGCCCCAGCCGCCGTGGCCTATCCAACGGCCGTCGGTCTCAAGCTGGTTGCCATAGTGTATGTGGCTGTCAGGCGGTGGGTAAGTCGGCCCAGTGCAGCGTCTTGCAGCATTCATGAAGGCATGGCTTCCGACACGTTCGCCATTGACTCCTATACACTGCCGAGTAAAGATAAGGCCAAAGCGCGCCAGGTCACGCGCACTTAGACACGCACCGCCGTTGGCGTTCGGGACTCCCGTATGATCCGTAGACATGTGGAATGTGTGCTCGATACCAGCTGCTTCGACAATGCGAACCAGGTAGTCTCGCAGGCTCTGGCTACTGACGCGCTCAGCGACCCAAGCCAGAACATCGGTACTGGCTGATTTGTAATGCACCTCCCCGGAACGGTTCAGCAGGTCGTTACTTTCTATAGTGCACAGAAATTCCCGGTTTGAAGTCGGACTGGTATCGGCTGCAGGCAGCCGCCAGCCCATAGACACATTGTGAAGCAGGGCCGTTGTGTGGGGATCCGAATAATCTTCAGAGTAATGGTTGACGATATTCATATCCAGTACGTCTTGTATGGTGGCATCGGCATAGCCAGAACCGATCTCCGGGAGGTAATCACAAACCGTAGCTCTCAGGTCGATCAGGCCATCTTCTACACAACGCCCGATGATCAGATGGATCATAGTCTTGGTGATAGACATGATCGTATGCGCTTGGTGTGGGGCAAAATCAGGCGCATACTGTTCATACACGAGCCGTTCGCCCCGAAGTATAACCATTGCCGAGAAGATGTCGGAGTTACACAAGTCTTGGACGGAATTCAGTTGGGCGATGCGTGTATCAGTGCAGCCGGGCAATTCGAGTACTTTGGAGGCGCGAAGACTGAAACCAAAGCGGGCAATCCGGTGAAGATTATGAAAACTAGCACGCCGGTTGACTGGTGAATTCCAACTTTCCATCTCACCTGGTTGGGCCACAAGGTCCGGATTCGGGTAAGCGGGCACTGGGCCTCCTAAATAAAATGAGGTACCGGCTGTAAGGCTGCTTATTTGCTGGCAGCCGGGTAATTAGGAGCATGCATGCTTTTGTCGATCATTAGAAAGTTCTTTATCACGGCGCCTGGATTTGTCGAAAAAAATAACAGCAAGAACGTAACATCGCTTTTGATCAAAGGCAACCCCATCGCTAACACAGAAAAAATGACCTGCCCGGTCTTACGAATCTTGTCCTGTGGCTGCTGCATGGTATGGGTGCTTGAAAACAGCTACTAAAAGGAGCAAATTATGTGCTATGGATTCGATACAGAAAGATAAGGAGAGGGTGAAATGGCCATTAGGGATAACAGGGTTTATGTGAAACAGGCAACGGCAGGGTTCGGGTGATGCTGATGGCCCACGGCCCCGCATCTGCCAAAAGCAAATTCCTATCCCTTATCCCTCCCCGCATCTGCTGAAAGAAAATTCCTATCCCTTGAAATTTGAATTGGTGTAATTGTGGTGAACAAAAAAATTGAGCCATGCACTACAACTCCACTTAGCAAAGGCGGCTCGTTCACTAAGGGGGTATTTCTTTGCATCCTCTGTGCTAGTCTTTTTGCAGTCAGCATATTGTTTTCAAAAGTGGTTTATCAATATGGCGTCGGCCCGCTACTCTTCGGTTCTGTTCGAGCGGTATTTGCCATAGTGATCTGTGCAGTCTTCATTGCTTTCAAAGGAGGTGAATGGCTGGTGCCGAAGCCTTCGCGACGATATATCCTTCCCATGTCTGCTATGTTGTTGATGATATCTTTCGGGAATCCCACAGCCATGAAATTTATTCCCGCGAGCCTTGCTTCACTATTGTTCTATCTCTGGCCTATGCTGGTGCTCGTCATCTTTTCTGTTCAAAATCGTCAATTTCCCGGCATCCGACGGATTGCAATTTTTGCCGCCGCTTTTGTCGGTCTTGGTTTGGTGTTCGGTCCCTCAATCGGGAATGTACGTTGGGAAGGTGTCGTTGCAGCACTGACTGCCGCCCTGGGCGCCGGATTTTTTATCATTCTAATCCCTAAGGCAACAAAGTATGCAACCAGTATGACCATCAATATAAATACCAATATACCCGTTGCTCTAATTTTGTTTTGCGGTGCTGTTTTAAACGAAAATTTACAGGTACCAACGGCGGCGATGGGATGGTATGCATTGCTGGCATCAGGTTTACTGTACGGGGCGGCGATGGTGGTGATCTTTTATGCAGTTACTCACACAGGGCCAGTGATATCATCGGTCTTGTTTAATGCCGAACCTTTGATCGTGACATTGTTGGCCACAATGTTATTCGCTGAAATATTGCAACCAGTGCAATACATGGGTATTCTTACTGTTGTTGCTGCAATGATGTTCGCAAGCGCGCGATCAGCTTCTCATGGGACGTGATTCCATATCTCTGACTTCTGCTCACTCGTAAAATATATCCGACGTCTGTAACTCATGACTGATACCGCCTGAGCAATTATTTGATGCCAGGCAGAGTATCCTGTGGCTGTTGCAAGGGATTGCAAGATATCTCCAGCTTTAATCCTGAATGTTATTAAGACCTAGCTAGTGAATTTGATTCAATGACTCTTGTCGGACAAGTCTATAGGCCTCCCTCTGAGGCTGAGAGTATTCTCATCCAGATTACAGAGGGCTGCAGCCACAACAAATGCACCTACTGTGGGATGTATCGTGGAAAAAAATTCCGGGTTAAATCATTGGCTGAGATTGAGGGAGAACTGCTTGAACATGCCAGATTTGGTCCACTCCAACGACGGCTTTTCCTCTGTGATGGAGATGCTTTTGTTCTCTCAGCCCGTCGCCTACTCTCTGTTCTTAATGCAATTCGCCGGGCGCTTCCCTGGATTGAGCGTGTAGGCATCTATGGGGACACTCGGGGAGTTCTGAATAAAACGGTTGACCAGCTTATTCAGTTGAAAGAGGCGGGATTGGGGATTGTCTATCATGGAGTTGAATCGGGTGATGACGAAACATTGATATCGATACAAAAAGGGGGAACAAGAGACGAATGTATCGAAACCGCGTCACGCTTAAGAGAAGCGGGAATAATACACTCTGTCATTGTTCTTCTCGGGGTAGGGGGCACCAAAAGATCAAAAGAGCATGCCGTCAATACGGCCTCTTTGCTGACTATGATGGATCCACCCTATGTAGGTGCACTAACATTGACAGTAATCCCAGAGGCACCACTGTCTGTCCTCCAGCAAAGCGGTGAATTTGAACTTCCTGAAAAACTCCAACTCCTGAAAGAGCTGCGCACTATTGTTGCTAAGAGCAATTTTTCAAACTGTCGTTTTTCTTCAAATCATGCGAGTAACTACCTACCCATTCGTTCTGATCTTCCTGGTGATAAAGAGCAGGTTCTCAATATCATCGACACTGTTTTAGCCTCAGGAGATGAGGGACACCTTAAACCGGAATGGATGCGAGGTCTCTGATATAGGTTTGACTGTACGTCTCCAATCATCGAATGCGTTCATCTGGTGCAGTACACCACCGGTCCAGCCGTCTGTCGATACCTCATTCGACACCGGCTTGACTGGGTTGAATCAGTAGGAGACAGGGTTGATCGTGCCTAGTTTTTCCGAGCAGGGGCTGCAGGTAATGGCCAAACCTATCGGGGCAGTCTGTAATCTGGACTGCACTTATTGCTATTACCTGGCGAAAAAAAACCTCTACCCCAACAACAGAAGGTGGCGGATGACCGAACGCACCTTGACTGCACATATCTGCCAGCAGATAGAAGCACAGCCCGCGGCAGCAGAGGAAATCCATTTCAACTGGCAGGGAGGTGAGCCAACGCTATTAGGCCTTGGGTTCTTCCGCTCGGTAGTCAAGATCCAGCAGCAACATGTGCCGCCTGGCAAGCGAGTTACCAATGCACTGCAGACCAATGGCACGTTGTTGACCGACGCTTGGTGTGAGTTTCTGCGTAAGAATAATTTTCTTGTCGGAATATCCATAGATGGCCCTGCCGACCTACACGATGCATACCGGCTGGACAAGAGGAGTCGGCCAACTCACAACAAGACCGAGCAAGGCCTGAAACTCCTGAACAAGCACGGCGTTGAGCATAATGCGCTGGTAGTTGTAAATCGACGCAATGGTGAGCGGCCGCTTGAAGTTTATCGATACTGCAAACGCCAAGGCGTTAAATTCATCCAGTTTATTCCACTGGTCGAGCAGCTTGGTTTAACGGGGCAATCGGTTAGCAACACTCACCTGGCTTCCGGTGGACAATCGCCCATCGACCTGGTGACTAAATGCAGCGTAAGGCCGCGCCAGTTTGGTGACTTTCTGATCGCGATATTCGACGAGTGGCTGCGCCACGATGTCAGCCGTGTTTTCGTACAAATATTTGATGAGGCGCTGGCTGCGTGGTGCGGCCAAAGCCCGTCACTTTGTATCTTTCAGAAGCACTGCGGCAGGTGCCTGGCATTCGAACACAACGGTGACCTCTATAGTTGTGATCACTTCGTCGAACCCGAATTCAAGTTGGGCAACATACACCAGCAACCGATTCTCGAATTGGCTAATAGCGAGAGCCAGCAACAATTTGGTAGCGCTAAGGAATCACGCCTGCCAAAATACTGCCGCAATTGTGATTTTTGTTTTATCTGCCACGGTGAGTGTCCCAGGAACCGGTTTGTCTGTACTCCCGAAAGAGAACCTGGCCTCAACTACCTGTGTGAGGGTTACCGGCGTTTCTTCAAACACGTTGGGCCGGTAATGACAGAAATGGCTGAAGAGCTGCGTCACGGACGGCCAGTGGTCAACGTCATGCATCGGCGAAATACCGCCAGGCCTGGATTCAAAAAACAACCGGGGTCGGGGGGGCGCACAATCGGCCGCAATGCACCTTGCTTCTGCGGCTCAGGGCGCAAATACAAGCAGTGTTGTGGTCAAAGAATATAGGATGCGATCCAGGTGAGCAGAATCCAAGCGCTTTACCAATTGATATTGAACACCCACCAGCCGGATTATCTTGCGCCGGATATAGATAAAAAGATCAGGGATAATTTCAACATTCTGCTTGATTGTTAAAATTGCGTATATGAGGTGGCAGCCACAAAAGACTCGAAAAAAAGTAAAGTAGTCAACTGGCTGACACATAGAACGCTGGACTGGGCAAGAGCCGCAACGTGGAGCAGAAAAGATGCGCCAACAGCCGATTGGTTTCCCGGTAGACA
>Ga0208132_1000121_pt1 | contig 34833 bp, 18 predicted proteins | sample ETNtaG_16_FD_185785 | JGI IMG/M metagenome (GOLD analysis project Ga0208132, IMG submission 185785) | Marine microbial and viral communities from oxygen minimum zone, Eastern Pacific Ocean - ETNP201406SV199 (SPAdes) (version 2) | ecosystem: Environmental > Aquatic > Marine > Oceanic ... | reverse complement strand
TTTATCACTAATAGTAATGTGGTAAACTCCATTCGTATCAATAACCATAGGGTAGTTTCGTTCATTCAACATTTCAATACTGAACGATTTAGTGTCTTGTCCAAGTAGTAGAGTTTGGAAAAATAGTAATACGATTAATAATATCTTTTTCATCATTGTTAAATATTATGGTTCCAAACTAAATGTCCAAACAAGAAATCTCGAATAGGGATTTTGAACAATTTCCTGTACCCATGCAAGATCAATTTTAACCTTTTTATAATTTATCCCAAAGCCCAAAGCTAGTTTCCTATTCAATTGAGTAATTTCATTAATATTTTTATGCTTCATTCCAAACAACATATTAGATAATCCTCCTCTAATTGAAACAGATAAATTATCATTAAATAAGTGTTCAAATTCCAGTCCTGTATTCCATTTATTCATAGATTGTTGAATTACAATAATATCCGCCGCTAGAATAAAATGCGGAAAAGTTGGTTTCAAAGCATTCAAATCAAGCTTTAATCCGAGTTGCCTGCTCTTGGGATATGTGTCATAAAAACCAATTTTAATACTATCCCTGACTATCATACCAACCGTTAAAAAATCTACAGGATTGAAAAGGATACCTAAGTCATGAGGTTTGCGAACTAATGATTTCCTGTTATTCTGAATAAATGGATCATCAAGTCCAAAGTTCTGTTCAATGAATTTCCAGGTAAAACCCAGTTTTATAAATCTAACTTTAAAAGCAGTTGATAAAAATATAGCGTACTCACCATAATTAAAAGAACCCTCATAATTAGATTCAAAATCATATTGGTCAATATCCTTAACAAAATAACCATTTGCCGAAACACCAAAAGCCCAATAAATCCTTTTCAAAAGAGGTTTTCTAAAAGAATGCGAAAATGCAAACTGAGGACTATTTACATCTCCAAAAGACATCAAATTATCTTGCAAATCACTTATTTGCAAATTAAAACCTCCGCTATTCAATAAACCTGCAGGATTCCAAAATGTAGCAGATGCATCATCTACCACAGCAGTATAAGCAGATCCCAAACCAATTGCTCGTGCTGACATACCTCTTTTTAAAAATGAAGCACTTCCTGTATACGACTGCCCATTTACAAATAAAACAGTTAGAATAAATAAGTGAATTTTTAATGATAATTTCATTATCTATTTATGATTGCGATTTTAATTCTAACAGGTTTTTCATTTTCTATCTCCAAAAAACCAAAATAGATGCCTGATGCAAGTTTAATGTCTTTTAAATTAGTACCATCCCAAGTAAGATCATCATGTGTCCCAATGTTAACATCTATATTTGGATTATAATGCACTATATCTCCTCCTGCATCAAACACAATAAACTTTCCAGAATTAAGTCCTTCTTTATTGATTACATATCGGATATTGGTTTTTCCTTCAACAACAGAAAATGGGTTGGGATAATTAAAAACTTCAGAACCTAAAATTTTACTATCATTGATAATAATTGTGTATTCCACAGAATCTGTAATTGAATTGAATGTATAGTCAGAAAGGGTAAAAATAATTTTTGCATTCAATCGATCTAATCCTGCTATTAGTGAATCTTCTTCTACTAATGAAAATAGTAAACTATCCATTTGCATTGACCAATTTGGAGAATTGCCACGAGATCGAGCAATATAAAACGTATCTAAATCAGTATTATTATAACTTAAATCTTCACTCCAGTCTATTTTTATAAATAGCTCTAATAAGTCTGGGAATGGAAAGACGGTTGACAATACCGGGCCATTTTCATAAAATTGTAAAGAATAATCTGATAGGTTTTTCTCAACATAAAGACTATCAAGATAAGTAAGTTTTATATTATCAATTTTTGATATTTCATGACCGCCGCCGTATTTTGCCTCTCCTGCTCTAGGCAAAATATCCACTAACTGTGGATGCAGATTATCAACAATAAACTGACGTATGATTGGGACTAATTCCCTACCATTAGCATTATGAGAGGTGAGTCGTAGTGTATAAAGATCATCTTTTAAATCAGAAAATTGCGAAAAAGAAAAAGTTGAGTCTGCAAAAATAAAAGTTGTATCCGATTCAACATTGGTCATATTTCCAAGCAATTCAACCTGAATTGTATCGACAATTATATCTCCAAGGTTTAAAGTAAAATCATTCCTCTCATCATTTGAGATGATTCTCTCTTTTTTATTAAAAGTAATCAACTCCGGATTATAGAATAACCAGTCTATTCTTGAACTATCAGTTGTGCGGACAACCATATCAGAGTTTTGATCAAAAGGTAAATTGTTTTTGTCTATTGACATAAAGTGATCAAACTTCTGGTTATAGTAATGTAGCTCATCAAACCAACGGTTCAACTTGATTAATTCATAATCGGACAGTAATAAATTGACAACAGGCATATCTATTACAGATAGTGTATCGTTAAGAGTCCAATCAATTTTTCCAATATTAACAATACTCTGAGATGATTCAGAAAACAATGTTGTGTCTTTATCAAATGTAAACCATTGAGTTCTGACAATTTGAAACAACGATGGTGAAAATACTGAATCTTGGTTGAACATTCCTGGGGATGTGAAAAATGAGATAATTGTTGTATCTGTCTGGTTAAATATTTGTGGTTTTGTCAGTATTACTGGAGGGTAAAATTCAATTGTATTTTTTGTAGTGTCAACAATATTTGGATTATATCCTCCTAGAGTTTTAATTGTACTAATTTCAACCATTCCGGATTTAATTGAAAACTTATTGATTAAACTATCAGCATGAACAGTTCCATTAAAAATTTCACTTGTTGTTAGTTTCATACCTGAAAGTATTAGTGCATTATTTGTTAATTCATTATTAAAAAACACCTTTAATGTATCCTCAATTATGGAAATGGAATCAACTTCATCATTATTTATTTGATTGCCAAATTGCCAATTAGCTATAGACATTAATTCATTGGAAAGACTTAAAACAATTGCTCTATTTTTTCCAAGGAGATTAGTAGAATGTTCACCAATAGTTATATCAGGTAATACATAATCAAGAGAAGTACCTATGGAATAATTAACACTCTCTCCTAATTTAATCGAGAGTGAACCAGAACTAATTTTGGCAGTATCCAATATTGTTGGGATTGTTCCTTCTTTGACAAATTGAAATTCTAAGTGAAACCCTGTATCTACATTAGTAATAGAGTTAAATCCCAAACCCCAAAGTTTGATAACATCACCAATAACCAAAGAATCTGGAGGATCCAAAAGAAATGAAGCAATCTTATTTGTTTTTTGAAAATCTACAGATATTGAAGTAGATCCTAGATTTAATGTTGATGTAGTATCCCAAAAAAAATTAGAGACATCATCAGGTATAATTATTTTTAATGAATCAAAAACTGGTAAAACTAAAATGGACTCATCCTCTTTTATTACTATTGTATCAATTTTTGCGAATTCTCCTTCTTCGCCTAAAACAAATGATGAATTACCTAATGAATAGATTGTAGGTCCACCAATAAGTTTCCTATATGAATCAGTCAAAACGAAATTATATGTTAAATCATCAAGCATCATCATAAGCGGGCCACCGGAAGAGGTGTTTAATAATGGTGAGTCCACTCCTTCAAAGTACAAATTTGTAATTATAATATTTTCAGCTTTATCTAACAGTGGACTCATAAGATATAACTTTTTATGTGAATTACTTAATTGTATAGCTGGTTGAGGTATAGAATTAATAGTGTCACTATTTACGAATACTTTCATGTTAGTGTTGATTGCAGATGAATCCCAATTAGCCACCAGACTATCTGGGATAGCGAGAACTATCATAGTATCAATAAGGCTCACTATCGTATCTTGAGTAATTGTAATATTGTTTAATTCTAGATCATCAGAATTCTTGAAAAAGAATTGTTCACTTAAAGAACTAAATGTTAGAATGCCAATACGAATTTGATTATTAGTTGCACCACAGTCAGTAGAACCATCATTTAGCGAAAGTGCAATAGAGGCAGAATCTACCAAACTAGTCGGGGACATAAGATACAGTCCGTCTATTGATAAAGTATCATTCCCATCAGAGAAATCTCCTAAAATTTTAAATCTAACCAAATTATCATTATACTCTGGAATTGGGGAAATAAGCTGTGCAGCATTGCCATTCAATTGAATAATAGGGACGGATATATCCCATTCAATACCTGTATTTTCCGGGAGAATAAGATTAATATAGCCTCTTGAACTATCAATAACAGATGCAGATAAATCCTCTACAATGCTGACAGGGGGTAGTAAGACAGAATTATTATTCCCTAGTAAAATATTTAAATCATTTTGCATACTGATATCAGGTTTCCCTATCTTCATCCAACTTGTTGTATCTGTCTGATAGTGAGGAAAATTAGTGGTCTCCATATTTACACTTAATTCCAAACTGTTGGTTGAATATGAAGTATCTGAAAACTCACCAACTATAAGATTATGAATGATAAGTGAATCTTGCGGATCAAAATCCTGACTTAAATAAAATTTGAGTGTATCAGCACTGATTTTAATTACCGAATCAAGATTCCCGCCATAATACGTCCCGTCAGTATTTAATGAATCTGGAAATGTCCAGTTATTTGGTATTATCCATTCTCCATTAAAATTATTTGGCAACATTAATAAGATTCCATCTTCCTTTGTAATTGTTACTACTGATGAATCCTCATAAATAATAATATCTTTCAGTTGACGATTTTCATCATTGTAAAGAAAAGTATGATTTTGAATTAATTTTAACCTCGGTCGGCCTATTTGTATGCTCTCATTATCTTCATCGTGAAAAACCGTGTCACTTAATACTGATGCTCTAAAAAATGCGGGTTCAGATGTTGGAAAATTAAATCCATCTATTTTCAAATTATTTATGATTAGGGAATCATTTTCAGCCCAATTGGAATCAATATTTAGTCCAATATATAGTCTTAAAGAATCAATTAAAGAAAGACTGTTTACATCTACTAGTTCCTCATTTTGGTTTGTTATCTCTATAGAATTAATGGTCATTGACGAATTCCAATAAACATTTATTTCCTCTGGAATTTTCAAATAGATGTGCGGATGTCCTCTTAGTGTCGGAGATATACCGTCTTCCATATATTTGATTGGCTTCAAAATCTGTGGATTATCGCCCACAACAAATATCTGGCTTGTTTCACTTGAGAGTGTTGGATCTCCTACTGTTAGCTTCTGTAAAGTGCTATCGGGATACGAAGGTTCTATACCACCAGCATCCGTGCCAACCACATCCAGAGCAAGACTATGAAATTCAGATGATTCAAGCGATTTAAAACCAACTTCAATTGATTCACTACTGTCAGCGAGAAAGTTTCCTACTATTTCCATAATTAATGTTTTGTTAGATGTATTTATATAAGAGAATTTGGTGGGGTCATAAGCAATAGCCTCAATAGCCCAATCCATATTTAAAGAATTGTGCATTTTTATTCGCAGAGTATCACCTTTATGAAAAGTCGAATCAATAGGACCATTTTCTAACACTATTTCACTATGCCATACGCTATCTGGATTTAGGCTGTTTACCAACAAAAAGTTGTCAGATAGTTGTTCCGGATTTACTTTGATCGTAGGCGAGCCAACCCAAAAACTAAATTGATCTTGTGCATTTGCAGAACTGTACTCTGTTCGACCATCAACAATAACTCTTATTTTATTTAAATTCATTGTACTATCGAATCCAGTTACTTTGAGTCCGCTGATCTCGACAGAATCGCTTGTATCAAAATCTGATTCAACATGGAAAACTAATTGAGTTGAATCATTTGAAATGGAATCAAATGTCAGTTTTGCAGGATTAACAATAATTGTACTACTTTCTGTCCACTTGATTATTGAAGAATGAGGAAGACAAATTCGTAGACCGTTGGCAATGTTTATTGTGCTGTCTATTGAACCATTTGCAATAGTAACGGGTGAAAAGAAACGATCCACATCATTGATAACAAATACCTGATTTGAAGAAGTTGATATAGATGGTTGACCAATCTTGAATAGTGTTGAGTCAGTAACGGATTGTTGTGTATCATCAAATAAATCAGGTTCTGTATCATGATATTCACCATCATCTGTAACAGTAAGTATGGCGAGGTGTAAACCATATTCAAAATCAAAATTAAAAGTAACTTCTAAAGTATCACTATCTGGAATATCTAAACTAATTTGATTGATTAAATTATCTTGTTCCATCCATTGAAATGTTAAATTATCACTATCAAAATCATATACATAGACAACAGCCTCTGTCTGAGCTTCTCCATTAATGTTTGTGTAAACTAAAGTATCATGTTCAGGAAAAAAGTAGGTTATTTCTGGAACATCATTCACCGGATTAACAACAGTCCCAAGCGAAACAGATGATAAACTATATTGTGTTGTATCACCTATGTCTATACTAACGTCTACAATCTCACCACTGGACACATCTCCCTGCGAATTATCTATTAAATGAACCTCAAGGTCACCTGGATTACCATTCCAGTCAGAGGCCGGATTAAAACGAAGTAAAGAGACTTCGGAAAGCACAAAAGCATTACCAGTCGTCACATCAGGTAAGTCAGACCAGCTATTACCAGAATCAGTTGAATATTGCCACTCCCCCTCATCTGAGGTGGAACTGTCTCCCTTTATGGTAATACCTGCCAATGTATCAGCCGAACTTCCGTTTTCTACTTCATCTGCAGAATCATTAAAATTACCTTCAAATAATTCATCAACTGTATTTCCCAGCGATGTAGTATTGTCTTCTGATATTGCTGATAAAGTTGAACTGCCAGATGCAATTGGAGCATCATTCACCGCTGTAACGGCAATGGATGCTGTCACCTCAGCTCCACCTAAACCACCATCAGCTGAACTTAATGACGCCTGCAGCTTAAAACTGGCTGTACCGTTAAAATCTCCACTGGGACTGAACTTTAAACCTGCATTGCCTTCAGTATACGTTATAAAATCTCCATCTGATATCTGTATCGTACCATCATTCTGATACAACGATCCATTTGTGATATCTGTTACCTTAAAATGCGTCACCTCTTCTCCATCTACTGCATTTCTGCTAATAACCAATCCTGTTAAACTCTGCGTATCCTCCAATGTCGTTGCATCTGTTATGCTCGGTGTATCTGCAACTGGAGATATCGTTATTGTAAATGTCTGCGGAACACTCGTATCCACTCCACCATTTGCTGTCCCTCCATTATCACTTAATGTTACCGTAATTGTATCAGATCCATGAGCATCATCTGCAGGAGTATACGTCAACTCACCAGATGAACTGACCGAAGGCTCTAATGCAAATAAACTGCCATTCACTCCTGATATATTAAACGTCAGCGTCTGACTCGACTCATCCGACGGACCTGTACTTATACCCGTCGCCCAGCCTGTAACCGTTTGTAAACCTCCATCCTCTGATATACTCTCATCTGACCCTACTGTAAAACTCGGCACATCATTCACCGCTGTAACGGCAATGGATGCTGTCACCTCAGCTCCACCTAAACCACCATCAGCTGAACTTAATGACGCCTGCAGCTTAAAACTGGCTGTACCGTTAAAATCTCCACTGGGACTGAACTTTAAACCTGCATTGCCTTCAGTATACGTTATAAAATCTCCATCTGATATCTGTATCGTACCATCATTCTGATACAACGATCCATTTGTGATATCTGTTACCTTAAAATGCGTCACCTCTTCTCCATCTACTGCATTTCTGCTAATAACCAATCCTGTTAAACTCTGCGTATCCTCCAATGTCGTTGCATCTGTTATGCTCGGTGTATCTGCAACTGGAGATATCGTTATTGTAAATGTCTGCGGAACACTCGTATCCACTCCACCATTTGCTGTCCCTCCATTATCACTTAATGTTACCGTAATTGTATCAGATCCATGAGCATCATCTGCAGGAGTATACGTCAACTCACCAGATGAACTGACCGAAGGCTCTAATGCAAATAAACTGCCATTCACTCCTGATATATTAAACGTCAGCGTCTGACTCGACTCATCCGACGGACCTGTACTTATACCCGTCGCCCAGCCTGTAACCGTTTGTAAACCTCCATCCTCTGATATACTCTCATCTGACCCTACTGTAAAACTCGGCACATCATTCACGGGCGTTACATCAAAAGTTATTGTATATGGCGAACTTACATCACTTGTATCGCCGCCGCTGTCTATTACCCTATGAGAAAATGTTGCATAATTGCTACCATTGTCATTAGAAAATGGTGTGAAAGTTAATTGAGTAACATTATTAATTATTTGCCCTGAAATAACATCAATACCATTGAACTCTAAATCACCATTGCTTTCTCCACTTACTATTTGAATCCCGGAAAAAGTATGTCCATCCACATCCGAAAAAGGGAAATCGTTCCCGGCAAACGTTAGCGTACTATCTTCTAATATTGTAAGAGTTGTATCTCCACCAACGGGGTTTGTAGCAAATAAAATGCCTGATATTATAAAAGGTACAAAAAGAAATTTTAAACTGGAATCCATTCGCCAATGTATTCAGCTAATACGATAATTCTACTAGATATAATTGTCCCAATGCACCTTTGTCCTCTTCACTGGCTATCTGTGTCATTACGGCAAGATATTTACCGTTTGGAGAAATGGAAATCTGTTCTGCAAACTCAATACCTGTCTCAAGAATTTTGACTTTGGGGTGCTTTAAATTTTTTAAATCAATATAGGCTACATTTCGTTTTGCATCCGTTGTAATATAAAATATATAGTCTCCCCCTGGATGCCAAACATAACTCGTACTATTTGGCCTAGTCCCCTTGTTGTCTTCATTTAAATATAGATTATCAATTAAAAAGTTGTTATTGTTTGTACCTAATGTATAAATATATAAATGATAATCATGTCCACCATTACGATTTCGTATCATTTTCAGATAGGCTATCTTTTTGGAATTGACAGGATTAAATGAAGGCTCATCCAAAATGCCATCTTCTGAATTTGGGATAGAAATTTCAGTGTAATCTATAGACTCTAAACTACCGTCTTCTATTTGGAAATTACCTAATATAAATGAATATGAATCTTCCTGTCCTTTGCAAATTATCATTTTTTGTGTATTATTAGAGAACAAGAATGAACTAACCACTTCTCCTGTTTTTATCCACATGTTTAATTTTGGTAGTTCTGCTAATTCTGAATATTGGTCAGTATAATGAATCATGTCTGTTGAGTTTTGTTGGAGAAGAAAGAGGAATTCTTCATCTTTTAAATTGACAGTGTGATATTCTGAAATTTTTGAATGTTGGTCTATGGAATTATATAATGATTCAATAGAAGAAACAGAAATGGGGAGTTTTTCGTCATTGATATTTTTCAATTTACCAATGTATCGCGGTTTATATTGATCATATAAAAAATACAATGTACTATTTTCCTTATCACTCCATTTTGGTAATAGTGATGAAATTTCAGTGCTTTTCTGAATGATTGAATTACTGTTTACATTTGTTTTCAAAATGCGCTTTGAAGCATAATTTGCGCCTATCCTATATATCATAATGTTTGTTTGTTCTTTAAACCCTAAAAAATCAAAAGCTATTTGTTTACTATCAATTGACCAGACCGGGTTATTGATAAACCCTTTTTCTGGTATTTGAATAAGCTTAACTGACTTTATATTTATTTGCGCGAATAAACTACTGCAAAACAAATATATTAGACTCATGGTGTGTATTTTTTTTATAATTTTCATAATTTAACTGGTTCCTGTGTAAATAAAATATATTAATAATGAAGAAAGACTACCGTAAAGAACCTTATTCATTGTATTCCATAGAGAGGCCCCCTTTGCTGGATATTCAATATCAATATTTCTATCACTTGGAAGATAATAATCAACATTATTTTCTTTTACAATTTGAATATATTCAGATTCAGTCAGTCTTCTTTCAGATTGTCGATCTTTAAATTTTAAACTAATCTTTGGGTCATTAATAGAAATTTTCACCCATTTTTCGGGGGTGCTTACTTCCAATCTCCACTCTTCTTCGGGCTGGATGATAAGTGGTGTTTTTTGAGAAGAGTAAAAATTTATCCTATATCTCTTTTTACCATCAAATGTAATTGCATACCAATCATCTGAACTATTACTTTGTTTCAAATATGGTACATAAGGCAAAACAAAATAGAATAATTTTTCATTGCTATCATAATTATCAAAATATACTTTTAATTTTCCTTCTCTACTTTGATTTTTAATAAAATTTAACCTTTTTATTCTCTTTTTTCTTTCGCTTACATTTAGTTTCATCCATGCATTCACAGGAGGTAAAATATTAATAGTTACTTCATCATTATATTCTGTTTTTAAAGTGGCCATTTCTTCAACATCATCTATATTTTCAAATCTAATATGAAGAGGACCATACTCTGAATCAATTTTAGCTTTTTCATAATCTACGTCTTTTTCTTTGTCACGATTTGGATCCTGGTCTATTAAATGCAAATATTTCACCTCGCCTTCAACATCAGCCAGTTTTATGCAAAGATTTAAAATATTTTCCAAATAATAATATTCCATCAATTCTTTCCCTTTGAAGTCTGTTTTTGTACAAGTAGCCAACACTCTCTCTAGGGTCTCTTTCATGGTTTGCAATGTATTATATGATGGATTGTCTTCCGTTAATAGTTGTGTAGATTCTTTACGTAAATTTTCCATGGATTCATAATTACATTCCTGACTATTAATAGAATTACTTATAAATAGTGTTACTATTAATAAAAATTGAAATGCTCTAATTTTATCCATATACAAATCCAAGCAGGCCTATTATTATAATAGAAAAGAATAAATTATAAAAACTTTGATTTTTTGGTGAAAATTTAATTTTATACTCACCTCCTTTACCTAATCGAATTTCATCATCAAATCCAGGGAATATTTCTTCACCTTGTACAAGGATTTTATCAGGTTTTTCTATATTAACTAGTCCGATAGGAGACCCTGATTCGCCTAGTATTCTATATTTATAATTATTATCATATTTATATCTAAAACGATATGCGTTTTCAACACCACCCAATGAAATTGATCCTTTCTTTCCACGTTGGGGTGATACCCCAAATGAATTTGTTTCATCATTACGGTTTTTAACTATGTTCTTTGCTAAATCTTTATATACTCTAATAGAGTCTTCTAACCATGGTTCACTTGAATAAAGTGATTTATTATTTTCTTTATAGATTCTACTCGCTTTATAGAATTTTCGATAAGGATAACTCTCCTTATAATTATCATATTCAATATCATCCAAATCAAGCGCAATTCTTCCTAACCAATAATCAACAACTGCTAAACGATGACTTATTTCATCATATTTATTAATATCCCCCATAATTATTAAAAAATCTTCTTCAGCTTCTATCAAATCCTTTTTTAAGAATTTATCTTTGGCTTTTTTAATATTAGCATTTATTTCAGCCAACAAATTTCCTTTTTCTATTAGCGGATAATCCTCATGTCTTCCATGTGGTTGGTATCCTCTTTTTTGATCTATTGCTTTTTTCATATCATCGTCATAGCTACCTTTGGTTAGAGCTCGATCATCTCGAAGCCAACTATTAATCAAAAGTTCTTCCAAAATTCCAAGCTCATTTGCATTCCATTTTGCATAAGCAAGATAATACCAAACTTTCCAATCCATACCTTTTGGATCTGTATCATCATAAAACTTTTTAATATGTTCGAGTGTTGCTAATATATCTTTTTTAGCTTTGTCTTCTTTTGTATTCCTAATATTTTTTATAAGGGGGTTAAATAATAGTATTTTTTCATTTATATATAAGTTTAGTCTGGACACGTCTAATATACCTTGCTTTCCAAACTCTTTCACCTGAGGTGTTGAAATACCTACCTCCAATTCCGTTCCGGCTAATTGACTCATAGAAAAGTATTTTTGTCCATTAATTGTTATTCCCCAATCTGGGGCTCCAGACTCATGAGAATGTATGGAGCGAGTTCCATATGGTGTTTTTATGGTTAAATTCAAATAATCCTTATTAACACTCTGTTTTATTCCAGATATATGGTTTACCAATAAACCCGAAAAAAACATTTTTTTTGTTGACGCCCCACTTAATTCTAAACCCTGATTAATAGTACCATACCCATTTATAACATCTATTTTAACTGTCTTTTCATTAATATATTTTACTTTATCAGAAAGACTCTTAATATTTATACCACCTTTTTTAATACCTTTTCTAATAAAAACCTGTTTTATTTGATTTCTATTAGTATCCCATTGATAATCTAAAGAATCAGGAATCGTTAATTGCCAACTTTTCCCTGAATCCATTGCGAATTTTGATTCTTCAATAGATCTCTCTCTTTTTCCAGAATAATCTGTAATTGGTTTTACAGATTTCGATCTTAAATCTTTTGCACATATCGTATTACCATCATCAAATGATAGTTGTAACGAAAATTCAATGTCCGGATTTAATATTGGTTTAATTCGTAAACCCGATATTTCAAAAAACATATCAGACCCGATTTTTTCACTCGCTATTAAAGAACATGATTTACCGTCAAACTCAACTAATGTATTCAATTTTTCTGCATCATCTCCCGTTATTTTTACATGTTTATACTTTGTATCCCACTCTACGTTTTTATCATTTATAAGTAAGGAAATTTTTGAATCAGGGTTTATAGAATTTTTTAGATTTCGTGTTGATAAATTTACATTGTATAAATACCAACTTGTATCATCATTAAAAAACACCTGATCATCTAATGACCTTAATGACGGATAACTAAATGTAATACTGTTAACGGTTTTATCTGATACAGTAGAATCCGTTTCTGCCGTTAATGTTAACCTTATATCAATAAATTCGTTCACAGTAGGCTGTAGAAATAAATTATTAATTGTCAAATTGGCTTCATTTGAAATATTCTTTTTTGTAGTAATTATCAAATACCGGCTATTATCTTTATTTATTCTAAACTCTTCTGCAGAACTAATCAGTTTTGCTTCATTTAGTTTAATCCATTTTCCTGTTTTTTCTGGTAATGTTAATACTAAACGCTCTCCCTGATTAAAAATCTTTCCTACTCCTTCCAAATGAACATATAAACCATCAACGGAAAACGATTTATTTTTATTATTAATGTCTCGTATAAACTCTAATTTTTCTGCTAATTCCAATGATAATTCAATTATTTTGATTTCGTTTTCTTCTGCTAATATGGACTTATTATTTAAATTATATTTTAGGGATATTCTACCTATTTTTTTAATCTCTGTTAATGGGATATTACTTATATAGATTTCTTCACCTATGTCAAGGTTTTCTCTAATGTTTAAAATAATTCTATCAGTTGAAGACTTTTCAAAATCAATACCAATTTTTCGATTATTAGAACCTTCCTTATCAGATATTTTTATTTCAGATAATCTATTTATATTAAAATGAAAAAAGTCATTATTACCAATTATCTCAACTATATCACCTGTTTTTAAAGTAGTAATTATATTATCTTCAGTTATGATTATGTCATTTAGATATGCTTCTTTTTGGAGTCGATTTATAAGTTTAGGGTTTGCCATTACAATATTAGATTGCCCAAAGGATATTTCGCCCTCCACCGTAAGCAATAAAGTATCAGGAGCAAATGAGAATGATGAAACCAATTCAAATGGCGGAATTGAGTGGGCAGGTTTATTAAACGTGATTTTATCTAATAAAATACTTTTATTTATTGTTTGGGTTATTTGTACCTCAATCAATTTATTTCCGATTCGTTTTACTTGAATACCCTTATTTTCTTTTTGAGGAGGTATTTTACCCCAGTCCACATTTACACCATGGGGAATTTTTATTTTTATTATGTCTCCCTTTTCAAAATAACTCCCTTTTTCGGTATAAATCTCGATACTCACTACCGGATCTTTTTCAGGACTCAAATAAAACATCAAATCCTGTTCTCTAATTTTAATTCTAGGATACATAAATAATAAAGAATCTGATATACCGCCAAGGATCGTTTCCTTTTTTAGTGTCTTATGATCAAAATTTCCAGTTAATTCTGTAAGTATAGTTATAAATCCCTTTGATAATTGATCAATTTCACCCGTGGAAGACGTAATTTCTAATTTTGGTAATATTAATTGAGATTTTTTTGGAATATTAAAATTAATGGGGAAAATAATATTTCTATCTGACACTTCAGGAGTTACATTATACTGAATTTCTTTTCTACCCTCTTTTACAATTAGGATATGTTTGTCAATAAGACTCCAACTTGCTTGGAAATCATCCGATAATTTAATGATGAGTTTTTCATTTTTCTTTATTGTAGGATTTTGTCCTATTTCAATATTTAAAGAGAACGTATGTCGATTATCCAACATCCTAATGAATCGTTTAGGATTTATATCATTTATTAAAGATTTCCCAAAAATAAATTTTTGATTGCCAAGTCGTTTCCACTTTTCATTTTTATTTTTCTTATATAATAAAATTGAAGGGCCTGCCTCCTCACCATTTTTCGACGAAAGATATAATCCCTTTATTCGGAGTATATCAACTCCACTCATTTTATTTTCTATATCTATTCGAATCGTATTACGTGTTTTATTAAACAGAAGTTTTGGCGCAACTTTACCTCTAGCATTTCCAAGAATATCGTCACTCATAAATCGGAATGATGGATAGGGAATAGTTTTGCGTGAAACTTTAAATTTCTTTACTCTATAATTAATGCCTGCCAATACAGATTTGATATTTTTGGTTTTTCTTAATAATCTATTAAAGAATGAAACATTTTTTTCATGAGCGGAAGGATAGTACCAGAGTAAGGGTTGAGTTTTTTCGGTTTTTGTTTCCAATTTAATATATATTTTATCACCAGGCTTAAAATCTTCTCCTAATTCGTTAAATCTAATTATAATCTCAGGGCAAGGTAAAATGTTATCCCCCTCCTTTTGAAACATACTTACATCGTATAAATATGTATCATCAACTATATTACTAGCAATCAATGTGGATTGAACAAAGAATAATAGAGTTGTAATCTTTAAAATAAATAATAAATTATTTAATTGATATGTCTGCATCATTTGCGTATCATTTGTTTACAAAACACGCTTTTAAGTAATTATTATCCTCGCTCGCAGATTCTAGAGGAGGTTGTTTTTCCAAACATTCATCTTGCATATTAGAACAACGGTTTACGTAAACACAGCCTGTATTTATTATCTTTTTTCGTGACTCTTTTTCTTGATTATTTTGTAAAGAAGCCTCATGATTATTCATAAAACTGGCATCTTTCCGAAGTGCATCTGTATAAGGATGCATTTGTTCTGGCATTTTGTTATTTTGAAATACTTCCACAACTGTACCACGCTTAACATGAATATCTCCATAAAAGACCATTGTTCTATGACACATTTTTTGGATCAAATCAAAGTCATGTGATATAATTATCATCGTTAATGGATGGGCCCGTTTGCCTTCTTTCCATTCTTTTTGTCTTTTTTCCCATTCTATCATCAGTGTTTCTAATATTTTCCCTCTCACAGACACATCTAAACTGGCAACAGGTTCATCTGCGATAATAACATCAGGATCTGTTGCGAACACTTTTGCAATACCAATTCTTCTTCTTTCACCTCCACTTAAGTCTTTAGGTTTGCTATTTTTAATTCGATTCCAATTATTACCTCCAAGTTCGAATTTTTCCGCAATTTCTTCCACTTTTCGAATTAGGTCTTTTTTGCTGATTTTTGGTGAACCTATTCTTATGGCTTCCTTTAATATTTTATGTACAGGCATATTCAGATTTAAAGCTGACCTTGGGTTTTGAAAAATCATTTGTACATGCTTACGATAGTGTTGGAGCTCTTTCTTCGTTCCTTTTAAAATATTGCTTTTTTGAAAAATATTAGAGTGCACTGGGAATTCTATTAAAGCTGTATCACCATTGACCCCTAATTGAGTTACATTAAACCTTTGTCTGTCTCGATAATTGATTAAGCCGATTAAACATTTACCAAAGGTAGATTTCCCGCAACCACTTTCGCCTAATACACCCAAAATTTCACCGGAATTAATCGACACATTATTTATATTTTCGAGATGAAATTTATTTTCACCAAAGATTAAATCCAGATGTTGTATTATAAAAACGTTTTTATTCATTCTTTATTTCAAGTTTTTAAAAAAAGCCAGCAACGGATAAAATGATCTATACCATCTAATTGACCTGTTTGAATAATTTTACCTGAATTAGCATGTATTATAGGTGGAAATAATTGTTTACAAATATGTTCATTATCTGAAGATGTTGGTATTTTTTCTTTTTGTTTACATCTGGGTTCGAATGGACAACCGGATAAATTATGACTATAAGGATCCGGAGGATCCTCTTCAATATAACTAAATCCAGAAGAATCTTCGCTTCTTGCAATTTCTAATAATCGTCTAGTATATGGATGCATTAAATCTATATTACCAATTTGATTCTTTGACAAATGCTCCACATCGGTTCCGGCATACATAATAGTATAATAACCTGCAAGATGACTCACGAAACTCAAGTCATGAGATATTAAAACAATTGTTCTTCCTTGATCTTTGTATTGACGAAAGAGTTTAACAATTTCAGCTTGTTTGGTTACATCTAATCCAGTTGTCGGTTCATCAGCAATTAATACTTCCGGTTTTGAAGCCATAGCCAGTGATATCATAACGCGTTGACCTTGACCGCCGCTAACTTCTTTAGGGTATTGGTTTCTAAACGATTTATCTTCATCATTTAAATCAACTTTAGCTAAAATAGAGGATACTTCCTTTTCAATATCAAGTCCTGCACGCAAGTTTCGCAAGTCTTTAGGACTTAATATTTCACTATTATCTTGTCCAATAACAAATCCAGCTTCAAAAATACCTTCTTGTAGGCTAGCCGTTATATCTTTTTCACCCAAATGGTCATCTTCTTCATTCGTCGCACTGTTTAAAAACCCAAATTCTACATGTCTAGTTTTATTTGAGGTTGAGTGTATATTAATTTTTCCTATAAATGCCTGATCAAACTTTGGTGTAATACTAAGCGTAGCTTCAACTGTGAATAAATCCACAAGTGATCGAATATCTATATGGCTCAATATAAATGAGTCTTTTTCATTAAATATTTTTAATCCTGCATAAAAACCACTTTCTGGTGTTGAAATTTGCGCCTCTCCAAATGATGTATCTATTTCATCGGTTGCACCTTTTTTCAACCCTAAAACTAAAGTACAGTTATCAGACCCCTGCTTCACTACAAATTTCTGTTCAAAAATATTGCCGGAGTTAACAATCAACTCAATTTCAGCGTGAAGAAATCCCTCGCTATTTACATCTTCAGGATTAAAAGAATAAGAATTGTTATTTAATAAATTTATATTTTTTAAATCTCGATTAGATTGAATGAAAAGGACTGCTTTTAATACATTTGCTCTCAGATCATTCTTATCCCAATTAAGAATAATTTTCTCTGTATTTTTGCGAGGATGAATTAACAAAGTAAATTTTCTGCTTGTAGTCTTTATCCCCCAAAAATGAGAACTTCCCTTTTCGATAGATATTTCATCGTCAAATAACATACTATGGCTCTTTCCATGTAACCAGATATCTGCTTGTATTAGATTGCGATTTAAATTTTCATTATCCCATTTTAACAATAAGGGATAATCTTTTCCGCTACCCATAATTCTCAATGTAAAATTTCTCTCTAAATAAAGTGAATCTTTTAGATGGCTCCTTTGTTTTCTAATGATATTTTTAAGTTGTCTATCTATTGACCAAAATGGATTTAAAAATGTTTGGGGATCCTGAAGAATCATAGATATTCGATTCCCTCGTATTTGTGCACTTTGCTGAATTTTCTCTAACCTATTTTTAATTCGATAACTCGAATAAGTTGATATACATTTATAAGAAACAACAACAAGTTGTTTCTTATCGATATTTTGTTTAAATCTGACTAATCGAGCATTTAAATTTGATGGCGGCATGTAATCAATTTGAATATAATTACCAATTTCATCTAAAAAAAAGATATTGATAGAATCCTTAATGGGAATATCTTCTAATTTAACAAACGATTCTTCTTTGGAAACTTTATAATATTCAATTTTAAATTGTATAGTTTTGTTATTTTTTAATCCATTGAGCCAAGTACGCCAAAGTAGATTATTGCCATTTAATTCACTTTTTGGTAAAATTTCTACCCTGTTGTTTTTCTCCAAATAGTTTATATCTCCAGAAATAATCCCTGGTGAAAAATCTATTAGTCCGAGAACAGATTTCATGGTTAAAGATTTTCCACTTCCTGATTCGCCAACAATACCATGAATTCTATTTCTAATGAAAGTAATATTCATGTTTCTTACAAGGAAACCTAAATTGGGTTTTTTCTCATTAACTTTTTTAAACAATGAAAATCTTTTATGTTTCTTCTTGACAACGGTCAAATCTGAAACAGTTAATATTTGAGCGTTTTTACTCATGTCGAGATTCCATAAATGCACGTATTAATATGTTACCTACTACAGCTACCAATAATAATACAATTAAGGGTAAAAGCGATATGGGGGTTCCTCCTATTGCCCCGGGATAATTTTCCTCATAAGCTTTAATTAATCCGCCAATACTTTCTCCAACCCCATAACCCAAAAATGAAATAACGGCTTCAAGCATAATCGCCTGAACAAAAACATAAATAAATTGACCGGCAATTATTGGACTGCATTCATACCAAAGAATATGTGTTAATATAATTTTCATGTCTGACAAACCAGATGCCCTTGCAGCGTTAATAAATTCTTCATCTTCCAATCCTTCGATTCTGTCTCGAATTATTAACGCTAGTTTAGGAATAGATAATATTCCAATTGAAACCATAACAATAAACATTCGGATTAAATCATTATCGAACAGTCCATTTACAACAATCACTACCACTAATAATAATAATAACATGGGTATGGCATGTAACATTTGGACTAATAACTTTACAACTAATTGTCCAATTCTTGCATTTCGCAAACCTATGAATATGTTATTACTATTTTTAATTTCCCTTATTATCGATTTTGTTTCTGATACTTGATCATACCCAATTATTACACCACTGATGGTTGCCAAAATGATAAACACTATTGCTGCTGATAATGCTAACCAAATATTTGTCCATAATGCAATTGATATTTTATAGGCTAAATCGTACCCGTCTTTATCTACACCAAATAAGGGTGTATTACCAATTAAATCATCATGAAGAGTCTCTATAATACAGGGTTGAAACGGTAATGCCCATGTTAAAACACCACTCCCATTCTCTGGGCGATATTTATAATCTGCATTAGCAGGAAATATCCAATGATAACAGATTAAACCTAATAAGAAAACAAAAAGTATAAGAATAGATACTGTTTTAAAATTATTCAATGTGTATTCTTGGATAAAGTCATGTGTAAAATATCTTTTATACTACTCATGGTTATAACTGTAATAATAACAAGTGCAGAAATAATCATAAAAAATTCTGACTCAACAGGTAAATAATCGATTTCCAAATTTGGTTTTATAAGATAACGATGAATTGCGTACCCAACGCCATGGACTTTAAAAAAATATTCAACAATAATGGTACTGGCGAAAACGATGCCAATAAGTGAATTCCATTGTGATAGAAGTCCAATGGCAATAGTTCTACGTGCGTGCTTAAATACAGAATCACCCCAAGCTCGAGCGGCTATTATGAAATCTGCTACAAGCAATTTTTTGAATTGACCTATCTGATATTGACAAATATCAGAATAAGTATAGCTACCAATTGCAATTGCCATTAAAATAAATATGTGAAAACCTTCTTCATGACCAAAAACAATTTTTATAATAAAACAAAAAAGTATGATATGAATACCTGATAAATAATTGAAAAAACCCGAAACTATCTTTGCAGTTGTTGAATTGTCAAAGACAGATTTATATGTTAGATAGGTTGACATAGTGAAAGCTAATACTAAACCAGAAATTCCATAAAGAAACGAGTTAAATACAAATGATATCACTCCAATTGTATTACGATCTCCTTGGAATAAAACCAACTGCTGCCCTGTGGAATTAACATTCCCCCAATTGAATAATAAAAACTCTTTACACCATTTTAAAAAAGCCGAAATTGTATTATTTCCATATTTTAATAAAACTGACTCATTTTCAAAATTATATAATACAGCAAAAATAGTAAATAATGAAAAAATGATGATGGTTAATAAACGTGTAAATAACCGCATATTGAATTTCCTCTTAATCTTTGAAGTACCATTCACCAATGTGTGTAAAGAAGTATTTGGGTACAATATTATTATTTGTTTCAAGTTCATCTTTACGGTATGCCATTATTTTCTTTAATCTATATAAAAATATATAGGGTGCTTCTTTATAAACTATTTGATGAATTTTTTTTCCATATTCTAATTTTTGTTTCCCCTTAGATATATTAAACTTTTCCAGATAACTTGATAACATAGGGTCAGAAAATCGGCTAATATTTTGTTTATCTCCCTCTTTAAATAGTGGTGCTATATTGTTGCCATATCCTATTTCATAATACTGAAAAGCTAAATCATATTCTCCACTTATTAGTCTCTCTGAAAATGCTTTTGCTCCCAGTTCAACCTTTTCAACTTTAATCCCAATTGCTTTTAGATCTTTAATTAATCCTATAATTATTAAATCTTCAGGGCTACCCTGAAAGACTCTACCTTTATTATAGATTAACTTTAATTCAATTGGCTTCCCATTAAATATTCTTATATTAATTTTCTCCTTTACACCATTATTGTCCAATAGACTATCGGCTTTGACTTTATCATATACTATCGGTTGTAATGTGTCACTTATTCCCCAAATTGGGTTATACGGACCCGATATACGATCTGCAATTAGTTTTTTCCTTCCACCTTCATCTACTTTTGTATAATAATCGTTAATTAATTGTTCAATATCTACAGCATGGGTCAAAGCCATCCTAATTTTTCGATTTTGAAAAAATGGCTTTTCACAATTTAAAGCAATACCATACCATGAATTTGAGCTATAAGGTTTAAAGGATAGATGGGACCCGCTAGATGTGAGCGCTCTGAAATTTTCCACAGAGTTTGGAGTATTAAGAACCAAATCTAAGGTAGACCAATCTTCTGCTCTATTTGGAACGTTTAATTTTTTAACAACTGTTGATTTTTTATTCTCAACAGTTATATTTATTGAACTTATATTTGAATTTTTATTCCAACGGTAATAATACTGGTTTCTATCGAATACAATTTTACTTTGACCTTTTTCAGTAGACTTTCTTTTTTCTTGTGGTACGAATTGGAATGGACCGCTGCCCATGGGCTCATTTGTAAATTTAGAACTTTTTAATAAATAATTAGTTAAAACCTTGTGCTTGGGTAACACTTGAACCAATGGTAGAATATATTGAGCTCTAAGTAAATCCTTCTGTTTAACAAAAAACTGAATGGTTCTATCATCAAGCACTTTAATTTTTTTAAAAATTGTTAAAAACTCCTTAAGAGCTGATTTCGTCTTATCAGCACTATAAACTTCGAAGGAAAATTTTACATCTTCCGCTCTTAACGGTTTACCATCCGGCCATTTTAAATCTTCCCTTATTTTAATTTTATAACTCCACAATGTATTTTCACCTATAGGAGGAACAAGCATTTTTTTGAATGATTTTTCAATATCACTATCAATTATTTCTACTAAATCTGATGTTTCTGAAATATCTTTTTTCCATGTCCAAAGACGGCTATACATCAATTCATTTGCTTGTACACCTTCAAGGTAATAACTTCCATGAATGGGGTTAATTGTGTGTGTCTCAAAATAGGGTACACTATAAAACAAACTAGATTGAGCTAACAAATAAATACCATTAAATTTTATAAACATACTAATCATTAAAATTGTTTTACTAATCCTTATGATAATCATTTTTACTTTAGTCCTTTTATTTTATTAATGATTGAGTGAACAAAGATGATACTTCCTGTAGAGAACCAAGTCTATTATCTAATTTTCTCAGTTCAATGAGAAAACCATTTAAATCTGGAAGTCTGCCTCCATGCCACCTCAAAGATCCATAGAGTGATAATAGGAATGCAGGTCTGTTTCTCTGCCAAGAAGCTTTAGAATGTTCAACAGTAAAAACCATACTTTCTGTAACATCCTGGATTAACTTTTTTTGTGTAATTGCAAAGTCCGATTGATTCAATACTTCTATAAACCCTGACATCAATGTAGGGTATTCATCCATACGCTCGGGGTTTTTATAAAAATCCATTAGCACATGATGGACCTCATTTACTGTTACAGAAGAATTATCTACAAGAAAACTTTTCATTATTTTTAAAGGAATATTTGTTTTATCGTTTAAAAACATTAGCTTTTTTGGAAATGGATTTGTTATAACACTAATAACAGCATTTTCAAACAAAACCCAATCCAAGCAATAGGGCATTCTACTAGTTTCAACAATATTCTTTAATAAAGAACTTTGCTGAATAACAAATTGTTCATTATCTTTCCATAATAAAGATAATTTTTCATCATCTTCAAAATAGTAGTATTTTTGTCCTATATTCATTATTGCAATCATTTTATATCCAGTAGAATCATTGGTCGTAAATCTACTATGTATCCCATCCTCCATTACTTTGATGCCAAGCTTATAATGTGATAAGGCAGCTAGTTTGAATACTGCAGGACTGTAATACGAAACATATTGATGATTTTTAAATATATTATTACTGTATAGTTTTTCATTATCAAAATAGGTTAATACTTTATTGTATTCTTCTTTTTCAAATAATGCTTCAGCTTCAATTATTTTTTTGAAAGTGGGTATATGCTTTATCGTTTCATCCGTTTTGATTCCAAATTCAAGAAAAGTATGATCTTTATATGTATTCCTATTACTATTGAATGATTTAATTATATTTTGCTTTAGCTTATAAAACGGATTCGATGGGGTTGAAGCTAAAAGTTTGTCTCCTTCTCTTCTTCCATATACTGTATAAGCATCTATCCCCATCCAAAATGTTAATTCATCTTGTATATCATCAGTATTGTTATTGTTAATAATGGGAAATTTCATTCTATGATCAAGGTCGGTTGATTTATAGAATAAATCTAATTGCATCTCAGCAAGCATATTTGCAACAACATCATACACTTCCCCTTGGTAAATATGTGCTAAACCATGTAAAATATTTTCCTCACCGGATAAAGTGTCATTCCCTACTGAATGAAAGTGATTTAAAGCACATTGGTAATCTTGAATTTCCCATGGATTAAAAAGAATTTTTTTAGTCAATTGTGATAAACCAATTTTTTCAATTGGTTTTTTCCTTTTTTCCTTCTTCGTACACGAGAAGACACATAAAACAACCGAAAGTAATATTGTTAGCCATATTGCTTTATAAATCCTCCACTTGTTTATATTCATTTACACCCCCCTCCAATTTGATTCAGTTGTACTTGCAAAGATGAACAACTTCCTCTGGTTTTTTCATACATTTCCAAGTGGTCTTTGATTTTTTTGCCCAATTCGTCTACTTCTTTTTTTATTTTGTTGGCTACATTGTAACTCGCTCTACTTTTTTCATCACATAGTCTCCAGTATTCCTCAATCATTAATAAACCTAATAAATAATTTTTATTGCAGATAGATTGTGCTTTATTATTTTGTTTTAGTAAATGTACCAAGCCATCAAACTTTTCTGCTTCTCTAATTCCCTCATTATATTGCTTGGATTCCACGCTACACTCCAACATTCTGAGGTGGATATATGGATCAATTTCAGGATTTATATCATCAATAACACATGATTTATAAATAATATTATTATAATACTCTAGGGCGTTGGCATAGGCGTTAAGGTGTTCCATACTGACTTCACCAGCTTTCTTGTTCATTTCACAATAGCATTCATCATTTTGCGTCAATTGATCAACTTTCTTTATAAAGTTTGTCCAATTTCTATTTTCAAAGAAAGCTTTAGCATCTTGGCAATTAGGTTTCACTCTAAGATTTAACGTTTGTTCAACTTTCTCAATAATGAAAAATTTTGAATCCGGTTTTCTAAACCCTGATCCGGATCTTATAATTGTATAACCACCGAAATCTGGCAATTCACCTTTATAATTTCCATCGTGATCACTTATAAATATTGAGGAATCTCCAGATATAGTACGTTGAATTATTTTTAATTTAACTCCCTCATCTACCAAAATATTTATTGTAGGCATCTTACTTATTACAATTGGTACATCAACTGAAAATATACCTTGATTAGGGATTGTAATGGGAAAATCATTTATTAAGGGTTGGCCTGTGGGGGTTTGTGTTGTTATTGTTAATGTTGGTTTAATTAATCTATTATAAGATTGAAAGGTATGCCTTCCCCTATCTTCTTGCTTTAAAATATATTTTTCATATGGAATATCAATTTCAATACTGCCCTTTATGGGCGAGCCGGTGGACCATCTAACAAAAACATTAATATCAATTGGTCTTGGATCAATTAAAAATTTTCCTAATTTATTTTCAGTATATTTTACTTTGTTACTTACAGGAATATAACTATCATCGGGTGCATCAATATAAATATCTAAATCACTAGGTTTTTCATTGGGAAATATGTTTGCTTTACCATTAAAGTCTGTTCGAGTTTGCGGATATCCATTTACACTAATTTGCAAGTCTTTTACAGGTTGATTCGTCCTACTGTCATAAACATAAAAATATGCTTGAAGACGTGGAATGACAATATCTTCCTTTGTTACCAAATCAACGGAAGATATTTCTTTTGAAATTTTTTCAAACCCTGGTTGAGTAAAGCTGAAGACTACATTTTCAAATTTATCGAGAACTTTATACCTGAATATTCCTAATGTATCCGAATGACCTGTTTGTCCTGTTGAACTGATTACCTTCACATTCGGAAGGGTAAATCCTCCGGGCTCAATGAGTTTCAATTCAATCCAAGGTTGGCGAGAAATAGCTATAGATTCTTGTTGTTCATTGCGAACAAATTTGAAGGTTCTTTTTGTGGGAATATATAATTCACCAGGTGAAACAAATTTCATAGAAAATGTTTCTCCAATTGATTTCGGTGAAAACTCATATTCACCTGCACCATCAGTTTCTCCAACTTTCTTATTTGAAATTAATACATCAACATATGGTGCGAAATTACCTTTACCGTCTATTAGTAATATATTTGAAGTTAATTTTGTTAATTCTACATTATCAGTTTGCCTCCCCGGATTTCTATAAATTTTCTTGTTATCCACACTCATATAATGGTCTGACTTAAACGAGTAGTCGAAGTATTTTCTCGGATCGGGATCAAAATCTTCTGCATAGTGGCCCAATGAGTTTGTTTTACCTACTTCTTTTTTATCTCTAAAAACGTGAACTCCTTTTAACGCAATTCCGGTTGTTTTATCTACTATAGAAAAGCTTATACCTGTTTTAAGATCAATTTCTACTTTATATTCTTTGCCAATAGTTCGTTGAGATATATTTAATGAAAATGTTTTTTCCAAATATTCTTTATTTGGATCGATTATTTTTAGGGTATAATCACCTGTTTTAGGGAATATTAGTTTTACTCTACCCATACTCACAGGCTCTCCTATCTCCCTACCATCTCTACTAATCTGAAGGTTTGAAATAGGATCGTTAGTTTTGGAATCTAACAATTTTAAAAAAAGGTGAATTGATTCTACATCAAAGGTTATTGATTTTTCAATTTTTCCCAAAGTAATTGTTTGAGACTCTGCGAAAACCCCTTCTTTTTTCACTTCAAATTGTATTTTTTTATTTATATCCTGAATATAGTATTTATACTTAACAATACCGGTTCTATCTGTTTTACTATATATTTTCCCATTTACGTGAATTTCTACATTACTCACAGGAGAGTTTTCTTCTAATACTTGAATGGACATTTTATATTCTCGTCTCAAAGTAAAAGTATATGGATCGGCCTCGGCCATATTTGGATAGGCAAAAACTCCAACACTAATCTTCGATTCTACTGCTTCGGGTGTGCTGAAATTATCTTTTTTAACAGTCCATTTTATCACATCACCAATAAAAGGACCATCCAGCAAGGTTGGATAAATGAAAATTTGCGCCATACCATGTTTGTCTGTAGAACCCGATTCAGGGGTATGTTCAGAACTCACGTGCGCATTACTCAAACCTACACTTTCAAAATCATGATTAGATTTAAAATAAAATTTTAATTCCTTATTAGGAATTGCTTTTAGGTTTATCTTTTCAGGTATTGAATCAAAAGAATATGAATAATACAAATACGATCCCTGCCCGGAAAATACTTTTGCAGAAGCTAAAGAATATTTAAAAGTTATCTCTTTATAATCCTGTTTCTTTATTTGCGCTTTTAACACACCTTCTCGATCTGTCTTTCCTAAATGTTTTTTAACTCCTTTTTCATTGACTCCATAAATATCGATATTAGGAATAGAATTCTTTACTTTAAACTCGATTTCTTTACCTGCCACTTCAGCCTTGATAAACAAATCAATAATTTGAGATTTTCCTGATGGTTTTTTTGAAAAAGTGTTGGGTTTAATAAGATATCCATTTTTGTAACATATTATCTTAATTATATCATTACGCTTTGCTTGAATCGTGCTATTAAAAATCCCCAGTTCATTTGTCTTTCCGCTCAAGAGCAGTTTATCTGTTCTTTCCATATATACAGAAATATCTATATATGGTGTTTTATTTATATCTGTCACGATTACAGCAATGTCCTTTGGTCTAATACTCCACCAAACAACAATAACAAAAACGACTAAAATTGCCAACAAATGTTCTTTTTTCATTTTTAATCCAATTTTCTATTATTTCATAGATCGTATTGATCAATTAACAATTATATCCACACCCGGAATAATTCTCGTGTTTTCATCTCCTACAGATTCCAAATCATCTTTAACTATTAGATTCAAATAAATAGGCATATCTAAATTATTTTTCTTTTTAATGTTCGGTGTGATACTGGTTGACATTTCATTATATGTTGGTGGTTTGCTAGCGAAAATTGTGTATGGTAATCCTTCTGCAAACCCATTTGATTTTAGGACAAATTTCCCGGCTGGATTTGTGTATGTACTTGTAGTGGTCGGGCTTGTTGTAATTTTGCAATTAGGAATACCAATAATAGTTTTTTCATCAAAAACCCAACCAGTAATTATTGTGACTCGCTTCTCCAGTATATATTTCTTTTCTGCACTTTTACCGGGAGTGGTTATCCATTCACTTATTTCAAAATAATCATTATCATTTATGGCGATTTTAAAACTATCCCCGGGGATTTCTTTTAAATCAATTTTGAATTGACCCTCTGCATTGGATTCATCGCTGATTAATTCATCCCTACCATTTTCATCCAATATTTTTATTGGAATTCCCGAAGGGGATTTTTGGTCTTCTTCGTCTATTAAATGTATCGTATATGTTGTAGCACATCCGTTTAATAAAAATAGACTAATAACTATTATTGTGATAAAGCTGTATTTGTCGAACTTCATTCTATAACCTCCATTACTATTCTAAACCCAAACCCAGGCACATGTATTTCAGGTCCGTACGAAAAATGATCCGTTGTTTTTAAATCATTTGGTGAATGCCAATAGCCTCCACCACGCATAGGTTTTATAGAATCATTGCCTATATAACTACTTCCGCTAATTTCATTCAAATCATCATTGAGATTTCCACTACCACACCATTCTAAAATATTCCCACCCATATCATAAACACCAAAGGAACTAAAACTGTCAATTGTAACATTGCTACCGTTATAATAGCCTGTTGGGGTTATTCCATTGTCAAATGGATCGCCACTGTTCATGTAGTTGGCATTATTTCCTGAAATGCTGTTACTTTGCCAAGGATAATCAAACCCTAGTAATAAAAAAATGTCCCAACTAGCCGCATATTCCCATTCTTCTTCTGATGGTAATCTAAAAGAATATTCATTTCCGTATTGATTATTTAGTGTTGAGCAAATCAAGACTGCATCTACCCAACTTATATTATCTTCAGGGAAATTTCCTTTTTCTGATGGGAAATTAGCAATTCCTGTAAATTCATAATTAGATATATAAAAAGATGTGATATTTGTATCATTATTTGTTACACTATATATGAAATTCCCACCTTCTACAAAGGTAAATCCCGCCAGATCTAAAGGTGTTTCAGTAACAATATTTGAAGCTAATGCATTTATTTTCCCTTTCACCACCAGTTTGAAATCTGCATTTGCACTTGTTTGAATATCAACCAAATATTGACCATTGAATTTTATCTGGTCTAATGAATTGATTAGTAAAGTATCAACGCATTCCCAATTAACATTATCCTTCTTTAGAACGAATAATGTGTCAAACTTATCAATAAAAGTGTTATCAGCGATGTATAATCGAATAGAACTTATATTAAGAGCAATGGAATCAGCTATAATAGGTGCCATTAAATTTAATATCCCTGTATTTGCTGTTTTATTCGATTTTCTTTTCGAATAACCATCTTTTTCTGCAAAAGCATAAATTGAATATATATAGTCTTTATTTGGCTGCAGCCCATCTACAGATAAAGAATCAGCGAGAATAATGTTGCTTGGATTATAACTCGAATCAGTCAAAGTACTATCTGTTGTATAGAATACAATAGAATCATTTTCGCTTGCTAGGATACGTTCAATGGTATATCCATCTGAAAAATTTGAATTATTCCATGATAATTTCAATTGATAATCGTTTAATTGATCAATAGTGAAATTGTCCGGGGATATTAAGTCAAAGTAAATACCACTATCACTCGTAACAGAATAAGATTCAACCTCTCTATTAAAAATGGTGATGCGATAATAATTATACTGTTTAAATGAGGCGGAATCATCTATAAAAAACAATGGAATTGAATCATTTTCTTCCGGGAGTACCGTCAAACTTGAATCTGAGAGATATAAAATTAATTTCCGGTAATTATTTTCTACATCCTTATATGTGTCAAATTCATTTGCGATGATGGTTTCATCCATAAACAAAGTTTCAATAATAAAACCATCAACTAAATTATAATTGTCTTTTGGAACTTTCCAGTTTATTCTTAAGGAAAATGCGTCAAGTTGTTCAATCCAAATATTTGATGGTTCAGGAAAGTCAGATTTTTTCGTATCTATATAATCTGGTTCATCTAAACAAGACACCAATAATATTAGTATAATAGTTAAGAAGATAAACAAAAATTTGGACTGTGTTTTCATTTTCTAATTACCACTTAAGCGTAAATAAATTAAAACCCCAAACAAGCCCATAAGAAGTCAGAGCACCATAAACTTGATTCCTATGATTAATTAATTTTTCTTTTGATCTATTGAGATCACTTTCAAACCCTTCCCAATTTTCATTTGAATTCAAATAATCATCTTTTAAAGCGTTATATATTTCCACTTCATCTAAATACTTATTATACTGAATTCCTCCCCAAGAAGCTAAAACCAATGCACCTGTAAAATAACTTATACCTTGTGTCTTCTTACCGAGACTCCATTGACCCCAGCCAGGAACTATAAATGACTTGGCTATGGCTGGTCCTATCGGTTGTTTTGCTAATGTAATCCGTTTGTTATTAAATTGTTTATTGTCAAGGTCCTCATCGTCATATACAGTAACAATTTTGGGAAAAGGTGTTCCATAAAATTGTTTTGTTACAGAAACATAATATTTACCAAGTTTATTTAATTTAAAAGTTCCTTGATAGCTTTCATCTGATACAACACTATGAAACGGATTAGGGAAAAAACCATACCATTTTCTAATTTTTATTATGGGTGGAGATCCTTCTCCTCTTCCTCCATAACGAATAGGTTTACCTGTAAGAGAATCAAGTACACTTATTGTTAATGTTCCTTGAATAGGCACCAGTTGTTCCATTTTTATTTCAGAAATTGGGTTCTTATCTAAATCTAAACTATATACGTCACTATCCACTATAAATTGCTGTTTTCTATATCCGGATCTTTTTGTAACCAATGTTTGCTTGTAAAAGCGGGATATTTCACTAATTTCAAATTTATTGTCCGTAATTTTTTTTGGTCTAATAATTTTACCATTTAAGCGAAAATTAATATCATTATTTTTATTAATAACGGGAGTAGTTAATTTAATTTTTCGTTGAAAATAATCACTTATAAACGTTTTAACCAATTGTTCAAATTTGACTTCAATTTCAGTGCCTGGAACCCCTCTCAATTCATTTGATAGAATTCCTCCTGGTTGACCAGGGTTTGTCCCAGAAAGTATTAGGTCATATGAGTTCAATCCAACCTCATTTATTTCTACCATTACATCAATATCATGTTTTTGAATATCTTTCTTTTCACCAATTTTCAAATCATTAAACTGGATTTTCCCTGAAATATAATCTCGAGCCCTGTTATAATTAATAGGCCAATTATTCCTAGAAATCACATTAAAATAATCAGAATGTTTCCCTAACTCTCTATGTAAGGTTCTCTGTAACCCATTGTCATCGTTATTTAAATTATCTGGAAAATCTGAATGAATGAATGCCCAAGTTTGTAAAGGTGTGAACTCTTTTGTCATTATCTTTAGTTCTAATCTGGGTAATTCTTTAAGTAAATCAGTATAGTCATCACTTTTATACCATTCCTTATCGGGTATCATTTCAGATATTACATCAAAGGTTATAAAAACTGAATCAGACCTGCCAAAACTATTCATTTGGGGCCAAAATTGAATATCGGCACTCCCATCTGCACCCAAGTCAATTTCGGATGGGTAATATAAAATATCAGGATTTGCATTAATTCTTAATTGTACTTTATTCAAATCATAGTTTTTGAGATTAGTGGTATAAACTTCTGCTAGAAAGGGTTTTGCCCTTGTTGCAAATTTATCGTTTGGATTATTTCTAATTCTTATTCCTATATTTTTATCAATTTCTTTGATCAAAGCATGTCGCTGAACCAACAAGTTTTGGTCGTTTCCTGGATGAAATAAATCGCGTTTGTAAGCACTCCCGCCCCCTTTGCTAATATGGTAGCTTGCTACTCCCAAATACGTAAGAGCTGCTTCCATATCTGACTCTTGTGATAAAGCTCTAAATGATGTGTTCAGATATTGATATGCCTTTTCCCCGGCTTTCCTAATCTCTTCTTCAATACGCTGCTCTTTTTCATTAATATATTTGGTCCGATTAAATCGAATACAATACCACAATGTGTCATTATTTTGATCAATCCATTTGTCTTCTATATCATAAACACCATTAAATGTTAGGGTGGCTGGATAGTGTCTGCTTATGACCGAGAAAATGTGGTCACTTATTGCCTCTTCTTGACCACCACGCTTAACAATCTTAGAAACAAAATCATCTTTTATAACAGTTTCAACTCGTGTCTCTACATCCCCTGCAATCAATTCCCTAATTCTGTTTCTTATTGAAGATTCAACCTCATTTCTATTTCTATTGCCAATCTTGCTAAACTCCACTCTGGCAATAAAATTATCAGAAACTGACATTGTAACACTAGCTTTGGCCCATGGCGGTCTTGTTTTAAGAGAGGTTGTAAACCCAGCAATCGAACCTGTTCTATTTTCTGCTGCTATTTCATTAAACTCATCTCCCTCCATAAATGCTGCTATTTCAGGATCGGAAAACAAATCCTTATGAGATTTTGGTTTTACACTTTTCTTGTTACTTGCACAACCAAACAAAGAAAACAATAAAATTATTATGCAAAAATTAATAAGTGTCTGATACTTCAACATGAGCTACATTATTTTTAATCCATCTCCGTTCAATCCTGGCATTAGAAAAATTAGAACTACTTTGTAAATAAATTAAGTGTTCCAATTTCTTTCCACTTATTTTAGTAATTGATTGAATTTTGCTAATTTTAATCATTGATAACTCTTTGAATGCCTCTATTTCTGCTGATGCCCAAGATTCAAAAATACGGTCAGGATGAATCGTCTGTTTGCCAATAGCCGTTATTCTTTCCTTACTAATATTCAATTGGTTTCGATTAATACTTTCTTTTCCATAATCGAAAGAAAAAAGAGCACAAAAAAGATCTCCAACAGTATATTTCTTGATAAGAACAACCCCATAGGGTAATCCAATTTGACTACCCAAACTGATTCCCAAAGAGTCCGCAAGTTTTGACCGTGATGCAATCAAATTTGCCGTGATAGCACCATTGTGCAATAATTCATTTATTGCCAATGCATCAAGATATGCATCTTTTACAGTTACTGACTCATCTGAAACCTTCTTAGACAATCCAACTACAGTTCCTCCACTTGGTGGAGTCAGAAACCAGTCAGGGTAGTCTACATTACTGTTTTGAGAAAAGAGAAATGATACTAGTATTATCCAGGATATGTTTAATCGGAACATTATAAAAATTATACAATGTTCGATTCTTTAAGATTTATCTTTCTCTATTTCCTCTTCAAGTTCATTGAACAATTCACTCGTTCGAAATCGTTCATATAGATTCTGCCGTTTTTTGATATTCTCCATCATCTGTTCATTGATCGGACCAATATTAACCTTATAGACTTTTTCAGCTCTATAAGCACCTTTAACTTTTTTGGTCGGTTTAGCACTATGCAGCACAGAGAATTCTAATGTTTGCTTGACTGTAGCTTTGATAGCTTGACTAAACAGGTCGTTTAATTCAGAATCATTCCCAATTCCTACCTGTTCAGAAGCTGTTTTTGTGAGTGATGTGATATGAGTTTCAATTGCCGACGCCAACTCGTTGCGAGCCATCAAAATTGCTTGTCTATCAGCATTACCTTCAATTCCCAATGTTGTGGAAAGACCACGCGCATACAGCGTATATTCGTCTGATGGCGGTACATCAATTGGTTTATTTGACGCACATCCAATAAGCATTAAAATTGCTAATATGCTTACTATTTGCTTTTTCATGTTGTATTCTCCTTTTTGTTAATTAATTAAAAATCGAAAATATCTTCTTCTTTTTCATTTGATTTATTCTCAGAGCTAGATTGATTGTCATCCATTATATCAAAAGATGTTTGTCTTTGTTTTCCCGAAAATTCGCTGTGCATGCTTTTTATTTTGTTCCTGAATTGATCTACAGATAATACATCATCATCCGTCACATTGTACTCAAACACTACTTTTTGTTCCGGTCCATAATCAAAATCTGGGAAACCAATAACCTCGATTGTATAACGACCCGGTTTTATTCCTGTAACTTTCAACTCTTTAATATTCTTTTTTACTGACTTATACCACTTCCTTTTCTTTGTATTGACTATTTCATTGCTCGTTTTGCCAACATATTCACCATCTATAAAAACTGTAGCATTATGGAGTTTTGATACAATCCATAATATTTTGTCGGCATCCTTTTCTTTTGCTTTGATGGTTGCAGAATGACCTGATTTAACTTCGATATCTCTATTCCAAAGTTTCCCATGATCAAAATATACATCGATAGTATATGTGCCCGGGGCAAGTCCCGTAATTTTTGCAGGTGTGACACCCTGATTTTCGCCATTTATTTGAACTACCTTACCTTTTGGAATAGATTTAACAATCAGAGTTCCTGAAGAACTTTTCCTTTTATTATGTCTATTGTAGTAAGCATTAAGAACATTCGCATATATATTTTTTAATTCTTTACTACTTACTCTGTTAACGGTTAAAAATTCGCCCCCTGTTTTATCGCTAATAGCTTGTAATACACCTACATTGACACTACCTAAACCTATCCCATAAAGGAATATATTTTCTCCTTGAAATAACGACTCGATATGCGATATAGAAAAATTACTACCTGAATCATGCCCATCGGTTAGATAAACAACAATGCGAGAGCCATTTGAATTACTAAATTCTTTTACAGTAGAAGCTAAAGCATCATATAACTGTGTACCTCCTCCCGCTGACAGTCTATTAATCTCAGGACTGAAAGATGACTTATTAGAAGTAATTTCAACATCTACATTAACCCCGCTACTAAAAGAAATTAAACCCGCCTGATCATCCGTTTTCATTTTGGAAATAAAATGTGTCAATCCTATTTTTGCATCCCCTAAAGCAGATCCACTCATGCTTCCGCTTTTATCAACTACTAGTAAAAAATTATTTTCAGCAGGAATTTGCTTATACTTTACTTCTTGTGAAAACACAAGCAAGTGCAATACCATAAATAATATAAATTTTCTTAAAATCATAAATAACTCCGTTATTCGTAAATTTATTTTTACTAAATATAATTACATTACATTTTTAATATTTATTAATCAGAAAACTTCTTTTCCAACCTGTCAAATGCTTGAGATGCTTTAAACTCATTATAAAGAGCTTCTTCTCTTTTAGCAGCATCAAGCAAGGCTTTATCCACACCATCTTTTGAGTAAGACACACGGACATAAACTGTTCCATCCTTCATTTTAGCATATTTATCTTGTGTTGCACCCTGCAATACATTATCTGAAATTGCCACTGTCGTGTTTTCCGAGAATTCTAGGGCTTGAGCATTTTCGCCCAGTCCTGATTCCTGCATATAGTCGCGTATTTCGTTTTGTACAGTGGATTTTACCTGATTTG
>Ga0208132_1000100_pt1 | contig 36838 bp, 24 predicted proteins | sample ETNtaG_16_FD_185785 | JGI IMG/M metagenome (GOLD analysis project Ga0208132, IMG submission 185785) | Marine microbial and viral communities from oxygen minimum zone, Eastern Pacific Ocean - ETNP201406SV199 (SPAdes) (version 2) | ecosystem: Environmental > Aquatic > Marine > Oceanic ... | reverse complement strand
TTCAATATTATCACCAGACGCACCTAACAATAAACCATATGTCATTAAAAAATAAATCGAAAATCTCTGGAGATAATTCCTCATCTAATTTGCCCTCTTAACGAACAATTGCAAATTTGCCTATATGTTTATCAGTTTTTGTCTCTACAGCAAATAAATATAAACCTGGTGCTATCTCCTGATTATTTATGGTTCTAAGATTCCAGAAATAATTTCCATCTGATACACTATCGTGATCTAAGGTTATAACCTTTTCTCCAGTGACTGTAAAAATTGTAATTGTACATAGTGCAGGAAGATTAGTAAAACGTATCAAACGTGCAAATTCACTCTCTTTGAATTTGGAACGTACTAAATATGGATTTGGTACAACCCTAATTTTGGTGAGATCATCCTGTGGTAAACTCCCTGGTATGACCGTTTTAAAATTAGGATCATGAATCGTTGTGCCTTTTGAAGTCTCAATGTGCTGATAGCCTTCTGGGCTTGCCCAATTATCTGGATTGGATTTTGAGTAAACTGTATCGGGTAAAAATCCATTTGTAACTGGGTCCCAAGTAATAACGTAGTCAGCTTCCACACCCATATCATATGCAGTGACAGCGTATGTATATTCCATTCCATCAATCACATTCGTATCAATAAAAGAATATGTCAATGTAACAGATTTATCATTTAGGACTTCTAATACTGTGTCTATCGGCGTAGTCATCAGAATATCACCAAATCCTGTATTGCTTCCCAAACTGAACCATGGGACATTCGGATCTGGACCTAAAATACTGCGTCCTCTCCCTTCATCGCCACAATCGTCATTTTCAAAAATACAGTGCAATGAATCTTCCTCTGCACTCAAATCAAACTGGGCAAAAGGTCGCCAGCCAACATGTACACCGTTGTCATCGAAAATCATTTTATCTGAACTACCCCAGGTCGCACCACCATCTGTACTCTTATAAATCTTGTATCCCTCAAAATCCGCATAGGCGGTAACAACATCAGTTGAATTTTCCGCTGCATCATCCCAATAAATAGTCACTTTGTTATGATCGGTTACTACAGCGATACTCGGCTTTGTTGGTGGAGTGAACCCCTGATAATGATTATTATACATCACCTGGGCAAATTTTGCATTATTAATCAAATCCTCTTCATTCTCCCCAAAAATTATACAGAAAGAAAATGGCACTTCCTCTCCTACATTCAAATCTAAAGGACCACAACTCATAATCAATACACAATCCAATCCACCATCGAAAACATCTTCCTGTTCAATGCCATCCAGAGAATCAAAATGCGGATTCAAAAGGTCATCCGCATCAGTAGTAGGATTCTCTGTATGAAAAAACCATGTTTTTTCATCTGCAGTTAAATTCACTGTATCACCCGATATTACCTTTAAATTAATTTCTTCGCGATTCCTGGCAACAGATCGTCCTGGACCACCCGCACAACAGTTTGTATTACTCTCGCGTGTTACTACCCCAGGTCGATTATACCAGTCAAACCAGTGCCAATCGGTCATTTTAAGTTTTTCACCGGGATAAATATCAAATGATCCATCCTGATCCAAATCAATCTTATCAGTGGCAAGAGGTGAGTCAAGGAGCTGGGTGGCAACGAGACCAAAATCATGCCCTATATTTGTTCCATCTTGAAAAGCGTATCCCTGAGCTATACCACTTCGGCCATCGTAATCCCCGATAACCGCCATACTAACCCTTAAGGTATCACCTTTTATATCCGGGCATCCATGAGGAAAATACTCCGTTGAAGTTTTACAATCTATATATTTCATGAAATCGTCTGCATTTGTATGAACACCAAAATTGCCATTTATATCAGCTGAAACCACATCAGCATCCATATAGAAACCTAAAAACAAACCTTTGTAATTGAATCCCTTCCCATGATTTAGCTTGGTTCCATCAGGCATAATCATTCCATCGTGGAAACCATCCTCATCAGTCCAGTCACCACTCTCATTTTTAACCCGGACTGTTACAAACATTATATCTTCCGCAAAGGATACACCATAGGAATGAGCTGCAGACATAATTCGTAACCCCATAGGGTATCCCGTCTGTTCATATATGTCGGTAGTACCTTCCTTAAGCAAATTTGCCCTGTGAGTCCAGCGATCATCAAACTCCATATAAACATCATTATCTGAAATAAATCGATCTGTAGTTTTCCAACAATCTGGATCAAGGCGGGACCCATCACATCCTGATAGAGTTACATCGTAATCTTCTGCAAACCAACCAGGCCAGTGGGGTTCATCAAGACCCGTTTCAGTATTGTATTCTACTGGCCAAGTATCAATATATTTGCTGTGTGCCAAAAGAGGATAAGTATCATTTGCATCGGTGAACGGTGTATCTCCAAAAAGATCGCCAGCGGTTAATTCAAGATTATGAGTAAAAGTCCGAGCCATAGTACTTGCATGCCAGTCTGTGTTCCTTGTCGGATTCCATCGGGTAAACCAGGATTCTGCTACATTAGCACCATAATACTCATAGACGTCATCTTGTGTCCATTCCTCTTTATCCGGTCCATAATTATATATATCAAATTCATCCGTCCTCTCTTTTAATGAGGGACGAAGAGCCCATGGATAAATAAGTCCGATCCTTGCACTCGATTCATTTGGATCGAGGCCAATTGGATCATAAATAGACCTTTCTAAGCTTAAAAAAACTACACCAACATCATCTCCCCATTCAAATGAATCGGAGATCCCCCACTGATTGCCTTCGGACACGTCATTGGGTGTATCTACTCTTGAAACGCTATCAGGTCTCCATAAACCACAATTATTATATTGGGTAGGATTTCCACAATCATTTTTAGAATCAAAAATAATTCCGACAAAATTTGTATCATATTCGGCATACCATGCTGAATATGCATCGTGAGAACACCATATATCGATTTCAATGTCATCATCGTTTTCTGGCACTAGGCCTAAACATTTTTCCCAGAAAAACTCTGATGAGTACTTTTGCCCTGGAACACCCCCAACAAATGCAACATGTGGAAGATTAGTATATTCACCCCATAGACCAGCAGGGTGTTCATCCCAAGTTATATAATTTCCATAATTGGTGACCGCATTTTTCACCTTCCCCTCCAGTAAAAATCCCTTTGCTCTATCATTCATAGGATTAGTAGGAAACGGAAATTCTCCAATTTTTCCTAAAAAGGGTGGGATGGTATTTTCATCACTTTTACTTGTATAATCAACCCCTTTATTTGGTTCAGCACCAATAATTATTCCAGTGATAAAAAAAGATAAAAAAATAAAAATTTTCCTAAAATAAATTTTATGCATAATTAATTAAACTCAATTTTAATGAAAACATTTACTTCCCGTGCACTGAATAAATACCATGGTGTATCATAATAGGAATTTGATTTATCATGATTTATATCAGGGAGACCCACTCTATCCAAATAAAAATTCCCCGGGTCATCAGGTTGCCCTGTTATAGGATATACTCCCGATGCATTTTTAAGATCCAATACATTAAATACTTGTAAACCGAGCGAAACCCGGAAATTATTATATTTTACAAATTTTGATAACGATAAATTAACATTGCGATATGCTGGAGAACGCTTGGAATATTTATTTTTTACATCCTCCTTCATATTTTTATCTCCATCCTCAATCAGAGGTGTGTATGGAAACCCTGATTGATAGAATGCGGTGATTCCGGCTCTTATACCGAACGGGGTCCTTTTATCATCAGTATAAAGAAAAAGTGTAAGATCATGTGGACGATCATATGGCATTCTGTATTCTTGAGATGGAGCATCCACATATATTCCTTCTGCGTTTGCCCAATCATATTCGCTATTACCCTTCGCTATCGAGTAGGTATACTGCAGTTCAGAGTTAACGGCTAACCCTCTCGTTGTCAATGTAATATCTATTCCTTTTGCACCTCCATAATCACCGTTAGAATGAACACGGTAATTATAAACACCGCTACGTTCATATGTCAGTGTAGACCATTGATCCATATCCTTTATCCACATTCCAACTTTATAAGACCAGTTCCGACCAACTTGTACATTATAGGCACATGAATATGATTGGGTCCTGGAAGCGCTCATTGTTGCGTTGCCGATATAACCTTCACCCTCTTCAAAGAGTTCTTCCGGATCTTCAAGCCGATTTGTGTTTAAGTACACGTTCGCGTATATAGGAGTTTGATAATACAAACCATAGTTAAAAGTGAAGGTTGATTTATCAGTAATAACATGACTGAATCCAATTCTTGGGCTGATTTTATAAAACCATTTAGAATCCTTTAAAAAGGTTTTTTGATTAGCAAATCCGGCGTGATCTCCAGCTTCTTCAGTTTCAGAATCCCATACATTATTGTCATTTTGATCCTCATAGTACCATGGACGCCCCGGGGAATAATTCCCTGAAGTATCAGACCAGATTTGTGTATTATAATTAACAAAGTCTGCTCTAATTCCGGCATTGATAACCATCCATGGGACCTCGAAGGTGTTTTGAAAGTACGCCCCAATTTCAAAGGGTTCGCGAAAATCATCCCAGCTTCCATTGCCATTTGCATCAGTGAACTCTTCACCAACATCCCACTGACCATTGTTTTCTCCGAAATCCGCTACTTCATACTCACCGTCAGTAGATACTAGGCCATCAGGGCCTGTATCCTCCCAGTATTCTGCAAAGGTCTGCATAGGAGCTGCCAGGCCTAACCATGGATTCCTTACCTCATAAAAATTCAGCTTATGGGTTTTTAAATCAACACCAGTCCTCAATTTCCATTTGTTTGTTAATTGTGAGGTAAAATCCACCTTAATCTCATCTGTTACAGCCCGAGAATCACTATAAAACCTATCATGACCTCCAAAAGCACGTCCTTCATTCCAACTATATCCATCAAATGTGGGCATATAATAATTTGGATCCCAAGAGTATCCACTGTACCTTGGCCCTACGGCACGACCAAATAGTTCCCGAAAGGGATCCTGACCCCATGCTATATCAACACTACGAAAATCATTAAAATCATCATAATACAGCCCTGGCTTATTTATATACATCTCTGGTGCTAGCCAATGAGAGCCATCTCGATAATATAATTCCTCCACCAATTCCGGACCATCCCAGCTTCCATCAGTATAATGATCACCCTCTTTGTCAATCCATTGTTCACCAGGATCCCATATTCCATTACCATTTACATCGGTAAACTCTTCTGCTGATTCCCAATTATATAAACCCGGTGTTTGATCATAATACCAGCCACTGTTATCATCCTTCATTACATAAAGTATTGTATCTCCATTATCTGAAACTGTATATGGTACAATTAAAGGATTATTTGGATCGGAAATGGCACGATTTGCTCCTGCTGGGTGACGCCACTCAAACCAATCAGGGTAACCATCTTCATCACTATCCTGCCATCGAACACCTTGAAACTGATCCTGAATAAATCTTGAAACTCTGACAGTATAGAATGTCTTACTTGAGAGTGAATGATTTATCTCGGCACCATAGCGATAGGTATCCCGGAATAGCTCATTTTGCCCCTTGTCCCAATAAAGAAATTTTGGATTAAAACTTTTTCTATGATTTTCTACCTGCCAGTAAGATAAATTCAATCGAAGCTTATTGGAAAATTTGTACAATAATTTACCAAAAATATCCCATGTTTTATTGAAACCGAACCCACGGAACCCAGCAATATTATCCCAAGGTTGCACCAGGTTACCTCGGTTAGTAACATTATATGGATCTGCTGGATCATCTACATAAATAATATCATCGAATTTATAAACACTATATGACTTGTAGTTTGTAAACTGCCCTGAAACCCAAAAGCTTAAATTATCTAACATACCCGGGAAAGTCCCCCCGAGTCCTAAATTGTAATCCTCATAACCACGCAATCGATCATATTCATTTCCAGCAGACGCGCCTAATTGACCTGTGGCGTGTTCAAATTTGTAAGAAAGTTCTGTTGTACCCGAATTTGTATGCCAGTTTGAAACTGCAGACATAGCATCACCATATTCAGCATTGAATCCACCGGGCTGCCAATCAAATTCTTTAATAGCAAATTTATTTAATCTCGTTCCAGAGCCAATACCACCAAAAATTGGATTTCGGATATAGAGTCCATCAATCATATATGCTATTTCACCTGACCTACCGCCCCTCACATGAACCTCTTCCAATCCCCGTTCCTCATGATCTGCAATTTTACCCTGCATATGACCTTCCACTTTAACAACGCCAGATTGAAGAGAATATAAATCGCTGACATCTCGGATGGGCAATGCTTCAATTGCTTCCTTTTCAACAGTTATTTTTTTTCCAGTAGTTCCTTTTTCAACAAGAGCTCTTTGGCCCAGGACCTCAACTTCATCTCCCTCAATAGCAGAAATTGTTAGTATAAAATTAAGCCAGACAGTTTGATCCATCTTTACCTGGACATCTCTCATAATTTGTTTTTGATATCCAATCATTTGGACAACGACAGTATGTGACCCAACAGGTACATTTAATATAATATAATTCCCCTCTAAATCTGCTATTCCACCAATATCTAGTTTTGGAAGAAAAACAGACGCTCCAGGTAAACCTGCCCCATCTTTATCCGCTATTTTACCACGAATTGTGCCATCCGTACCACCACGAAGAATTACGAATATCGAATTAAAAATCAAAAGTACTTTAATAAAAAATATCTTTTTCATTTACTATTACCAATTAGTTAGGTAATCAAAAGGAAGTCTAACCCGATGCAAACCTGCAGTCCGATTTATCTTGAATGGTTCATAATTTAATTCTTCAGTTTGGCCAAAATCACTAAGCTTTAATGTTTTTTGTTGATTGATTAACCGGGATAACAATCTATCATTTGATGGTTGGACGGAAACAGAAAAGGTACCTAATTCCAATTTTGAAATACCAATCCAAAATTCACTTTCCAATCCTTGAGGCTCACTCCAACGTACCCATAGTTCGTCTTTAACAATTCCATGATTTTTTGCCAGCCACGTTATATTTTTCTCGCCATATTCAAGACCACTTCCAACCATGGTCATAGTTGTTTCCCTAGTAATTCGAAAACAATTATTAAAGGTTGTATCTGATGGAGGACATTCTTCAAAATTAGAAATCTCTATGGTGGTATCTGTAAAACAAAATTTCGTACCATCCTCCTCGTATCCTTTTATTTTTTTTGCGGGGACTGTAACCTCATCAGCATCAACTGAATAAGATTTTTCCATATAATAAGTACCAATACTGGTAGTATCATAATAGCTATCAACAACTCTTTCTCCATCCCGAATCAATCCATTATAGGAATAAAACATTATCTCATCTTTAGAAAAACCTTCTTGCCAGAATCCATCAACATAATTTTCCGGGGAAAATGTCACTGATCCATCAAAATTAAAGGAAAAACCATGGTATCCGTAAGGATAAAAATAACTAGGGAGAGATAGTTTATATGTGTGTACATCGGTTTTGAATAAATGATAATCATATTCTTGTTCACCATCCTGTACATACTCCGCTTTTGTAACATAATATTCACTGTCACCAATCAAATTACCTTCTAACCTGTCAAATTGCCTGTTAGTATACAACGTCAATACTGAGTCAATGTTATCTTTTTGGACAGATTGAAAATCCTCTTTCTCAATGTCCACTATTAAATTATGAAAGACTAAACCGTGTCGTGTACGCAAGCTATCACCAGGTTCAATAGTTGGCATTCCAACGGGGTCGGAACCATCTTCTGGGTAACTAAATAATAGCCTCAGAGGTCTGTCCGACATTTTAAAAAGCATAGTATCTCCGCCATCTACCACTGTATACTCCTCATTATCATCCCATTTACCATTTCCTAAATCACAAAATCCACCCTCATCATCTACGATATAATTCCCCTCTTCACAATCTGACACATTACTAGCCCTTGGCTCTGCGATATCATGAATTCCATTACAATTTCGATCCTCAAACGGTTCATTGGAGTTGTATGTACCACTTGAATCTACGTCCCACCACGGTTCCAGTGGATCGAATAATCCATTGCCAACATCCTGAAAACAAACATTATCATCATCATCCCAAGAAGCGCCGTCTTCAATGCATTCACTTGCATTATCAATCTCGTCGTAAGTTATCTCAGCAGCATCAACTATTCCATTGTCATTGCAATCCGTGTTTATTGTCCACATTATTGAATCATCTCCAGCAAATTTCCAATGGGGAAATACAAAAGTGGTATCAAAATAATACTTTTTTGTAGGCTCGGGACTTATGTCCTTTTCCACCCATACATTCCGATCAACAAATACTTGCCCTACTTCAGGAATAGTTTCTATAATAGCAGAATAGGATAGACTGTCCAATGTGTCCATATATGCTATTTGAGCAGTGTCGGCAATCCAGTCAGACTTAAACTCTATGTATCTTTTCTGTTCTATATTCCATTCCATTCTTTCCGTATTTTTAAAGCGTTCAGCCTCCAAACTGATTTCATGCGATTGTACTGCGTCTATAAATGTAGCAGGAACTAAATTGTCCCCAATAAAGATTGAATCTATTACATGTTGAGTAGCTAATGAGTCAGGGGAATTTGGCGTGACTATTAAATATCCAGGGGTTTGATCAAGAGAATCAAACTCTAATATTATTTCAGGATAAGTTTTATACCTTAATGTATCTGGTTCATTTCCACTGTAAAAATCCACATATTCTGAATAAGAATACTGAAAACCTACATGATCATATTTATAAAACTTCACATTGATAGTGTTCTCAAAATTATAAAAATATTCATCAAGATATCCAGATGATCCATCTCCAACAGATTCACTGGATAGCGTACTAACCCCCTCTCCCCCTGAATGTTCTTGACTATCCTGGGTGTTACTGTCAGGATCCTCACAACCAAATTGATACATAGCCAAAAAGGCGAGAGAAACTATCAGTGCTAATCTGTATCTCATAAAATTTTAGGCTTTAATAAAGTAACGTTCGTAATCTGTGGAATACTTGAAATCTGTGGAATACTTGAAATTAATTTCAATTTATTGCAAACTTTCAATATTTTTTCTGTTTTATTATCCGCTGGAAATTGGTTCAAATACTTTATTTCGATCTTCCATTTAACACTTTATCTATCAACCCATATTTTTTGGCCTCTTCAGCGTTCATAAAATAGTTCCGGTCTGTGTCCTTCTCAATTTTTCTTATGGTTTGCTTTGTACAGGCACCTAAAATTCGGTTGATTCTTTTGCGTAAACGGACGATTTCATCTGCCTGAATCTTGATATCGCTGGCCTGCCCTTCCACACCGCCAAGAGGTTGATGTATCATCATCCGGGAATTTGGCAAAGCTGAACGTTTTCCCCGGGATCCTCCTGCAAGCAACAGAGCTCCCATGCTGGAGGCCTGTCCAATACAAATTGTTGACACAGCAGGTTTAATGAAATTCATTGTATCAAAAATCGCTAATCCGGCAGTAACAAAACCACCTGGTGAATTTATATACAGGTGAATATCTTTTTCAGAATTTTCCGCTTCCAAAAATAATAATTGGGCAATAACCAAAGAAGCGACATTATCATCAATGGAAGTGCTCAGAAAAATAATCCTTTCTTTCAATAAACGGGAATAAATATCAAATGCACGTTCAGATCGGCCCGACTTTTCCACCACCATAGGGATTAACTGTGACATTGGAGATTTACTCATGAGTTTTTGCCTGCAATTCCTGCTGGGCACGTATATCTTTTGTTTCCACTGTTACCTCTTTAATCTTGGCAAATTCCTGTATAACCGCTAATACCTTTTTTTCCATAAGATCATCCTCAACCCGGGTGCGGTTGCTGGGCTTTTTATAGAATTTTTCCGCTTCCTTTCTATTCGAGGAATGATCAACTATCTGGTTAATTTTTTTTCCCAGCCTGCTTTTTGATACTTCCAGATTATGGGATTGAATGATAGCTTTCCTGATAAGATACCACTTTAAGTTTCGTTCAGTCATTGGTTTATAGGTCTCCCTAATCTTCGCTTCATCAACTTCCACATTATCATTCTTTTTCTTCACATCTTCCAAAATATGGTTCATGTAGGATTCAAGCATGGAAGGGGGACATTCTATCTCAACTTTTTCAATGAGGGCATCTGACAATTGCCGTTCAAATAACTCGTCAGAACGGCGGGAATAACTTTGGTCAATTTGTTTCTTAATTTTTTGTCTCAATTCCGTTTCAGACTCTACATCAGGATCCAATTTTTTGATAAAATCTTCATTGATTTCTGGCAGTAATTGTCTTTCAATATTTATAACATCCACTGTAAAAGTGGACTCTTTTCCATTCTCATCGGGGAATATTACCCGAGTTGAATCCCCGGTTTTTACACCCTCAAGATTCTTCTGGTTCTCACCGGTAAACATACCGTCCCCGATTTTCAGATAGCGTTTTTCGGCCTTTTCACCAATAATGGGAACACTGGAATCATCCAGCATCTGCAAATCTGCCAAAACGTAATCACCGCACTTGGCACCATCCTCTACAGTTATGACTTCCGCATTGGCTTTGCGAATATCATCAATCGCCAGATCTATATCCTCTTCATCAGTAATGTAACTATGCTTTTGGACTTCTAACTTACATTTTTTCAGGTTAGGCAGGGTCACTTCCGGTTCCACTTCAAATGCAGCCTTAAATGAAAAATGCTCACCATATTTAAATTCCAAATCATTCACATCTGCCTGGTTTACAGGGATAAGTTCTTTTTCCTGGAGCGCTTTGACATAAAATTTTCTGAACGATTCCTCCACAAAATCCGCTTCAATAGCAGGAAGAAATTGGGTCATTAACACTTGCTTCGGAACTTTCCCGGGGCGAAAGCCTGGGTGTTTGGCTTTCTTTCTGAATTTCCCTACGGTTTTATCAAAATCCTCAGACAACTCTTCCCAGGGGATATCAATAATCAATTCTCTTGAAAAAGCGTTCAATTCGTTGATTTCAATATTCATAATTTATTTCTATTTATAGGAAAAATAGGGCAGAAATATACATTACATAAGTATTATTCATTAAACTTTTATCCCGTTTTGTTGTTTAAAATTTTTATTGTTAATGCACCAGCCTTCAGGTGAACCTGGCGTGGATATAACTTTCTAAGTTATACCAAAATCTCTAATAAGAACAGCACCCTTGCGGATACAATAGATTCCTGACATTTGGATAACATGATAAAGAATCAGTATGATTGAAATGTGATATAGATCACAAAAAGGTGACTCTATTGGATAGAATAAAAAAAAGCCCCTCCAAAAACTGAAGGGGCTTTTCATTAAGACTGGGAAGTCTATAAGTTTAATACATACCACCCATTCCACCCATATCACCACCTCCAGGAGGCATTGGCGGCATCGGTGGTTCCTTCTCAGGAATTTCACTTATTGCAACTTCAGTCGTAAGCAATAATCCTGCAATTGAAGCAGCATTTTCAAGGGCTACGCGAGCAACTTTTGTAGGATCAATGATACCGGCTTCAAACATATTTGTATATTTTTCATTCCGTGCATCATAGCCGTAGTCTTTTTTCTTATCCCGAACGTTTTGCAAGACAATGGATGATTCCATCCCTGCATTTCTGACGATCTGACGAAACGGTTCTTCCAAAGCACGACGCAAGATATTGACTCCTACCATTTGGTTGTCAGAAACCTTGACTTTATCAAGCGCTGCGATCGCTCTTACCAGGGCAACACCACCTCCAGGAATGATTCCTTCTTCTACTGCTGCACGTGTTGCATGAAGCGCATCTTCAACCCGGGCTTTCTTTTCTTTCATTTCAATTTCAGTGGGAGCACCAGCATTCAAAACGGCAACACCACCGGAGAGTTTCGCAAGACGTTCCTGAAGTTTCTCTTTATCGTAATCGGAGGTTGTTTTATCAATCTGAACCTTTATTTCATTAATCCGCCCCTTGATAGCATCCTTACTGCCGGAGCCTCCAACAATCGTTGTGTTGTCTTTATCAGATACAACACGCTTTGCGGTTCCAAGATATTCAAGGGTTGCATTTTCCAGCTTATAGCCTGCATCTTCAGATATAAGAGTAGCACCAGTGAGTACTGCAATATCTTCCAGCATTGCTTTCCGGCGATCTCCAAATCCGGGAGCTTTAACAGCAAGGACCTTAAAAGTACCACGCAACTTGTTAACCACCAGGGTAGCCAGGGCTTCACCTTCTACATCTTCTGCAATTATCAGTACGGGTTTTCCTGTTTGGACAACCTTTTCTAATAGTGGAAGAAGATCTTTCATGTTGCTTATCTTTTTATCATGGATCAGCACATATGGAGTTTCCATTTCAGCGTCCATAGACTCCGAATTTGTCACAAAGTATGGTGACAGGTACCCACGGTCAAACTGCATTCCTTCCACAAATTCAAGATAAGTTTCGGCAGTTTTGCTTTCCTCAACAGTAATGACGCCATCTTTTCCAACTTTTTCCATTGCTTCAGCAATTTTTTCGCCAATTTCTGAATCACCATTCGCGGAGATAGTTGCAACCTGGGCAATTTGGCTTACATCAGGAATATCTTTACTCTGGGATTTAAGGTTGGCAACAACTGACTCTGTTGCTGCATCAATGCCACGTTTGATAGACATGGGGTTAGCACCTGCCACAACGTTCTTCACACCTTCAGCAATAATTGATTGGGCGAGAACAGTGGCCGTGGTTGTACCATCTCCTGCATCATCAGAGGTCTTGGAAGCGACTTCTTTTACCATCTGCGCACCAATGTTTTCCAGTTTACCTTCCAGTTCGATCTCCTTTGCAACGGTTACCCCATCCTTGGTAATAGTGGGAGCACCAAATTTCTTTTCAATAACCACATTCCGTCCTTTGGGACCTAAGGTCACTTTAACGGCATTTGCCAATTGGTCTACACCTTCTTTTAAGGCATTGCGTGCTTTTGCATCATATGCAATTTCTTTTGCCATTTTCTTTCTCCTTATAAGACTGCGAGTATGTCGCTTTCGCGCATAATCATATATTCATTACCATCAATTGTGACATCTGTTCCAGAATATTTTCCATAAAGGATTTTGTCACCTTTCTTAACGGTCATTTTAATTATTGAACCAGTATCGCTTGCCTTACCGGGGCCAACAGCAACAATAGTCCCCTGCTGAGGTTTTTCCTGAGCTGTATCCGGAAGAATAATACCACCGGAAGAGACTTCATCAGCTGGAGCCGCTTCTACAACGACTCGATCTGACAAGGGTTTTAGTTTTAGACTCATTATTTGTTTCTCCGTTTATTTATTTGTTTCATTTACCTGCAATTATTCGTTCAATCATATTAAATGCAGCGGGGAAGTTAAAATGGGAATTTAAAAAATTCAAGAGAAATTAGCACTCTATATACTTAAGTGCTAATAACTGTGGTAATGGAAGAATCCAGATGTCTATTTCAAGGGTGTTGTCTCAAATTATTCAAACACATCTTAACTTCCTGTACTTCCAAAGCCACCTTTCCCTCTGGTTGTCTTAGAAAGTTCATCAACCAATGTAAACTGGATGGATGACCCGTCCATGGGTAAAAGTTGAAATAATCTTTGCCCCGGATTCACAGTATAATCTTCATTTTTAATGTTATCCACAGCAGCCATTATTTCTCCCCTGTAACCTGGATCAATTAATCCGATGGAATTGGAAAGCCTGAGAGGAGTTTTCGAAATACTGGACCTGGGAATAATTAGATAAGGTGCTCCTTCTGTGTTTTCACAAGCAATCTGTAAATGAATAAAGGTGGAGTCACCTGCAACAATTGTCTGCTGGTGAACAATAAACAAATCAAGACCAGCATCTCCATCATGAAAAAAACCATGGTTCTCATACATAGTTTTCACTTCCAAGGAAAATGGTTTAATTAAGAGCTTCAGAATTCTTTAACCTTTCCACAGGTTATAAGCCAGGAACAGCCACCCTGCAATAAATCCAACTCCACCTATAGGGGTAATAACGCCAAACCACCTTGCTCCAGACAGTACCAGGACATACAAACTTCCTGAAAATAGAAAAATTCCGATTGTAAAAAATATAAAAGGTGTTTTTAGAATTTCGGTAGATACATGGAATCCAAGGATTCCGATCAAGATAATGCTTAACGCATGAATAATATGATATCGGACACCTGTTTCAAAAATCGCAAGATCTTCCGGTGAGAACCGTGCTTTCAACCAATGTGCTCCAAAAGCCCCGAGAATAACAGCCAGGGCTGCAAGTAATGAACCAACTATTATCCAGGTTTTCATGAAGGGTCTTACTTTTGGATAATTGTCCGAATAGGATAGGGAATATCAATGCCTTCAGATTTAAATCGTTTGTGAATTCTTTTAATAAATTCATGAATGATCAGGCTTTGATCGCCATATTTTTTCCCACGAAAATACACTGCCAATTCAATACTGGAATCACCAAATAATTTATAGCGCAAAGCAGGGAGATGTTCTTTCACGACTCCATCAAGATCATTTAACACACCATTTGCAACATCCAAAACCACTTCTTCGACTTTCTCTAAATCACTGTCATAACTGACTCCAACCGACGCTCGCACTGAAAAAGAAGATTCAATTGTATCATAATTTCTAACAATGCTAGTCGACAGCTTAGAATTAGGAATGGAAATAATATTGTTGGCACGTTCTAAAAGGGTTGTATTCCTCCATGTTATATTTTGAACATATCCCATTTCACCGGAATCAAGCTGGACAAAATCTCCCGGTTTTACTTTCTGGCTGAGAAGGATGTTAAGCCCACTAAACACATCCGCCAGTGTATCTTTTAAAGCAAGACTAATTGCAAGACCACCAACACCCAGTGCTGTTAACATGGGAGTAATCGAAATATTCAGGGAATCCAAAATGATAAGACCACCGATGATAAAAACAGTGATCCGTACCAAGTTTGTAAACATTGTTGTGGAGGGGAATCCTCCCTCCTGGCGCCCGGCCCAAAGCTGTAGAAGTCCAACCAGGATTCGGTTTAAAACAAAAGTGACCGACAAAATCAAAATGATCAAAATAATTTTCTCTAAATATTTCAGGAAAGGGCCACTGACCTGAATACTGGTGCTCGCAATAAAAAATGCAACTAGAAAAAACCAGAGGACAATTTGAGGCTCTAACGCTTTTAGAATTACATCATCCCCGCCCCATTGTGTTTTTTCCACCAGGGATGCCAACCTTTTATGAATGTATCGTTTAAATATCCATCCGGCGATTATTCCAAATAATAAAATGCAGATGGAAGGTCCCCAGTCAGAGAAAAATATAACAATTTGTTCATTCATACTGATTGTATGGAATCTTATTAATATTCATTTTTCAAATCTTTCAAATTCCTTAATAATGATGAAGGGGAAACGACGGAAATTCAGAATAATTGTCCATCATTCCAATAGCAATATTCCGCAAGATTAATCCAAAGGAAACCTTATCTTTGAATTTCGAATCCTGATTATACTGTACTGAATAATTCACTTGTTGCTTTCTTTCTCCATTCGGTTCAATTAACATATACTTTTTTTCCATCTTGATAGAGTGTATCTACAGAAATAGATGCACCATGAGTCCACTTTCTGGACAACTGCAGCTCACCTCTATAGAATAAATTTATTTGCTCCCAAGTACGATCATTATAATAAGACCATTCAATTCCATGCTTCTCTTTTTTTTCTATTCCCATGTAGGTCACTTTATATTTCACATTTCCATTCAAATAATAATCCCACGATGAAAATAATCCCGATGGATCGGGGTCATCAACAATCTCTATGCCTTCCGGATTCCATCTCTTGAAAAAAATAATTTCACCCTGTCTAAATAGTGCAATTGTGCTTGGTTCACTATTATCGTGGTACTCAAATTGAGCAAGAAGTTCATCGTCATTAATAAAAGTTTCTTTAATCAAAACTTTTGAGGGACTGTAGATGCGAAAAACGCCACGGTTAATATACCTTGGATCAACTATATTTGAACAATCACGTAATTCTTCAGCTGGTTTACTATACATAAATGAACTTTGAAAACATTGTTGCCCAATGATCTCATTATTCTCATATTGCACCTCACTCATCAACTCACCGAAAAAATACCAGTAAAACCATTTATCAACAGGTTGGTCTAACTTATATTTTCTCTCAAAACTTTTTTGACCATTTGTATACCAATCGATCCAAGCTCCATCCCTCAAACCATTATCATAACCTCTAAATCCCCTATGACTGCCATCTTTATAATAGGCGTACCACTCTCCATGTAACACACCTGTTTTTATATAGACAAATTCTTCTTTAACCTGGTTGTTGTCGTAGTACTCCCAACCCCATTTAAAAAGTAATTCATCCATTTCATATATTTCGAAACGCTGATGTGCAAATTTATCCCAATAGGACCACTTAGAATCCTTTTTGCCATGAACGTAAAAACCTGTCACTTTTGGTTTTTCATCCATCCACCATTCAAAATACTTGTCTTCCAACAGTGAATCTTTATACGTCATCTCCTGCACCTTTACAAACGTACTGTCATGCCAGGTGATCCAGATCCCATCCGGACGGCCATTCCCATACCCGCGCTGACTGGCCTTTTCCCCTCCTTCAAAATAACGTATCCAATCCCCGTCCCATTGTCCATCTATATTAAATGACGGCTCCTCCTTTAATTGGCCGTTGTCATAATACTCAAAATCATATGAAGAAACCAATTCATCGGAACGGTAAAGCTCATAACGTAGCCTATGATTAGGAATAGTTTGCACACCTCTTTCCCAGAATTTACCGTTCTCGTCTTTCACCAGTATTCGCTTACGACTACGATCATAGTGCATCCACACTCCCTCCTTCTTATCGCCGGCGTACTGCCCTTCTGTTTTTTTATCTCCATTATCCCACCAATCGCTGTATTCATTTTCAAGAATACCGTCAACATAGGTCCTCTCACTTTCCTTTTTAAATGTTGAATCATGCCATGTGATCCAAAGTCCGTTCGGTATTGCATTCGTGTACACTTCCTTACTTTTCTTTTTCCCATTCCAAAAATACTGAATCCATTCACCATCCCATACTCCATCCTCATTGAATGACGGTTCCTCCTTTAATTGGCCGTTGGCATAATACTCAAAATCATATGAAAAAACCAATTCACCACGGGTAGTGTAATGCTCATAACGTGACCTGCGGCCAGGATCATAGTTCATCCACGCTCCCTGCTTCTTATTAACTAGGTATTGCCCTTCTGTTTTTATTTTCCCGTTTTCCCACCACTCTCGGAATCCCTTATCAAGATTCCCGCGACGGTATGTCCTCTCACTTTCCTTTTTAAATGTTGATTCATGCCAGGTAGTCCAAAGTCCATTCGGCTTTGCATTCGCGTACATTTCCTCACTTTTCTTTTTCCCATTCTCAAAATACTGAATCCATTCACCATCCCGTACACCATCCTTAAATGACGGCTCCTCCTTTATTTGTCCATTGGCATAATACTCAAAATCATATGAAGCAAATAACTCATCGGAACGATAAAAATCATAACGTGACCTGCGGCCAGGATCATAGTTCATCCACGCCCCCTCCTTCTTATTACCTGCATACTGCCCCTCTATCTTTTTCTCACCGTTGTCCCACCACTCACGATATTCATCCTCAAGAATCCCGTCAACATATATCCTCTCACTTGCCTTTTCTCCACTCTCAAAATATTGAATCCATTCGTCTTCCCGTACTCCATCCTTATTAAATGACGGCTCCTCCTTTAACTGGCCGTTGGCATAATACTCAAAATCATATGAAACCAATAATCCATCGGAACGAAAAAAATCATAACGTGACCTGCGGCCAGGATCATAGTTCATCCACACCCCCTCCTTCTTATTACCTGCATACTGCCCCTCTATCTTTTTCTCACCGTTGTCCCACCACTCACGATATTCATCCTCAAGAATCCCGTCAACATATATCCTCTCACTTGCCTTTTCTCCACTCTCAAAATATTGAATCCATTCGTCTTCCCGTACTCCATCCTTATTAAATGACGGCTCCTCCTTTAACTGGCCGTTGGCATAATACTCAAAATCATATGAAACCAATAATCCATCGGAACGAAAAAAATCATAACGTGACCTGCGGTCAAGATCATAGTACGTCCACTGCTCCTCTTTCTTGTTCCCAAAGTACAGCCCTTCTTCCTTTTTCTCGCCGTTCTCCCACCATTTGATCCAGGTCCCATGCTTACGTCCCTTCAGGTACTCAAGCTGCCTGATCTTATTCCCTCCTTCAGAATAACGCAGCCATATCCCATCAGCTTTTCCATTGATAAAAGACGGTTCCTCTTTTATCTGGCCGTTAGCGTAATACTTAAAATTATATGAAGCCAAAAACTCACCGGAACGACGATAAAAATCATAACGTAACCTGCGGCCAGAATCATAATACGTCCACTGCCCTCTTTTCTTATCGTCTTTGTACTGTCCTTCTATCTTTTTCTCACCGTTGTCCCACCATTCATTATAAACACCATTAATCACACCAAATTCGTATACAACAACCTTTAACAATTCCTCATTAGGATACCACTCCCTTTGCTTTCCGTGTAACGTACCATTCTTATATTTTCTTTGAATGATTTTTGACCCATTGGGATCAAAATGTTCAGAAGTAGCGTATATTACCCCATTTTTATATTTTTTTATAAATTTTTTCGATCCATCGCTATACCATCCTTTCCAAATTCCATGAAGTTTACCATTTTTAAACTTTTTTTCTTCAATTTTCTTACCATTTAAATCAAATAGCCGCACCAAAACTGTGTCAATTTTATCATTGTAAATATCAATTTCCCCTTCTAAAATAATTGTGCCATTTTTATCCTGATTGGTTATTCTTTTTCTCTCTTGAGAAATTCCCTGGGATAAACAAAAAATTGCCAACAGGACAATTGGAAAAGGTTTTTTCAGTAAAAAACTATATGTAGCCATGAACTTCATAATAGGCTGGATCCTGACAAAAGGATTAGTAGGGTCAGGAATACCCATAGAATAAACAGGGACAAACTTTTCCCAGAGGAATAGTGATTATTCTTTAACATGTTGAACTCCGCATTCGGCATTTCACTCTCGTGAAAGCCTATTTTTAAAATATATTTACCTCGTTGGTAATAATATTTGAGTGAAATATAAGGTTTAGAACCTTCGTTGTCAATTTTTAAATAAAATACAATAAATTTAAAAAAAGGGCCTTTTGCAGGCCCATTTTTCAATTTGGTAGATAAAAAAAGACTATCGAAAGTATGAAGAAGGCAGAATGAAAAATCGTATGCCCTAGAGGATTAAAACCCCCAATTCTACTGGACTGTCGCCAGACACTCTATCCAGTTGAACTACAGGCGCATAATTTTTTGTGTTTCAGCTGGAGTGTAGGAACTCGAACTCCAACCTGCCAGGAACAGTGCTTGGTGTCCTACCGTTAGTCGATATCCAAAAAATAAAAAAGTTAAATGATCAACTTGTGTTTTTACTTGCTTTCTGGGATTGAGTTCATGAGGTTTTTAAATCTTTAAAAACTCCTGAATAATCCTTCTTTTTTGCTTTGTTAGGCCTCCATTTATACTAGGGTGCTGCTTGCCTTTCATTTTTCCTGTACATCAGGCTTGATAGCAAATACTTTTTTTCCATCTTGATAGAGTGTATCTACAGAAATAGATACACCATGAGTCCACTTTCTGGACAACTGCAGCTCACCTCTATAGAATAAATTTATTTGCTCCCAAGTACGATCATTATAATAAGACCATTCAATTCCATGCTTCTCTTTTTTTTCTATTCCCATGTAGGTCACTTTATATTTCACATTTCCATTCAAATAATAATCCCACGATGAAAATAATCCCGATGGATCGGGGTCATCAATAATCTCTATGCCTTCTGGATTCCATCTCTTGAAAAAAATAATTTCACCCTGTCTAAATAGTGCAATTGTGCTTGGTTCACTATTATCGTGGTACTCAAATTGAGCAAGAAGTTCATTGTCATTAATAAAAGTTTCTTTAATCAAAACTTTTGAAGAACTGTAGAGACGGAATACTCCATGTTCAAAATCCTCAAGATCAAATATAGTTGAACAATCACCTAACTCTTCATCTGGTTTACTATACATGAAGGAACTTTGAAAACATTGTTGCCCAATGATCTCATTATTCTCATATTGCACCTCACTCATCAACTCACCGAAAAAATACCAGTAAAACCATTTGTCAACAGGTTGGTCTAACTCATATTTTTTCTCAAAACTTTTTTGACCATTTGTATACCAATCGATCCAAGCTCCATCCCTCAAACCATTATCATAACCTCTAAATCCCTTATGACTGCCGTCCTTATGATAGGCGTACCACTCTCCATGTAACACACCTGTTTTTATATAGACAAATTCTTCTTTAACCTGGTTGTTGTCGTAGTACTCCCAACCCCATTTCAAAGTTAATTCACCCATTTCATACATTTCGAAACGCTGATGTGCAAATTTATCCCAATAGGACCACTTAGAATCCTTTTTGCCATGAACGTAAAAACCTGTCACTTTTGGTTTTTCATCCATCCACCATTCAAAATACTTGTCTTCCAACAGTGAATCTTTATACGTCATCTCCTGCACCTTTACAAACGTACTGTCATGCCAGGTGATCCAGATCCCATCCGGACGGCCATTCCCATACCCGCGCTGACTGGCCTTTTCCCCTCCTTCAAAATAACGTATCCAATCCCCGTCCCATTGTCCATCTATATTAAATGACGGCTCCTCCTTTATCTGGCCGTTGTCATAATACTCAAAATCATATGAAGAAACCAATTCATCGGAACGGTAAAGCTCATAACGTAGCCTACGGCCAGGATCATAGTTCATCCACACCCCCTCCTTCTTATTGCCTGCATACTGCCCCTTTACCTTTTTCGCACCGTTGTCCCACCACTCTTCGAATCCATCCTCAAGAATCCCGTCAACATATGTCCTCTCACTTACCTTTTTAAATGTTGATTCATGCCAGGTAGTCCAAAGTCCATTCGGCTTTGCATTCGCGTATATTTCCTCATTTTTCTTTTTCCCACTCTCAAAATACTGAATCCATTTTCCATCCCGTACTCCATCCTCATTAAATGACGGCTCCTCCTTTATCTGGCCGTTGGCATAATACTCAAAATCATATGAAAAAACCAATTCATCGAAACGGTAAAGCTCATAACGTGACCTGCGACCAGCAGGATCATAGTTCATCCACACCCCTACCTTCTTATTAACTAGATACTGCCCTTCTGTCTTTTTATCCCCGTTTTCCCACCACTCTTGGAATTCATCCTCAAGAATCCCGTCAACATATGTACTCTCACTTATCTTTTTAGATGTTGATTCATGCCAGGTAGTCCAAAGTCCATTCGGGGTTGCATTCGTGTACACTTCCTCACTTTTCTTTTTCCCACTCTCAAAATACTGAATCCATTCACCATCCCGTACTCCATCCTTATTAAATGAAGGCTCCTCCTTTATCTGGCCGTTGGCATAATACTCAAAATCATATGAAACCAATAACCCATCTGAACGATAAAAATCATAACGTGACCTGCGGCCAGGATCATAGTTCATCCATACCCCCTTCTTCTTATTACCTGCATACTGCCCCTCTACTTTTTTCGCACCGTTGTCCCACCATTCATTATAAACACCATTAATCATACCAAGTTCGTATACAACAACCTTTAACAATTCCCCATTAGGATACCACTCCTTTTGCTTTCCGTGTAACGTACCATTCTTATATTTTTTTTTGACGATTGTTAAACCTGTGGAATCAAAATGTTCAGAAGTACCATGTATTACCCCATTTTTATATCTTATTCTATATTTTTTCGATCTATTGCTATACCACCCCTTCCAAGCTCCATTAAGTTCACCATTTTTAAACTTTTTTTCTTCAATTTTCGTACCATTTGAATCAAATCGCCGTACCCAGACTGTGTCGACTTTATCATCGTATATATCAATTTCCCCTTCTAAAATAATTGTGCCATTTTTATCCTGATTGGTTATTCTTTTCCTCTCTTGAGAAATTCCCTGGGATAAACAAAAAATTGCCAACAGGACAATTGGAAAAGGTTTTTTCAGTAAAAAACTACATGTAACCATGGATTTCATAAATGTCTGGTTAAGAAGAAAAAACAGAAAATTAATTACTTCAATCTGCACTCATTTAATTCTACAACCATAATTTGCGATCCAGGCTCCGGTACTGGATAGCTTCACTGATATGATTTGATTGAATCTGTTTCTGCTCATCCAGATCTGCAATTGTTCGGGAAACTTTCAAAATGCGATCATACGCTCTGGCAGATAATCCTAATTTTTCCATAGCTGTTTTAAGAAGATTTGCAGATTTAGATTCCAATTTACAATATTTTCGAAGATCATTAGACTCCATCTGGGAGTTGGCGAATATTCCATCTTTCAAGTTGTATCGATCCAACTGAATTTTTCTTGCGAATTGAACCCGCTGTCTCACAATTTCAGAAGCTTCTCCTTTTCCTTTATCAGCTAATTCAGTAAAAAGAACTGCAGGAACTTCAATTTGGATGTCAATCCTGTCCATAAGCGGTCCGGAAATTCGACCCATATATTTTTGAATCATTTGAGGTGTACACATACATTCATTATTTGGATCTGTAGCATAACCACATGGGCAAGGGTTCATTGCTGCAATAAGCATGAACCGGGCTGGATAACTTAAGGAGATCGCAGCCCGTGAAATCGTTACCATGCAATCCTCAAGTGGCTGGCGCATGACCTCCAGAACATTTTTCTTAAACTCAGTAAATTCATCAAGGAATAATATCCCGTTATGTGCTAAGCTGACCTCTCCCGGTTTTGGGACTGATCCTCCTCCAATAAGTCCCGCATCACTAATGGTATGATGAGGAGACCGGAAAGGGCGCGTAGCAATCAGCCCCTTTCCCTCTGATAAGATTCCCGCTACAGAATGAATCTTTGTTGTTTCAAGAGCTTCATCAAACACAAGGTCAGGCAAGATAGTTGGCAAACGCTTGGCCAACATCGTCTTGCCACTTCCGGGAGGACCAATCATAATCACATTGTGCCCTCCGGCTGCAGCAACTTCCAAAGCCCGTTTCACCTGCTCTTGTCCCTTTACATCAGCGAAATCAACACTATATTTCATTTGACTTTTGAACAGATTTTCCCGGTCTACCACTATAGGTTCAATTCTCTTTGTCCCATTTAGGCTCGCTACCACCTCTTTCAAAGAGGAAACACCTGCTACCTTAACACCATTCACCACTCCGGCTTCCTTAGCATTTTTTTTTGGCAGGATAATGCCCCGGATTCCTTTATCTCTGGCACAAAGTGCGATGGGCAAAGCACCCCTGACTGGACGAAGGGATCCGTCTAAGGCAAGTTCACCCAATAAAAGCAGTTTATCAAGATAAGTAGGCTCCACAAATCCTGTTGCAGCAAGGATTCCCACTGCGATGGGTAGGTCAAAGGCTGAACCTTCTTTCCGTATATCTGCAGGAGCAAGGTTGATTGTGATATGCTTCCGTGGAAAATCAAATCCGCTGTTTCTAATTGCAGCGGTGACCCGCTCCTTGCTTTCCTTCACTGCTCCTTCCGGAAGTCCGACTGTAACAAATTTTGGAAGTTTTGCCCCAGAAAGATGAGCCTCTACTTCCACAACATAAGCATCAATCCCAAGGATCGCACTACTGAATACCCGGGAAAGCATTAAAAACAGGAACTAATTTCTTTCAGAGCAAAGTACGGTATGACTAAATATAATAAACTGTCTCGAATTAGATAAAAAATAAAAAACCACAGGATAATCACCCAACCTTTTTTCTTGATGAGTAGCCGGTACCCCCCCTTCTGTCTGATTGCATTCCATTCCTGGATGATTGTTGGGCGGTAAAAAGACATTATTTCGGTTTTATTTTATCAAATTTCATATTTTCAAATTTCTCCCAGATGGACTTACCTGCAGCTTTCTGAAATCGGAAGGCGAACTCTAATGCTTCATAAAAAGGTTTATCGACGAAATTCTCCTGGCGATAGAATTCATCAATCCAGCCAACAAACTCTGTCAATTCCGTTTTTTCCAGTTGGTCAAATATTCCGAAGACTAATTCAGCGCGATTGTCATAATACCAGGATGTTAATTCACCATAACCGGTTTCCATTTTTAGTTCTTCATACGTATCATACACCTGGGTCAAATAAGAAAACAGATAAATTTCCTTTTCCTCCTGGGTCAGAGTTTTCCAATACGCGACAATTGGGGACATTGGACTCTTATCCGGGGATTGAAATGCCCAAATATGAGTAAACAATAAAATTGAAAGTACACACTTCATTTTAACCTCCATTGGCTAATTCCTGTTCAAATTCATGAATCATTTCCATAAGGTGATCCATAGCTTTTTCTTCTCTCACTTTTCCGCGGTTTTCTCCCTTGTAATAGAGATGGCCACTTCCTTTACCGAAAGCAATCCCAATATCAGTATGTGTTGCTTCTCCTGGTCCATTTACCGCACACCCCATAAGAGCTATGGACATGGGGGTTTTATTATTCTTTAACTTTTTTTCCATTTCTCCGGAAATCTTAAAGAGATCCACCTCTAACCGCCCGCATGTTGGGCAAGCTATGATTGTGGCACCTCTGGTAGCTAAACCCAATGATTTCAGGATTTCAAATCCTACGTGCACCTCCTCAACGGGATCATCGGTGAGACTTACCCGGATTGTATCACCAATACCTTCCGCCAATAAAGATCCAACACCAACAGCAGATTTGATACTTCCTGACTTGGATGGACCTGCTTCCGTAACGCCGAGATGAAGAGGATAGTTAAACTCAGAGGAAAATAACCGGTAGGCACCCATCATCAGGTTTACATCAGAAGCCTTCAGTGAAACAATAATATCATCAAAATCATTTTCTTTGCAGATGCGAATGTGCCTCTTGGCACTTTCCACCATAGCTTCCGGTGTGGGATATCCGTATTTTTCGATTAAATCTTTTTCAAGGCTCCCGGCATTCACTCCAATACGAATTGGGAGATGTGCAGATTTGACCTTACCAAGCACCGCTTTTACACGATCCTTTTTGCCAATATTTCCTGGATTGATCCTGATCTTATCTGCACCCGCATCAACAGCTTCCAAAGCCATTCTAAAATTGAAATGAATATCTGCAACCAATGGAACAGACATCCGCTTTTTAATTTCTTTTAGAGTAGTTGCAGATTTTTGATCAGGAACCGTGATGCGGATGATCTGACAGCCTGCTTCCTCCAATCGTTCCACTTCTTTTATAGTTGCGTCTAAATCGTGGGTTTTTGTGGTGGTCATAGATTGAACAGGGATAGGTGCACCACCACCAATTGGTATATCGCCAACCAATACCTGGCGTGTTTGTTTTCGTTCAATCATAATAGATACGTTTCTTTTTCAAATCTACGGTGAATTTACGGATCAATTATAAAATATTATAACCTGGAATAAAATGTATTTAGAACTATTCCATTTGACCTGATCCCAAATGGAAATCAATCTATAAACGGGGAGTTAAGATACTTCTTTGCCTTTGTTATTGCTGTGGAATTATTATCCAAACTTAAGCACGCTTGGTAGGCCTGTTTTGCTTCCTCACGATTTCCCTTCCTATCATGGATCATCCCCTTTAAGAGCCAAGCATTTCCTAAAATAACATCCAGCTCTGCATGATAATTGTTTAGAGCTTCTTCCACATTTTTTAAAGACGTATCATCCTTTCCATGCAGAAATTGAAGGAGAGCCAACTCATATTTGAGGTAACTCCAATACCAATCCTGCTGAATGGACGTCAAAAAGGGTAATTCTTCTTCCAATTCACTCAATAAGGCCTGTGCTTCTTCATCTTTCTCCATTCGAATGAGGCATTCCAGGAAGAGAATACCATAAAAATAATTTTTAGGGAATTTCTCTCTCAAATCCCGACTATGTACTAAAGCTGACTGGGGATCATCCTCCATCCACAAGGTAATAAACGCACCTATTTTTTTTGCTTCTATCCAGGAAAATTCCCCCTGTGCTGCAGCTTTTTCAATTTTTGCCAATCCTCCCTTGCGATTTGCATCTATTCCCATAAGCTTTGCGCCCAGCTGAATTAACCCTGGCTTTAAGCTGGCGTAATACTCCACGATCCCAATTGGTAGCTGTGCATCAATTAATTCAGGATTATTCCTTGCAACACCTTGGATCAATCGGAAGCCTTTATACGCGTTTACCAGTGTAGACAGCCATTGTTTACGGCCTAGGCTCACCCGGGCACGAAGACCAATCGCACATCCCAGATATAAACCGTATTCAGGATCCTGAGGGTATTTATTTTTCAGCACTTTCAATATCGGAATTACTGTATCCAGGCTATTGGACAAAATGGAATAGGTATTTTCCGTGGAGTTATTCGCTTCGCTATGAAGCATCCGGGCTGCAACCCATGTAAAGTGTGCTATAGGGTTTTCAGGATACTCTATCCGCGCCGAATCCAATATGGTAATGGCTTCAGCTGTCTCGTAATTGTAAAAAGCATTTACAGCTTTCCATACCAGTGTATCCCCTGGCTGAGTTGCAGAAAGAATGGAAAGGTATAATCCGAGGGAAACTGCGGTCCTATTCAAGATGAAATTCATTAGGGTTGAACTAAATCTTTTTCAATGCAGTAATGCGTTCCAGAACTGGGGGATGGCTGTGATCTAACAGTACGGAAAGAGAATGGGGAGTCAAGTTTCCCAGATTTGAAACAGAAAGATTTTTCAACCCTGAAATTAGATGCTCTGATTTTTCTGTTGTTTTCGCTGAATAGGCATCAGCCTGGAATTCATTTTTTCTTGAAACCGCATTCATAATAACTGAAAGGACAAGTTCAACCGGGGAATAAAGTATCATGAAAAAAGTCAGTCCTCCATAGACCGAAATTTCTTTCATTTGAAACGCTTCAAATAATCCCGGATTATCAATAAAAATGGAAAGGAGCCAAAACAAAAGACCAGTATGAAGTATGGAAATCAGTATGCCCACTTTTATATGATGTTTCTTGTAATGTCCAACTTCATGGGCAAGAATCGCGACCATTTCATCGTTGGAATGTTTTTCCAGTAAAGTATCAAAGAGGGCAATGCGCTTCTGCTTACCAAACCCCGAAAAATAGGCATTCGATTTCGCCGACCGCTTGGAGCCATCCATTACATCAATTCGGCTGAGCGGAAATCCCACTTTTTGAGCGTAGTTTTCAATGGCTGTCCGGAGTTCTCCTTTTTCAAGCGGTGTAAATTTATTAAACATGGGAGCAATGACTAAAGTAAATAGAGGCTGTATCAGAATCATAAAAAGACCAATAATCCCCCATGCATACAGCCACCCGTATTCCCCTGTCTCTTCAAAAAAGAATAAAATGGCAGTCAGGAATACACCTCCAAGGACCAATGTGAGAAGATATCCTTTCAGTTTATCCAGGATAAACGTTTTTAGCGTCATTTTATTAAACCCAAAATCTTCTTCAATTACAAAATTCTGATACAAAGAAAACGGTGTGGATATCAAGTCGCTTGCAAAAAATAATATCCCGAAAAATGCCAAACCACTGGGGAGAGTAGACAAGCCGAATCCCCGAACAATTTGGTCTACAAAATTAAATCCACCAAAAAGAATGAACACCAAAATTATAATAAAGTCAAAAGAAGTTGTAAAAAATGCAAACCTGGCATTTACCCGGGTATATTCCTGGGATCGAGCATATTTCTCCTCATCATAATATCCCTGAAATTCATTTGGGAGTCCAGGGTCAAGTGCTTTCAGGTTCAATACCCGGACCAGGGTTCGAAGGAGAAATTCCCCAATAAGGGCGGATAGAATAATAAGTAAGTATATGTTCATTGTTTCCCTAAAGGGATTTATAAGTGAAAAATGAAGCCAGACAGCTTGAATTAAATTGGAATACCGAAATTATCCTATGAGCATTTGAGCAGGTCCATGGCGCGTGACCCGCCTTTTCCCATTGTAGTTGTAAAACCGACAATATCAGTAACAACACAATGTCATAAAGCTGCCATTGTTAATGGTGTTGGCCAAGAATGATCAATTGAAGGGATGTTCAAATTAAATGGAACAACAGGCTCAGGTTTGTGTTAATCAAGAGCCTTGCTGTGCAACAATAAGCCAACCCTTTGCTTCATTATTTTCGGGGTTCAACTCCAAACTTTTTTCCCAGGCTCCTCTTGCCATCATGTTCTCACCTATTGCCCAATAGGTGATTCCTAATCCCAGGTAGGCACCAGAATCTTTGGGACGAAGCTCAATGACTTCCTGGTAAGCGGTAAACGATTCCCGGAACATCGCTTGCTCCCGGTAATGTTTTCCTAAAATCCGCAAGGCCTCTGGGAGCCAAATGTCTGTATTTGGATTGATCTTCATTGCGTTATCAAAGGCGTATCTGCTCCTGCTGTATTCGCTTGTTCGATTATATTCTATCGCCAAAATATAATAAGCCTCAGGTAGTAGGTTCTTCACAAACCGGTGATCCTTTTGATAGTGAAGAAGGCTTTCCCAAGCTGATACTGCCCTGCTCCACTCCCCCGCATTAAAATAACTCAATCCCTGCATATAACGGCTGTTAATATCTCCCGGATTCAAAGTGACCGCATCATTAAAAGAAAGAGCAGCATACAGAAACTGGCCTCTGTTATAGTACAAATTTGCAAGAGCAAGATGAATATCCTGGTTTTTCGGATCAAATTGAATGGCACCTTGGTAAGAATATCTCGCTTGTTCTATTTCATCATTTTGCTCTAACCCAATTCCCTTAAGATACAAAAATCCACTATGATTGGGATACTGCTCCAGCCCTGCCTCAGCCAGGCCAATGGCTTCATCATAAAGTTCATTTTCTAATTTCTCCCGAATGATTGCCATTTTTTGGATTGGTCCACTCTGGTTCTGACGAATCGATTTTTTGAGGAAATTCTTGCCCATTTTTTTTGTATCACCAGTATCATCTAAATAAGAATACATTGCTTCTAGAGTTGGCTGGTGATCCGGTTTAAGGTTGAGTGCTTCCTCAAAAAGATAACGGGCTTTATCCAAATCCCCCAAGGATGCATAAAGTGAACCAAGGAAAAAATGATTATCAGGATTGTAGCTCTCCTGTTGAATCAAATCCAGGTAGATTACCTTCGCTTTATCCCAGTCCTGTTTTCTTTCATACAGTAGACCTAATTTCCTTTTTAGTAGAATATTCCCTGGTTCAACCTGTAATTGCTTCTCCAATGTTCGAATATCATTTTCAAACCTGGATTTAGATCGAATGTCTTTCCTGTAGATATGTTCATCTGAATTTCGAGCCATATACTCTGATTGTCTCCTGCTGGAGTTTAGAGATTCAGTTATATCAAAAATCTCCCCGGCTAATTTCATTGCGTTGGGTCTTTTCTCCTCAGGCCTAACTGATCTATCTGATTCCTCCGGTAAAGTTTCCCCTTCCTGTGCAAACAGAATGGGTTTTGTACCTAAAAAAGAAGTTAATTTATCAATTTGTATCTTTATTTTCTTATCGGGAAAAAGTTTGTAAGCGCTAATCAAGTCTTCTAGAGCCCCTTCATAATCCTTCTCTTTCGCTTTTTTTAATCCCTCCCTGTAATAAGTTTCTGCTTCTTTTTCTCCTGTTGCAAGAAGAATGGGTTTTATACCTAAAAAAGAAGCTACTTTGTCAATAAAAGGTGCCTTTTTAGCAGATGAAGACTCTCCATCCTCTGCTATATCAGGAGTTGTTTTTCTACCGAAAAAAGAAGCTACTTTGTCAATAAAAGGTGCCTTTTTAGCAGATGAAGACTCTCCATCCTCTGCTATATCAGGAGTTGTTTGTTTATCGAGAAAAGAAGATAATTTGTCAATTTGTGTCTTTATTTTTTTATCGGGAAAAAGTTTGTAAGCGCTAATCAAGTCTTCTAGAGCCCCTTCATAATCCTTCTCTTTCGCTTTTTTTACCCCCTGCATATAAAAGAATTTTGCTGCCTCTTTAACTTCCCTGGTGGGATTTATTGGTTCGGAAACCTTTTCCTGCTGTCCCCCTGCTTCCTTGGGCATCACTTCATCATCCATTCTCTGCTGTGCATACAGACTGGATCCTGGCATCAGGATTAACACGGACAGGAATATCCCTGTAATGAACAGAAGCAAACCTTTCCGTGAGGAATAGTGATTATTTTTTAACATGTTGAACTCCGCATTTGGCGTTTCACCCTCGTGAAAGCACATTATTGAAATATAGTTACTTCTCAGCAAGAATATTTAAATGGAATATAGGATGCAGAACTTTCATTGTCAAACATTAAATAAAATGCACTATTTTGAAAAAAAAGCCTTTTTCAGACCCATTTTTAGGCGCAACGCATACGGAATGTTAGAAGTATGGAAACAGAAGGGAAAATCCTCCGCCAGGGAGGACTCAAATTGTACATGTTCTATTTCTAATCCGATTGTTCCAAAAATAATATGCAGTAAAAAACGAAGAATATGACAAAATCTCTTTTCATCGTCTATCTTCGTCTTCCTTCATAATCATCTCAGCTTTCTTTACATCTTCCGGGGTATTGATATTAAAAAAATCATAGGAGGAAGCAAATTGTCCCTTCGGCACGCGCTTTATTTTTACAGTGACACGATCAAAAAGATCAGACACCTTGTAATTCTTTGATTCAATCTGGTTTTCTATCATTTTTATGCAATCCTGATGATATACAGCACAAAGCGGCTCAATACCCCTTCCTAAATCGATTGATAAAATGTCATAACCCCCAGCATCGTCGCATAGGGAACGAATCAGTTTTTCCGGGATAAAAGGCAGATCGCAGGCAATGACAAGACATTGAGGAAATGAAGAATGCTTCAAGGCAGTATAGATTCCCCCAAGGGGGCCCAAGTTGGCAATAAGATCGGGAAAAACAGGAATATCCAAAAATGTTAAAGCATCAGGTTTATTTGCAATAACGATTGTTTCAGCAAACAGGTTTTTCACCTTTTCATGCACTCTTTGCACCAGTTTCTTCCCATTGACCTCCAATAGAGCTTTATCCTTCCCCATCCTGGATGAACGACCCCCTGCTAATATTGCACAGCTTATTCTATATCGCATATAACACAGTACTTTTTAACCAATAAATCTAAAAAAAGAAGCATATTAGAAGGAGGATCGTTATGTTTTTTATGGTTTGGGCACTACAAGTACGGGGCAGTTTACTGTATTAATGATTCCTTCATCTTCAGAATCAAAAAATTGATCTTTAAACCGATTTATTTTCCTGTGCCCTAAAATCAGAAGATCGATGCTTTGGGCTGCTTTTGAAATTTCCTTATGTACAAGTTTACCTGTGAGAATTTGAACTTCCATCCGTTTTGCAATCTCTTCATGCCCCGCATTCCGAAACAAGTCCCGAATTTCCTCTTCAGTAAAGTCATGGCCGACACTATCCATCATCATCGACATTTTCCCAGCGTGCGGATCATTCACATGAACTGCAATTAATTTTGCATTAAACGAATTTTTTAACCGGGCTACCTCATCAATAACCGGGGTTTCATCTCCCCTACCTGACAGGGCCACCATAATATTTTTATATCCCATCAATCACTCCTGAAATAATTCTTCTATAACTTCCAAGAAATTTATGATCAATCGATGAACGAACAAAGTGTTACTGCCACCCGGCAATATTCTAATCACACATGAGGATAAAATGCTGTGTAAGTTTCAAGTTTTACTAAGCTATAATGAGTGTTAATATTAAAAGATATTATTTTTTATCATTATTCACAAGGGGGTGGTTATAAAAAGTGTGATCTGAATCAATTTTTGAGGGTGCCTTCACTTTTTTTCTTGTATGTGAAACTTCGAACCATTTATATTGGATTTACGTTTTTCGAATTGTTCTCTAATTGAATGAACTGCACAAAAAAAAATCAAATCTTGCTTTACATTCTAGAAAACCTTATTATACACTGAATTTTGGGCGGTAAAACTGTTTCGTTTTCGACCCATTACCGAGAGTCATTAACATAATTAACGAATAAGCGAGGCCTGTTATGAAAAAAATATCATTCTCAATTATTGCATTTTGCCTTATGCTCTGCGTAGGTACTAATCCTCTGTTTTCACAGGATGAAGAGGCGGTTTCACAGGATGAAGAGGCGGTTTCACAGGATGAAGAGGCGGCAGCCAGCGATACAACTGCTGTTGAAGACCTTGAAGATGAAATTGATGAGGCATTCCTTGAAGAAGAAGAAGCCGAGGAAGAATATGATGCTGCCAGTCCTTTTGAAGGATTTACTGTTGGCCTGAATGTGGGCATGCCGGTAGTGGGTGGTGAATATTACGCTGAATCTGGCATGGACCCTTGCTTTGGTGTGGTCATTGGCACTCCTTATGGATTGCCCCTCGGCCCTTTTAGTCTGGGTGTAAATGCTGGTATTGAGAGCGCCAATGGCTTGACAGGTGCATTTGCTATTCTTAACCTCGGTATTGATGCCATTTCAGAAAAGGTCGGTTTCCCCGTAACAGTCTTCGGCGGTGTCGGTATGCTGGAAGGTATGGGTATCATTGGCGGCGCATCCTTGGATTACCCCATGGATCCTGTCGTGATAAAACCCTATTTGAGAGCTACTATTTCAACTGCTGCAGCTAATGATAATCCTACTGGCTGGATTCAAATTGGCGCCATGGTGAGTTACTCTCTCTAAGAAGAAAAACACTTTTTCTAAAAAAGGCGGCTAATAGTCGCCTTTTTTATTATCTTATTATATATCAATTCGGAATTTAATTATTCCATGTTATGAAACTGTCTGTAATTATACCCATCTACAACGAAGCGGCAACCTGCTCCCTGCTGATCGAAAAGGTGAAGTTGATCCCCATCCAAAAACAGATAATCGTGGTAGACGATTGCTCCACCGATGGTTCAGGGGGTATACTAAAGGGAATTGGCGATATTGAACTTATCCGGCATCAGGTTAACCGAGGAAAGGGTTCCGCTGTTCAGACTGCTCTCACACACCTTAAAGGGGATTTTGTTGTCTTGCAGGATGGAGATTTAGAATACAATCCTGCTGATTATGAAAAAATGTTAAACCAGCTGGAAAATGATTCCGCCGATGTTGTGTATGGAAGCAGATGGCTTGGAAAAACATCATCTCTGAGTTACCATACTGTTGGAAACCGGTTCATTACCTGGTTTTCCAACCGGGTAACAGGGGCTGCACTCACTGATATGACATCCTGTTATAAAATGATGCCCACTGAGATATTTCGTTCCCTGGATATCTGTTCAGCAGGATTCGGACTGGAAGCAGAAATTACAGCTAAAGTTTTCAAAAAAAAGTTGAGAGTGATTGAAGTCCCCATCAGCTATGAGCGCAGGACAAAATCCGAGGGGAAAAAACTGCGTTTAACGGACGGGCTTATAGCTTGTTGGACATTATTAAAATATACACTACTTGATTTTGAATAAATAAACAGGTATAAAAACAAAAAGCCGGCGGGTAGGAAGACATCGCTTAATCATTTATTTTATATTTGACGGTAAAATATATGTACGATGACCATCCTGGTTGTCGGAATGATACTTTTTTAATTAATTACTGCTCATTTCAGCCAAGTCCGTCTACCATACATACCATTCCTACGTTCCTTCGGAAGACAAACGTTCACAAGCTCATCTACATCAGATAGGTGGATAAACTGGTGCACTGACTACGACAACTATATTATATGAACAAAATAAGGACCCGGTTTTTAAACCCCTCTTATGTTATCCCCTGTTACGGAGGAGAAAAAACTTGGCTGCGTTGGCTATAGCGGAGAAAGTTGCTAATTCGATTTCATAAAATAATTATGTTGTCAACCCCGACTACGCCAAGGCTTCGGCTCGGCAGACGGGCGCAAAAAGTTACGTCGTGTTAAAATGCTGGTTGTACTTAAATTAATATATGGATTATGATGTGGTCATTATTGGAGCAGGGGTTGTGGGGCTTGCTGTGGCACGTGAATTAGCCGAATCATCTAAAAAAAGCGTTTTGATCATTGAAAAAGAATCGAGTTTTGGAAAGGGTATTTCCAGTCGGAATAGCGAGGTGATTCACTCGGGTATATATTATCCACATGATTCTCTGAAAGCTAAATACTGCACCCGGGGACGGGAATTAACCTATGACTTTTGTGAGAAAAATCACATCTGGTACAATCAGTGCGGGAAATTGATCATTGCCGAGGAAAACCAAACAGATATTGTGGAGCAATTATATAACAGATCAAAGGAAAATAACGTTCCGGACACCCGTATTATTGATCAAAATGAATTAATATCGCTGGAACCCCATATTTGTGGTGCAGGAGCATTATTTGTCGGTTGTACGGGAATTATGTCCGCCCATGAATTTATGGCTGCCCTGCAGCGAATATCAGGGGAAAATGAGCATGATTACCTGTTTATGTCGGACGTGATGGGAATAGACCAGATTGCAGATGGATATAAAATAGATATCCGTAATCCTGTCGGAGACATAGAACACGTTACAGCTGAATGGGTCATCAATGCCGGTGGACTGCACAGTGATATGATTGCCCAAATGCTGGGAGAGGAGGAATCTTTTCCAACATTAAGATATTCTAAAGGATATTATTTTAAGCTGTCTTCCAAATGGCGGGGTCAATTCAATCATTTGGTTTATCCCCTGCCGGATAAAAAACACGGATCACTGGGAATTCATTTGAGCTTTGACCAAACACGAACCGTAAAACTAGGGCCCAGTGCCCATTGGATGGATGACAGGATTGAAAATTATGATATGGATGAATCATTAACGCATTTATTTCATACAGGAGCTACACGGTATATACAGAATTTATCTATGGAAGATCTGTCACCGGATTTTGCAGGAATTCGGCCCAAGATTTATAATGAAAAAAATCCGCTGTCTGATTTTTATATTTCACACGAAGAGGATAAGGGATTTCCCGGATGGATTAATCTGATCGGTATTGAATCACCGGGATTGACGGCGGCGTTGGCTATAGCAAAAAAAGTCAATTTATATTTAATTTGATTTTAAACCCCTCTTGTTTTCTCCCCTATTACAGGGGAGAAAAATAATGAAACTTACGCCTGGCCTTTGACTATAAATGGTTCCAGACGATCTTCTTTAGAAATAGGCAGAATGGATCTTGGACTGTAATCTGGAAGGAGCTGTTTTAATTTTGCTTGAATTTGGTCAGAATTCAAGCTCTCAGAAGTTTTAAGAAGATCTTTTACAGATGATATTAATGCTGGCCAGGTCATTTTATGATTATCGTCATCCAGAATCAAAATTTTCTTGTGTTCTGACATAACTGCTTTTTCATTTTTGGATTGTAACTCTTCATAAAGTTTTTCGCCGGGTCGTAAACCTGTATAAACAATAGGTATATCTTTGTCGGGCTCAAAACCTGACAATGTTATTAAATCACGGGCCATTTGATCAATATTAATTGAATTGCCCATTTCTAAAAGAAATATTTTGCCCTTTTCTCCTATAGCACCTGCCTGTAATATAAGCTGAGCAGCCTCATGCACAGACATAAAGTACCGGGACATCTCGGGGTGTGTAACTGTCACAGGCCCTCCAGAATTGACCTGTTTCTGAAAAGTTGGAATTGCACTGCCAGAACTTCCTATTACATTCCCAAATCGCACCGCCAGGAATTCGGCTTTGGTCTTCGAACTGATTGTCTGTATTAACCTTTCTGCTAATCTTTTTGTTGCACCCATTACATTGACAGGATTCACTGCTTTATCTGTAGACACCAAAACGAATTTATCTACACGATATTTTTCTGCCAATTCAATTATATTCAATGAACCGCCAACATTGGTGTTCACTGCCGCCCAGGGGTGCAGTTCCTGGATAGGAACATGTTTATACGCTGCAGCATGAAAAATAATCTGAGGGCGGTTTTCATTGAAGATTTTTTCCATATGATTCTTTGCTAGGATATCCCCCAATATTGGTTTTATTACAACTTGACTTTTCATCATTGCAATATCAGAAGTAAGTTCAAATATATTTTCTTCACAACAATCCACACAGATAATCTCCGAAGGATTAAAAGCCAGACACTGTTTCACCAATTCTGATCCGATTGAACCACCAGCACCAGTAATAAGAACCCGTTTCCCCTTCAATAAATGTTCGATGGAATTTCTATCCAGTTTTACTTCTTCCCTGCCCAACAAATCAACATATGATACATCACGTATAGTGGATAGCGAAATATCCTTATCTAATAATTCTGTAAGACTGGGCACGATCCTATATCTTTTCCCTGATGCTTTGCAGTGCTCCACAATAGCACGCATCTGCTGGCCAGTTGATGATGGTGCGGTAATAAGCAATTCATCGAAAGGGATAGTTATATTTTGAAGATCAGCTACACCACCAAGAACCTTATACCCATGTAACATAGCATTTTTCTTATTCGGGTTATCATCCATAAATCCCACAATTGTATATGGTGATGATGGGGTACTAATAATTTCACGGGTAATTTTTTCACCGGTCTTCCCTGCGCCAATGAGGATTAGTTTTTTCTTTGAAGCATCTTGCTCCGTAATT
>Ga0208132_1000090_pt1 | contig 39431 bp, 42 predicted proteins | sample ETNtaG_16_FD_185785 | JGI IMG/M metagenome (GOLD analysis project Ga0208132, IMG submission 185785) | Marine microbial and viral communities from oxygen minimum zone, Eastern Pacific Ocean - ETNP201406SV199 (SPAdes) (version 2) | ecosystem: Environmental > Aquatic > Marine > Oceanic ... | reverse complement strand
ATCTCCTGCGTCCACTGCAAGCGGGCCATCGAGGAGGCGCTCGGCGAAGTCCCCGAGGTCACCTCTGCCGTCGTCACGGTCGACCGACGTGACGTCGAGGTCGACGGCGCTGCCTCGGACGAGGCCGTCATCGCCGCCATCGGAAAAGCCGGCTACGACGTCGCACTCGACGACACCGGAATCGCCGAGACGTCGTGAGAAGCACAAGCGCGCTGCGGCGGGTTGTCGCAGTCGGAGTGGCCGCGACGCTTCTCGTCGCGTGTTCAAGCAACGACACTCCGGTTGCCACAGATGCCGAAACCGCCACAGCGGAATCCGACGACCTCGCCCACGGCTCGACCACAGCGGAACCCGCCGACCTCGCCCACGGCTCGACCACAGCGGAACCCGCCGACCTCGCTCACGGCTCATGGGCAGAAGCCATCGAGAACGCAAACCTGTTGGTCGACCTCGACAAAGACGCCAGGAAGTTGTTGAGCGTCTTCCCAACGGGTGCCGGCAACAAGATCAGCGAACTCGACATCGCGGGAAGCAACCCCAGCTACTTCGACCAATTCGGGCCGGCTTTGTGGCGGCAGTGCGAACGAGTCGACGTGTACATATCCATCGATCCCTCGATTGACGCAGGCCTGCGCGCCTCGGCTCGCACCCTGGCCGTCAACGCGATCCTGGAGTTGAACAAGTTGACCGGGCTGACATTGGTCGTGAGAAGTGGTGCCACCGAACAGCACGAGGAGTTCTTCGACCCCACAGCTGATCCTGATGTCCCCGGATTCAGGGAACTCGACGTGTTCTGGTACGACACCGCATCCGACGCTCCACCTGACCGGTTTGGAATCGCCGACGCATGGCATTCCGGCCCGGACGCGTTGCAGCAGCCCACAATTGACGGCTCGGTCAATGTGACGTCGAAAGACGCACCCACGCAACAGGCATCGCTGCTTCGTTCCCGAATCAGCCTCTCGATCGAAATCCTCCACAGGCTCCCCGGTCGGGTCGACCTCGACGAGGACAGCTCCCAGTTCGCCGAAAGGTCACAGTCAATGGCGGTCCTGCACGAACTCGCACACGTCGTCGGCATCGGCCACTCGACGGAAACGGACAGCTTCATGTATCCGAGTTTCAGCGACCAGACCCGCATGACTACCCCAGACCGGGCCACCCTCGCCCTGGCCGGCAGCCGGCCCTGCTGACCGCTGCCACCTCTGCGAACCCTACGGGGTCAAGCCCCGGCGTCGCGTTGGTCGATGAGTACCTGCAGCGAAGCGAGGTCGAACGGGTCGCCGGTCATCACGATCAGGTGGTCGACGCCGACATCGGTGTAGCGGCCCACGTCCTCGACGTCGTCCTGGGCGATGCACACCGTCCGTTCGACCTCGGCAGGGTCACGGCCCACCTTGGCGCACCAGTCGTCGAGGATCGCCGACAACTCGGCGACGTTCTCCGGCGGGCCGAAGCAGTTCCAGGCGTCGGCGTGCTCGGCGACCAGACGGAGGGTGACCTTGCGCCCGGATCCACCGATGAGGATCGGCAGCCGACCGACGGGAGGAGGATTGAGCTGGTCGAGGCGGCTACGCATCCTGGGCAGGTCGGCCTCCAACTGCCTGAGGCGGCTGCCAACGGTGCCGAACTCGTAGCCGTACTCCTCGTAGTCCCGCTCGAACCAGCCGGCGCCGACACCGAGGTACATCCGTCCGTCCGAGAGGTGATCGAGAGTGCGGACCATGTCGGCGAGCAGTTCGGGGTTCCTGTACGAGTTGCCGGTCACCATGGTGCCGAGCATCGCTCGTCGGGTGTCGGCGGCCATGGCCGACAGCAGGGTCCAGGCCTCGAAGTGCTCCGCGTCGGGATTCCCGTAGAGCGGGTAGAAGTGGTCCCAGACCCAGATCGAGTCGGCCCCCATGGCGTCGGCCTCCTGCCAGGCGCTGCGCAACGCTCCGACGCTGGTGGCCTGGGGGTGGAGTTGGCAACCAACCTTGAGCGACATGCGGTGCATCCTTGTCGGTGCTGCCGCTCCATGACGACTCAGGGCTCGCAGGACCAGACGCGGCGACGCATAACGTTGCCCAGGTCGCTGGCGGCGTGCTCAACCGGCCGGCGCGGGTTCTCGAGGCGACCGTCCATACAGTCGACAAAGGCCACCGCCCTGGCCTGCATGCGATCCAGGTCCGTCCGCTCGAAGCGCTGGCTGACACCTCGAAAGCCTGCAGGTATTCCGTTTCGGGTCCGACCACATCATCGTGGGAACCGGCAACCCATGCGCCCTCGATCCCCTGCAGCGCCTGATCGACCAGCGCGACGCCCTGCGCTGAGGCGCCGGCGCCACGGCCGACTGGTCACCGGTCGGTCAGGAGTTCGCGGCCGGCCCACTCAGCGACCTCGCCGGCGTACAACTTTCGGAACCGGTCGGCGGGCAGGGGGTCGACCCACTCCCCGGCCTCCACCAGGGAAGCAGCCAGGGCGCCAAGCGGATCTGCCCACTTGGCCGAGCGGCCGTTGCCGCCGATCGCCAGGTACACCTTGCCCGGGACCAGGGCGTCGATGTAGGGCATGCCGTGGCCGGTGTAGGCCACGACGCAACGTTGCGTCTGCCAGCCGAGCACCTCGAGGCCCGGAAAAGTGCCCTCCATCGAGGGACGGACCGTCGGGATGGCGGCGTCGCTGTCGCCGTTCCGGTACCAGTCGGCAATGTCGGCCGGTTCCTCGACCCAGCGGTCGTGGATGGTGTTGGCACCCCACTTGAGCAGCACCGAGCCATCCGGGTAGGTCGTCGGTGGCGCCATGTAGACGTCGGCGACACGGGCGTCGTTGATGGCGTAGTGAGTCGGCGGAAGGTCGGCCAGGCGCTCGGCCTCACCTGCAGCCAACTCCGCAAGCAGCACCATCTCGGTCTTCATCCGCATCCCCAACGGCCGTTCCAGCAGGCCGCTGCCGTTGGTGAAGGCCCCGGTGGCGAGCAGGACCCTGCGGCTCTCGATCCGCGTGCCGTCGTCGAGCGTCACGGTGCAGGTGGCATCCGTGGACATCCCGACGGCGCGGCAGGCGACCACATGGGCTCCGGCCGCCTTCGCCGCTGCCAACTGTGCGGCGACCAGGGCACGTGGGTCCAGGCAGGCGCCGGGACCGGACTCCTGGTAGCCGACCATGCCCGGCTGGAACCTCATGGCCGGGTAGCGCCCAGCCAGCGCCGGGCCGTCGAGCACCTCGACGCCGTGGCCATCGGGCAGGCTCCGCACCGCCTCGCCCATGCCCTCGTCGTCTTCAGGCCGGGCAACGAACAGGTGCCCCGGGCCCGTGAAGACCGGGCGGTCGGCGAACTCCTCGATCGACGCCGTCGACGCCAGGGCACGTTGCGCAAGCTCACCTTCGACGGCGCCGGCCTGGACGGTTGGGGACAGCCTCGTCACGTCGTAGTGGGCGCCGAACGGGCCGGCGTGGTGGGCAGGATCAACTGGTTCGGGCGATGCGACGACGGCAATGCCGAGCCCGACCTCCGCCAGGTGGCGGGCGGCCGATGCGCCGATCATTCCCCCACCGATGACCGTCACGTCGAACACGGTGTGATGGTAGGTCGGGCGGTTCGGGTCGACCTAGCCGTCAGCCGTGGACCGACATCGAAGAGTCCGGGTTGACCTCCCGGTTGCGGCTGTAGAACCCGACGTCGATCGGCCATCCGGTGTAGCGCCCGGAAACCACGACCGGGGAGGCGTCGTGGTCGTGTCCGGATTCGACGGCCTCGATCAGCTCAGCCATCAGCTGGCCGACGGCGCCGGCGTTCTTGTACTGGTTGCCGCTGGTGCCGATGGCCACGTAGAAGCCGTCGAGGTCGGTGCGGTCGTAGATGGGCAGCCAGTCGTCGGAGACGTCGTAGAGGTCGACGACGCCCTTCTTCTCGTGGGGGATGCCCAACGTGGGCATGCGACGGTTGGCCCTCAGAACCTGTGCCTCCCACTGGTCCTGCGAGAGCACGGTGTCGTAGTCGTCGGGATCGACGAACTCGCGGTCGTCGCATTCCGGGTCGACGCTGCCGATCAACACGTTGTTGCCGGTCTCGGGCCGGAAGTAGAAGCCGGTGTCGTCGTCGGCGCCGACCATGCCGTCGGCCATGAAGTCGAAGCCCTGCGGGGCCGGCACGTGGTGGACCTCGTGTCGCAGAGCCCGGGTCTTGATGCCCATCGAGTCGAACACGCCGGCCATTTCGTTGACGACCGCGCTGTGGGGGCCGGCCGCGTTGACCACGACGGGGGCCCCGACGCGGCGTCCGTCGGCCAGCGTCACGCCGCTCACCCGACCGTCGGCCTGGTCGACGGAGGTCACCTCGGCGTTGAACCAGAACTCGCCGCCGCTGGCCTCGGCGGCCCGCTGCAGGTTGTGGCACGACAGCTGGGGGTCGCTCACATAGCCGGCGTCGGGCGTGAAGATCGCTCCGGTGATGGTCCCGTCCGCGTCGTCCCAGAAGTGGGGGTCGTCGGGACGCCGGGGTGGCCCATAGCGGCCGTGGTCGAGCAGCGGCATCCGTTCGGCGAGGTCGGCGAGGGTCCAGTCCTCGAAGGGGATGCCCAGTTCCTGCCAGAGTGCCCTGACCTTCGACGAGTGGTCACCCTCTTCGATGACGAGGTTGAACATGCCACACTGGTGGAAGTCGACGAGCCCGAGCTCGTCGGTTGTGCCGATGTAGTCGGCCCAGTCGGTCCAGTAGTGCATGGCCTCCCAGGCAAGCGACACCCCGGGAACGGTCGAATAGCTGAAGCGCACGATGGCGCAGGAGTTGATGGTGGAACCCGCCCCGGCGGCGGACGCCTTGTCGATGTTGAGGGTGTGCAGCCCACGGCGGGACAACTCGACGGCAATCGCGCCGCCGAGCACCCCGGCGCCGATGATGACGGCGTCGAAGTCGTCGGGGTCGTCGGTCGGGTTCGGCATCTCTGGTTCCTCGGACGGTCTTGCAGTCTCGGCGGGCGCAATCATGCCAAGTGCGGCGTGGAGATGCTGACCAGTCCGGGCTACGTTCGTTGCCGGGCCATGTCGCCGAGCGGCTCAGGGGGATCAGCCATGACAGGTACTTCCGCACCCACGACCGTCCTCGCCGACGACGCCAGCATGGTCGATGCCGCCTGGGATGGCGACCATCCGATCATCGACCCGGCCCTGCTTGCAAGGGTCGTCGGTTGGCAGCTCGAGCCCGAGGGCCTGTGCCGGGAGGATGCCTGCGTCCCGCTTCCCGACCATTCGACCATCGAGCACCCGGACGGTGTCGACCTGACCGCAGTCGCCGATGCACTGGGTCGACCGACCCTGGTGGATGTCGAGGCCCGCATGGTCGCCGTCGGAGCATCGGCCGCCGACCGACAGCAGGCGCTTGTCGGCCGGCGGGCGCCCGACGCCACGCTCCTCGACCTCGAGGGGACACAGCGGAGGTTGTCGGAGTGGTCGGGCACCCGGAGGCTGCTGGTCGCCTTCTCCAGTTGGTGAGGATGCGCCTTCGACCTGCCCGGGTGGCAGGCGCTGCACGACGAGCTCGCTGACCTCGACTTCACCGTGATCGCAGTGGCGATCGACGAGAACGTCGCCGCCGTGGCCCCGCTGGCCGAGGGGATCACCTACCCGGTGCTCGTCGACACCGAGCACCGGGTGCCCGAGCTCTACGCCGTCAACAACGTCCCGACGGTGGTCTGGATCGACGAGGACGACCGGATCGTCCGGCCCAACGCCAACGAGTTCGGCTCCGACATGTTCACCGAGTTCACCGGTATCAACTGCGAGGACCACATGGCGCAGGTCCGGGCTTGGGTACGGGACGGCACCGTGCCCGACGACGCCGGCTACGAGGTGCCGGACCTCGACGACGACGAGATCACCGCACGCCTCCACTTCCGGATGGCGGTCCACGCCCGCCGGGCCGGCAGGGACGACGTGGCCGGACGGCACTTCGACCGGGCGAAGGCCCTGGCGCCGCACGACTTCACGATCGTGCGAGCCGCCATGCCGCTGACCGGCATCGACCCGTTCGGTCCTGCATTCTTCGAGCTGTACGGGGCCTTCGAGGCCGCAGGTTCCCCCTACCGCGGCATCCGCAGACCCAGGCCCTGAGCGGAGTTCGACAGGACGAGGACCCCGGCCAACTGCGGGCCAGTACCACCGTGGCCCGGCAAGACTCTGTTCGCGCTACGTCCGGCTGAGGCCGCGGATGCGCTCGGAGCGGCGACGCATGAGCTCGAGGAACACCAGCAGGATGCTCGCCACCCCGACGAGCATGGTCGCCATTGCCAGGATCGTCAGCGAGATCTGTTCCCTGAGGCCCACGAACATCTGCCACGGCAACGTCTGCACCTGTTGGGAGCCGATGATGATGACAACGACCACCTCATCGAAGCTGGTGATGAATGCGAACAGGGCGCCGCTGATGACACCAGGGAGTATGAGAGGCAGCTGAACCTTGAAGAACGTGCGGACCGGGCCGGCGCCCATGCTCGCCGAAGCCTGGGTGAGCGAGGCGTCGAAGCCGATCAACGTCGAGGTGACCGTGATCACGACGAAGGGAACCCCCAGCACAGCGTGGGCGAGAACGATCTTTATGTACTCGGACGTGTCCTTTGAGAAGCCGAGCGTGTCCTGGAGGAAGTTCCCGAGCGACGAGTAGAAGAAGAACATTCCCAGCGCGGAGATGATCAGCGGAACGATCATCGGGGAGATCAGCGTGGCCATGAGCAGGCGTCGGCCCGGAAGGCGCTTCCTGGCCAGGCCGATCGAGGCGAGCGTTCCGAGGCTGACGGCGAACGCCGTTGCGGGAAAGGCGATCCTGACCGAGTTCCAGATCGAGTCGGTCCACTCGGGGTTCGTGAGTGCGTCCCGGTAGTGCTCCAGCGAAAAGCCGCTGGGCGAGAGCCTCAGCATGTCCTCGGTGTAGGTGAAGTAGGTACCCGAGGAGAAGCTCAGCGGGATGATGGCCAGGATCGGCCCGATGAGGTAGAAGAAGACGAGCCCGCAGAAGACCCGCAGGCCATAGTGCCAGATCTTCTGTGGAACGGTCGTATAGGCCGGGAACGACATGCGCTATCCGAGCTTCATGTTGTCGATACCGACAATGCGATCGTAGATCCAGTACAGGATGAGCACCGCGACCAACAGGATCGTTCCCAGCGCAGCTGCCAGCCCCCAGTTGAGCGAACTCGAGATGTTGTACGCGATCCGGTTCGAGATGAAGATTCCCGTACGGCCACCAACGATCTCCGGCGTGATGTAGTAGCCGACCGCGAGGATGAACACCAGGATGGCGCCGGCACCGATTCCGGGTGTCGATTCGGGAAAGTAGACCCGACGGAACGCTGTGAAGCCGTTGGCTCCGAGCGACTTGGCTGCTCGGACGTGCACCGGGGGGATCGTCTTCATGACCGAGTAGAGCGGGAGGATCATGAAGGGCAGGAGGATGTGGGTCATGGCCACGATGGTGGCGAACTGGTTGTACATGAGGGGGAGGGGCTCGTTGATAACTCCGATCGACAGCAGGGACTCGTTGATGATGCCCTTGTTCTGCAGCAGCACCTTCCACGCCGATGTCCGAACCAGAAGCGATGTCCAGAACGGCAACAGGACGAGGATGAGCATGAGGTTTGCGTAGCGATCGCTGCTGTTCGCCAGCAGCCAGGCAACGGGGTAGCCGAGGGCGAAGCATGTGAACGTGATGATCAGCGACATCTTGATCGTCCGCATGAACAGCATCACATAGATGCTTTCGGCCTCTGGACGCTTCTCGAACCCGTCCTCGGTGAGTTGGTAGTCGACAGCGTTCGCGAAGTAGCCGGTGGTGTAGTTGCCCGAATAGTTGCGGATCGTGCGCCAGACGACTGGGTCTGCCCAGGCCTCATTCTCCGAGATGAGCAGGTCCTTGAATGGCCCGTCGGCCTCGAGGTCCCAGTCGTCTACTGCCCTTCCGAGTTGTCGGAACTTCGAGGCGATTCCCGGCATCTCGTAGTTGAGTCGAGAGCCGAGCACGGTGTGCCGGCGAGCATCGGCCGCTACCTGTATGTCGGCCACGAACGCCCGGTAGACCTCTTCCGGGGGGAGGTCGGCGGAATCTGCTGGTTCCCAGGAGCCGATCACCTCGACAGTGAGCGGCAGGGTCTCGGGGACAACCGAGTTGTCGACCGAGCGGGTGAGCATCTGGAAGATCGGAATGGCGAACGTCACGAGGACAAACACCAGCAGCGGTGCGATGAGTAGCAACGAACGCGCATTGTCGCGACGCTGTGAGCGCCGCATGCTTCGCCGCAGGGCCCGTAGATCGATGTCGGCGGATGAGCTCTTGTGTCCGGTTGCCATCAGGGACTGGTCTCGCGGATCGAGTAGGGGTGGGGGAAGATGTCCCTCCCTCACCCCCTGTCGATTCTTTTCTCCTTGTGTATTGCAGGTTGAAGGTGGAAACGAACCGTGCTCACTGCGAGTCCTGCTCCTGATCGACCGTCTCGGAGTCGAGGGCACGGCAGTCGGAGGTGTCCCAACTGACCTCGGTGGCCTCGTCGACGTCGGGGACCCGGGCTCCGACGTTGTTGGGCACCTTGACCACGAACTCATCGGAGCCGAGAACGCTGAGGCGGCAACGGATGTGGTCGCCGTGGTAGATCAACTCGCGGACCACGGCGGGTACGACGTTGTCCCGACTGTCTCCGATAGCGATGCGTTCGGGTCGAATCGACAACTGGGTACGGTCGCCCGTTTCCCCGCAGTTGACGGCGACGGCTTCGATCCGGGTTCCCTCGACGGCGACAACGGCGCTGTCGCCGTTGCGGCTCTCGATCGTGCCCAGCAGTCGGTTGTTCTCGCCGATGAACTGGGCGACAAACGCCGTTGCCGGCTCTTCGTACAGTTTCGTCGGTGAGTCGAGTTGCTGGATGCGGCCGTCGTCGAATACGGCGATCCGATCCGACATGGTGAGGGCCTCACCCTGGTCATGGGTGACGTACACGACGGTCATTTCGAGCGACTCGTGGAGGTGCTTGATCTCGTACTGCATCTCCTCACGCAGGTTCTTGTCGAGGGCTCCCAGCGGTTCGTCCATCAGGACGAGTTCTGCGTCGAAGACGAGGGAGCGGGCCACGGCGACACGCTGCTGCTGACCGCCCGACAACTGTGCCGGTCGACGGCCCCCGAAGCCCGCCATTCGGACCATCTCGAGCGCCCGGTCGACCTTGTCTTCTCGTTCAGCCTTGTTTATTCCCCGTACTTCGAGGGGGAACGCCAGGTTCTCGGCAACGCTCATGTGGGGGAAGAGGGCGTAGTTCTGGAACACCATGCCGATCCCGCGCTTGTGCGGAGGGATGTTGTTGATGGAGTTCCCGTCGATGTAGATCTCGCCCTTGGTCGCCGACTCGAAGCCTGCGAGCATCATCAGGCACGTTGTCTTTCCTGAGCCTGAGGGACCGAGCATCGTCACGAACTCGCCCTTTTCGATGTCGAGGTTCAGGTCGGTGACGACGATCGTTTCGCCGTCGTAACTCTTCTGGACATGATCGAAGACAACGAAAGCCGCGCTACTCCGATCGGTCATGCTCCCAATCCCCTCGAGATCGACGGCCCCGGCATCTCCGACAGTGCCAACGGCGGACGGTACTTGGCAGGTATCTGAAAGGCAAGGAGATCTCTTCTGGCCCGGCCCCGCCACGGCCGGTCAGGCGTCCCACACGCCTGCGGGGGTTCTACACACTGATCCGACCCCTGTAGGCGCGGGTACCTGCAAGTTCCGGGAACCAACGGGCCACCAGACGCGTCTAACCCTCGTACAGCCCAAACGGCCCTGAAGGCCCCCGACAGAAGAGAACTACGAAAGCCATTCGGTTCAGCTCGGGTGGACTTCGACCCTGTGCAGGTCGTCGCCCAACTCGATGGTGCCGGCGAAGTGGGCGGCGGCGAGTTCGCGCCAGTCCTCGCCACCGCCGGATGGGAATGCCGGTACGTAGTGCGTGAGCACCAGGGTCTCCATGCCGGCCCGCGCCGCTGTTCTAGCAGCCTCCTCGGGAGAGGAGTGGTAGTCGAGCGTGTCCTGCAACCTCTTCACCGGGACGTTTTCGATGACGTCCTTGCGGATGACCGTGTGCACCAGGGCCTGCGCACCGGCGCACAGCCTGTCGAGGCCTTCGCACGGCACGGTGTCACCCGCGACGACAACCGAAGCACCGCCATGGTCGAAGCGGAATCCGATGCTGGGCTTGACCGGCTTGTGGTCTGTGGGCGCGCAGGAGACACCTACCTGTCCGCCGAGGTCGATCTTGCCTTCGGTCACCTCGATGACCTCGACAGGGGGTGGGTAGTCGAGGTCGTCGTGGTGGGCGATGCGGTAGCCAATGTCAGGTCCCAGCGAGGCGAGGATGTGGTCGACAACCGTCCGGGTCCCGATTGGACCGACGATGGTGAGAGGCGATGGTTCGAAGGCCAGGACCCATCTGGAGGTGATCACGTCGTTCAGGTCGGTGATGTGGTCGCTGTGCAGATGGGTCAGTAGCACAGCACTGAGTTGACCTGCGCTGCTGGCTGCGCCCCCCAGGCGCATGAGCACGCCTCGGCCGGCATCGACAAGGAACTGTTCGGTGCCACCCGTAACGAGCGTGGCTGGTCCGGCCCGGTGCGGATCGGGCATGGGGCTGCCGGTCCCGAGGAGTGTGATGGCAAGCATGCGGTTGGCTCCCCTCATCAGAGGATCGGTCATTGACGGGCCATCTCTGCCCTGGCGTGGGCGTCTTCGGCTTCCACCGATGCCCGTGACAGCAGTTGGATCTCGACCTCGTGGAGTGTCCCGGAGAACGGGAAGGGTGCCTGGTAGCGATCGGACACTGCTGAGCCGTGGTCGTAGCCGATGCTCGCCCCGACGGAGGAGATCATCCGCATGTAGAACGGCAGGTCGGCTCGGCCTGCATCATTACCGTCGACGGCAAGTGCCACGGTTCCGGATTGGCCACCAGTTCGCCGGAATCGTGCCGTCAGAACCGAATCGCCGACGGGTAGGTCGACGTCAGATTCCAACAGGGTGTGTTTGTCGAACGCGTTGTAGTCGACGAGCAGGCGTTCGTCTTGGACGAAGACCGAGATTCCGGAGTTCCCGTTGCCGGTTGCCCACAAGACACCGTCCTCTCCGCCGGCCCTCGTGACCTGGGCGGTCAGGTCGAAGCTCCGTCCGCCCATTGCTGCACCCGCCTGGCCCGGGATCGGCGACATTGGTGGCCGATACACGTAGCGCCTGTCGGGCGGGTGCGGCGAGTGGTCCCGGAATCGGACGCCAAAGAGGGTGCCCATGGCACGATCGTCGAGTGGGAGGACTCCGTGGCGTTCGGCTTCGGACCACCACAGTGCAACGAGCTCTGCCAACTTGTTCGGATCCGACCCGGCAAGGTCGTTGCACTCCGATGCATCGAGGCTGAGGTCGTAGAGTTCCCACGGTTCGGTTTCGTAGTCCGCTCCCTCCTGATGTTTGCAGACGGCCTTCCACTGGCCTGCCACCAGGGCCCGGCTGCCGGCCATCTCGAAGTACTGGAGGGTGTTGGGTGCCGGCGCCTCTGCATCGCTGAAGACACCGGCAAACGAGTGACCTGTGACAGGCAACTGGGTCCGGCCCCTGAATACGTCCGGAGGGGTGACCTGGAGGAGGTCGTAGATGGTGGGCACGATGTCAGCGACGTTGATGAACTGACCGCGCATCGTCCCCCGCTGGTCTTCTCCGATACCGGCTGGCCAGGACACGATCATCGGGACGTGGACCCCGCCCTCGTGGGTGTTCTGCTTGTACCACTTGAACGGGCTGTTGCCGCACTGGGCCCATCCCCACGGATAGTTGGTGTGGCTGTGTGGCCCACCGATCTCGTCGATCCTTTCGACGGCCTCGTCTGGTGTTTCGAGGATCCCGTTGAAGTACTTCATCTCGTGCATGACGCCGAAGGGACCACCCTCCTGGGAGGCGCCGTTGTCGGCGAGGACGACGAGGAGCGTGTTGTCCAGTTCTCCAATGGCGTGGAGACCTTCGACGAGGCGGCCGATCTGGTCGTCGGTGTGGTCGAGAAAGGCTGCAAAGGCTTCCTGTAGCCGAACGGCCAGGCGTTGCTGGTTGACGGGCAGCGTGTCCCACGGCTCGACGCCAGGGTTCCGGGGTGCCAACCCGGTGCCCTCGGGTATGACGCCCATCTCGAGTTGACGCTGGAACCATCGCTGTCGGACAACGTCCCAACCCTCGTCGAACGAGCCCCGGTACTTCGCCAGGTACTCGGGTGGGGCCTGGTGGGGGGCGTGGGTGGCCCCGAAGGGTAGGTATGCGAAGAATGGGCGGTCGGGTCGGACTCCCTTGCTGTCAGACACCATCCGCAGCAACTGGTCGACCAGGTCCTCGCTGAGGTGATAGCCGTCCTCAGCCTTGCCCGGCGGCTCGATCGGGTGGTTGTCGCAGACCAGTTGGGGATGGAACTGATCGGTTTCACCCTCGAGGAATCCGTAGAACCGGTCGAATCCGCGCCCCAGCGGCCACTGCTCGAACGGCCCGGCTGCCGAACACTGTTCCATGGGGGCCAGGTGCCACTTGCCGGTGCAGAAGGTCGCGTAGCCCTGGGCTTGGAGTACCTCGGCGACGGTGGCGGCATGGTTCGAGATGTGACCCAACTGGTGGGGAAATCCGGTCTGGAAGTTCGACACTGCCCGCATGCCGACCGCATGCTGCGACCGGCCGGTGAGCAGCGAGGCCCGGGTCGGCGAGCAGAGCGGGGTCACGTGGAAGTTCGTGAACTGAAGACCGCTGGCCGCCAGCTCATCAATATGTGGAGTATCGATTTCTGACCCGTAGCAACCGAGTTGGGCGAATCCGGTGTCGTCCAGCAGCACGATGACCACGTTGGGTGAGTCACCTGCGGGGTGTGCCGGTTCCTCGAACCAGGGTTCTGATTCGGAAAACGTTCGACCGATGCGGCCCTGGAAGGTCCCTGTTGGCAGATCCGGCTTTGACACGATGTCCTCCCTCGCGCTGCAATCTACCTTTGGAGGAATCCGAGGGCGTCTGCCGGCCCGACCGAAGCCATTGGAGAGTGACGTTGAGTAGATCATTGAGGACCCCACTGTGCGAACGGTTGGAGATCGACTTCCCGATCTTCTCGGCCGGCATGGGGCCGATAGCCGGACCCGAACTCGTGGCAGCGGTATCCAACGCAGGTGGGCTCGGAGTGCTTGGTTGCACCTCGATGTCCCCGGAACAGGTACGGGCCGTCATCCGACGCACTCAGGAATTGACCGATCGACCATTCGGTGTCGACCTCATCCTGCCGGCCCGTATCGAGCAGGACGGGACGAAGATCTCAGATGTTGCCGAGCGGATTCCCATTGGACACCGCGAGACGGCGGCACGTATTGCCACCGAACTGGGTGTCGAGCAGTCGGGGGAAAGTGCCAATCGTGGAACGGGAAGAAACGCGTTGGGAACTGATGCCGAGGCTCAGGTCCAGGTCATCCTGGAGGAAGGGGTCCCGGTATTCGTCGGTGCCCTCGGCTCACCAGGTTCTGTGGTGGACCGCTTCCACGAAGCCGGTGCAGTGGTGATGTCGGTGGTCGGCAACACGAAACAGGCTGTGAGTGTCGTAAAGGACGGTGCCGACGTCGTCATCGCACAGGGCACCGAAGGCGGCGGCCACACCGGACACGTCGGCACCCTCGCCCTTCTTCCCCAGGTGCTCGATGCTGTCGAGGTTCCTGTAGTCGCGGCTGGCGGGATCGGTGATGGGCGCGGCCTGGCGGCCGCCCTTGTCATGGGCTGCGAGGCCGTGTGGGTGGGAACCCGCTTCCTGGCTACCGAAGAAGCCGGCATCGCTGGTTGGCAGAAGGCCGGCCTGGTGGCCGCCGCCGACCAGTCACCGGTAATCAGCCGCGCCTACACGGGCAAGCGGTTCCGACTTCTCCCGAACCAGTGGACCGAGGCCTGGGAGGCTGCCGACCTTGACCCACTTCCCATGCCGTTGCAACCGGTCCTCACCGAGTTGACCATCGGGCCGTGGGCGACCGACCGCGGCGGCAGGGAAGGGATCTCCATGAACGGTGCCGGCAACATCGTCGGCCTTGTCAAGGACGTAATGCCGGCAGCTGAGGTCGTACGCCAGATGGTCGCCGACGCCACCGCCCGCCTGGATGGTTTCAGACCACCCGGGACCCCGCCCCCGACATGACCTCCGTGGCACCTCGCCAAGGGGTTTCGATCCGCGTCACGGTCCGCCCCCGGGTCGCATCGAGCGTGGCCATCAGGGCCCGGCCACTGGCCAACTTTCGCTCTTCATAGCCACGAACGTCCATGGCCGCGGATGCCGTCTCGACGGCCTCGTCCAGGGTGTCGGGCGAGAGGTCGACGAGGAATCGCCGGACCGCGTCGGTGTACGTGGCGACCAGTTGCCGTTCGAGGCGTCGCACGACCGTGCGTCCGAAGGGATCAAATGAGGTGCCCCGCAGATGGCGTCCCCGGGACAACAGCCACATGAGCGGGCGACCCACCGAGGCCGACACGGCCGTCTTCCCGAGTCCGAGGGCGCGCAGGGCGGGAGGATGGAGGTGCCAGGTGACCTTCGCAGTGGAGCCCCCGATTGCCGCCGCCATTCTCCGTCCCTCCGCGCCGAGCAGGAGGCGGGCTACCTCGTACTCGTCCTTGTAGGCGGTGAGGTGGTGGAGGCCGCGGGCAACGGCCTCGGTGAGCCGCGACGAGCCCGGCGAGGCGGCGGCCTCGGTGGCGGTCACCTCCTCGATCAGGTCGAGGAAGTCGGCGGCGCACCGTGCCCCCTGGTAGCCGACGAGGTCGGCAGCCAGAAGGCCGACCAGGTCGGCCAGTCGGGGCCCGGCGTCGAGGGCCGCCACCCGGTTCGTGAGCGTCGGCGGCAGCGCGGGAACGTCGACGGTCGAATGGTTCGGGACCCGCCCGTCCGCATCGGCGAAGGCCTCCGGATCGTGGGCCATCCGTCGGCCGGCCCGAAAGGCGGCGAGGTTGAGGTCGACGGCGACACCGTTGAGCTCGATAGCCCGTTCGATGGGGCCTGGACCGACGGGGACGGCGCCCGCCTGGACGGCCACCCCAAGAAGCAGCACGTTGGCCGGTGCGGAGTTTCCGAACAGTCGGAGGCACGTGCCGCCGGCGTCGACGGCAACGAACGTGTCGGAACGGACGCTGTCCGCGGCCCGTGCCACGAGCTCATCGGCCTCAGGAAGATGCCGGTCGGGATATCCGACCATCGAGCCAGTCGGCGTCGGGGTCGTCGACGCCACGAAGACGGTTCGGTCCGGGTCGGCGGCGTGAAGGATCCGGGGACCCGTTCCGACCAGGAGGTCGAAGGCCAGCACGACGTCGGCACCACCCTGCCCGACCAGGTTCGACGGATGGGGTCCGTCCCGCGACAGGCGCAGGTCACTGACCACCGGGCCGGCCTTCTGGGACAGCCCGGTCTGGTCGAGGCCCCGGACGTCGAAGCCGTCGACCATCGCGGCGGTGGCCAGCACCTGGGCGACGGTTACCACGCCGGTTCCGCCGATGCCAGCCAGGCGGATGTCGAGGCGGTCGGTGTCCACCACCGCCACCGGGTCGGGAAGGTCATCGACGTCGATCGACCCGTCGTCGACCCCGGTCGGCGACGGGAGCACGACTGGGTCGACGGCGACGGTCATGAAGCTGGGGCAGTCGCCGGCCAAGCAGCTGGCGTCCAGGTTGCAGGAGGACTGGTCGATGGTGGTCTTCGTCCCGAGGTCGGTCTCCAGTGGTTGGACCGACAGGCAGTTGGAGACGTCGCCGCAATCGCCACAGCCCTCACAGAGACGGTGGTTGATGGCGATCCGGAAGTCCGGGGTGGTCGCCTTCCCGCGCTTGCGGAGCCGGCGGGTCTGGGCGGCGCAGGCCTGGTCGTGGATGAGGATGGTCACGCCGTCCACGGCCGCCAGCTCCTCCTGGGCCGCGACGATCTCCGAACGGTCGCGTACCTCGACACCATCGGGGAGATCTACCCCCCGGTACCGGGCCGGGTCGTCGGTGGTGACCAGGACACGCCGGACCCCGTGGGCCAGCAGGATCCCGGCGATCTCGGGAACGCCGACCCCGCCGACGGCGTCCTGACCTCCGGTCATGGCGACGGTGCCGTTGAAGAGGATCTTGAAGGTCATGGTGACGTCGGCGGCCACCGCAGCCTGGACGGCCAGTTGGCCGGAGTGGAAGAAGGTGCCGTCGCCGAGGTTCTGGGTGAAGTGACCCCGCTCCACGAACGGCGCCATGCCGATCCACTGGGCGCCCTCGTTACCCATGGCGGTGGTGCCAACGCTGGTGCCCACCCGGTCCTCGTCCATGAGCAGGACCATGCCGTGGCAGCCGACCCCGGCTCCGACCAGGGCGCCCTCGGGGACCTTGGTGCCCCAGTTGTGGGGGCACCCCGAACAGAAGAACGGAGTCCGCTCGACGGACAACGGAAGGAGGACCTTCTCCCTGCGCGTCGGCAGTGGAGCGAGGCGTGTCTCCAACCGCGGCGCCAATCGCTCCCGGAGCCCAGCGATCATTGCGTCGGCGTCGAGGATGCCGTGGTCGCGCATGAGGGTCCGGCCGTCGGGGTGCGACTTGCCGACTACCACCGGCTGGTCGGGTCCGCCGTAGAGGGCGTCCTTGACCAGCCATTCCAGGGTCGGGTTCTTCTCCTCGACGACGACGACCTCGTCCAGTCCCCGGGCGAAGGTCCGGATGTTCGCCGGCTCGAACGGCACCGGCAGTTGCATGTGGAAGAGCCGGATACCCGCTGCCGCGATCTCGGCGGGCGATCGTAGGCCGAGGCGCCCGAGGGCGTGGACCATCTCGTGGTAGGTGAAGCCGCTGGCGATCAGGCCGATCCAGGCGTCCGGGGGGTCGACGGTGGCCCGGTTCAGGCGGTTGGCAGCGACGTAGCGGCGCACCAGTTCGGAGCGCACCCGGCGGAAGTCGCGCTCCAACTCCAGGGTGTGGGGGGTGAGCAGGTTTCCGTCGGGCCGGTGCTCGTGGGCGACGCCGTCGATGGTGAGGTCGGGAACGACCGGTGAGATCCGATCCGGGTCGAGGTGGACGGTTCCGTTGCCGTCGGCCACCGCGGTCACCACCTTCATCGATGTCCACATGCCGGTGAGCCGCGACAGGGCGACGGCGTGGCGGCCGAGGTCCAGGACCTCCTGGACGTCGCCCGGGTAGAGAATCGGCATGTGGAGGTCGACCAGGGTGGCGTCGGAACTGGACGGCAGCGTCGAGCTCTTGGCGGCCGGGTCGTCGCCGACGATGGCCACGGCGCCGCCGTGACGGGACGTCCCGGCGAACACGGCGTGGCGGAGGGCGTCGCCGGCCCGGTCCAGGCCCGGTGCCTTGCCGTACCAGATTCCTAGGATTCCGTCGTAACGGCAGTCCGGCTGTGTGGCGGCGAGTTGGGAGCCCATGACCGCCGTGGCGCCGAGCTCCTCGTTGACGGCCGGGCGACCGACGATCGGGAGGTCCGGGACCAGCGCAGCCGCTCGGGCCACCTCGAGGTCGAAGCCACCCAGTGGCGACCCGGGGTAGCCGGACACGAAGGCCGCGGTGTTCAGCCCGTCGGCCCGGTCGGCGCGTACCTGCTGGACGGGGATCCGGGCCAGTGCCTGGATCCCGGTCAGGAATGAGGTGCCCCGGTCGCTCCGGTAGCGGTCCTCGAGTCGGTGGTCCTCGAGCAGTGCCATGACCTGCCCCCTTCTGGTCCGGAACCGCCACCGGAGGTCAACCGAGCGGCGGTCACACTGTTCCAAGGATGGCAGATATACGCTGAGATGCTTAAACTTCCGAATGATTGGTGTACAAATGTACAAACAAACGAAGATCGACCGGTCCGATGCGAAGATTCTCGCCACGCTCCAGTCAGATGCACGGCAAACCAACCGCTCCGTCGCCGCCAACGTCGGCCTCGCTCCGTCCACCACCCTGGACCGGGTGCGATCGCTGGAGGAGCGCGGGGTGGTCACCGGCTACCACGCCACGGTCGACCTTGCCGCGATGGGTCGCCCCATCCAGGCCATCGTGGCCCTGCGCCTGCGACCCAAGACCGGCCCGTTGGTCGAACGAGCCGTGGAGCGGCTCTGGTCGTTGCCTGAGACGCTCGGGGTCCTGCTCGTCACGGGGATCGACGACGTCATCGTCCACCTCAGCGTGTCCGACACCGACGCCCTCCGGCACCTCGTCCTGGAGAGCATCTCCAGCATCGAAGGGGTGGTGGACGAGCGGACGTCGCTCGTCTTCGAGTACCGCCAGAAGCGCGTCGTCGAACCGGTCGGAACCTGAACGGTCAGCGACTAGAGCCGTCCATGAGCACCGTGGCGCCTCGCCAAGGGGTTTCGATCCGCGTTACGGTCCGCCCCCGGGTCGCTAGCTCATCGGGTAGAGCAGGGGACTTTTAATCCTCAGGCGCCGGGTTCGAGACCCGGGCGACCCACCAGAGCCCAGATGTCCGGTCAGGTTGGAGGGCCGAGCACCGAGGCGTGGAAGGCCAGCATGTCGGCACGGAACAGGTCCGGCTGGTCGCCGACGCTGCCGATGTGGGCGCCCTTGCGACCCAGGCCGGCCTTGAGCGCTGCAAGGAACATGTCCAGATCGGTGGTCCCGGCATCGGATCGGCCCGTCAGGGGATCGATCATCGACCCGTCGTCATCGACGTAGACAGTCGGAGCCGAGGGGGCGACGGCCGCCTCGGGCACCTCGTGGACGTCCTCCTGACGATCGAAGCTGTGCGCAGCCCCGGCCACGACCCGCACCGTCACATCACCACCACCCAGGCGGATGGCCTGCACCTGGGCCTGAACCTGCTGCACCGACAGCCAGTCGTCCTGATCGCCGACGATGGCCCGGATACGGGTCGCACCCACTGTCGGATCGTTGAACTGGTGGCCACACCACGGGTAGACCGAGTACACCCCGGCAAAGCCGACCCCCTCACCGACAACAGGGTCGGCAAAGCGTCGCATGGCCGCCATCAACACGGCCGAACCCCCCCTGCTGTGGCCCTGGGCGCAGATCCGCACCGGGTCGACCGCCGGGTGCGCGGACAGGACTGTCAGGGCGGACAGTACGTCGAATGCGCTGGCGGCGAACGAGTACTGGGTCTGGTTGGCCACCGTCGAGACGACGGCCCGTGGACCGAACGGGTCGAGCACGAACGCCGCATAGCCCGCCGCCACCAGGGCCTCGGCGTGGGCCAGATGGCTGTCGGCAACCCCGAGGCTCCCCGGTATGACCATCACCAACGGCAGCGGCCCACCGGCCGAAGGCAGGAACAACTTGCCGTCCACGGCCACCGGTTCGCATCCGGTCGGATCGTTGACGGCCTGGTGGTAGTTGACGGGGGTGGCGCTGGGAACCTCGACGTTCTCACCGACCACACCGGCCAGGGTGATCGAACAGTCCCGGAACCGCGTCTCGTCGTCCATCGGCAAGAGCCTAGGCGGGAGAGAAGATTCGGCTCCCCGACCTCAGGTGCAGGGTTCCAGCCCAAGGTGACCCAGGGAGTTTCATCAGTCCCGGTGGCGCAGCAGGAAGTCGAGCACCGGGGGCAGCACCCGTTCGGGGCCCTCGACGAGGACCGAGTGCCTGAGGGCCGGGAGGACGACCAGTTCTGATTCCGGGAGGGCGTCGTCGATCACGGCGTTCAGCCGCGGGTTGCAGGCACCGTCGAACTCGCCGGTCAGCACCAGGCACGGGCACCCGACCTGCGGCAGCCAGGCCAGCATCTCGGTCGAGGCGTACACGTCGAACACGCTCAGGAACACGTCCTCGGGCGTTCCGAGCACCTGTTCGATGCGGTGCTCGATGACCTCGGGGTGAGCGGCGATGAACCCGTCCGTGTACCACCGGTCGACCAGCGTGGTGAGAACCGCCTCGACGCCCTGGCCCCGCATCGCCGCCACGACGCCCTTGACCCCGGCGCTGTCGTCGGCGGTACGTCCGGCCGCCGTCGACAACAGCACGACCGACGACGTGCGGGCCGGGTGTGCCCGGGCGTAGGCAGGGCCGATCTGCCCGCCCAGGGAATGGCCCATGACGTGGATCCGTTCGTGGCCGAGCCGCACCCGTAGGGCCTCGAGGTCGTCGACGAGTTCGTCGAGCGAATACGGCACCGGCGGCACCGGACTGTCGCCGTGGCCCCGCAGGTCGTAGGCGACGCAGGTGAAGTGCTCCGACAGGGCCGGAAGGAGGGCGTCCCAGGTGGTGCGGCGGGAGCCGATGCCGTGCACCAGGTAGAGGGGCGGTCCCTCACCGGTGACGGTGTGGGCGACTTCGACTGCGGGCATGCGGGACCGGTCCTCCGATGGATCAGGTGGAAGCGACTACGGGGGGAGACGCGAAGTGTGGCATCACCTCGGTGGCGAAGCGCTCCATGGCCTCGAGGTGCTCATCCTGGGGCTGGCCCATGTTGGAGCTCAGGATGACCTCGTCGATCCCCGCCTCGGCATACTCGGCCAGCCGGTCCACCATCTCTCCCGGCGGGCAGACGATGAGGTTCTCGTCGAGCTCCTCGACACTCTTGGCACACGGAAGCGGGGCGATGCAGCCGTTGCTCACGAGGCCCGGACCGGTGAACACGTTGTCGAACCGTCCGTAGTAGTCGTGCGCCCGCTCGAGCGACTGGCGGGCATGGGCGGCATCGGCGGCACAGTAGATGACCCGCGACATCATGATCCGCAGGTGCTCGCCGGCGACACCCATCTCGGCCTTGGCGTCCTTGTGGGCAGCCACCTGCTGCCGGAACAGCTCCGGGGCGCCCGACAGCGGCGTGGTCTGGATGTTGAAGCCCCGCTTCGTACATGCGGCGATCCCCTCAGGGTTCAGCACGGCCACCATGATCGGCGGCATGGGCTGCGTCATCGGCCGGGGCATGATCGTCAGCGGCTCGAAGTCGTACCAGTCGCCGTGCCACTCGACCTCCTCCCCGGTCAGCAGGGCAATGAGTACGTCGAGGCTCTCGTCGAACTTCTCCCTCGATGTCTCGATGGGCGACCCCATCCGGGCCATCTCGTAGGCGAAGGCGCCACGGCCCACGCCGACCACCAGCCGACCGTCGGTGAGGATGTCGGCCTGGACGATCTCGCCGGCCAGCATCCGCATGTCGTGAAGCGGCAGGACCACCACCGACGTGACGAGCTCGAGCCACTCTGTGACCCCGGCGACCTTCACCGCCATGAGCAGCGGTGACGGCGTGATCAGCACGTTGATGAGGTGATGCTCAGGCAGGGTGACACCCCGGTAGCCGAGGCGCTCGGCCGCCACGGCCTGCTCGACCATGTCCGCGTAGAGCCGTTGGCCCCCGTACCCCGGGTCCGGGTAGTAGCTGGAGAGGAAGTGGTTGAAGTCCAAGGTGCCGCTCAGCCCGCCTCGTCAGGTTCGCCTTCATCCACGGGCCCACCATCCGCCCAGCCAGGTGCCGTCGTTGTTCGCAGCATCCGGAAGTGGATGGCCCGCTCGTGCAGCAACCGGGCCGCCTCCTGCTCGTCAACTGGAAGGCCGTCGATGCGACCACGCTCCTGGTCGTCGGCCCATGTGGTGCCCTCTATCCAGCCCAACGGATGGGTCATCGGCAGGCGGGGCGAAAGGCGGTTGTGGAGTCTCACCACCGACCGGGGCCAGCGGCGGAGCGCCGACGGCGCCCAGTCGGGGTGCGCGACGAGGTGGTCGAAGTGCTCGCCCCGAAGATGCCCGTTCAGTTCCCGCTCTGCGGACGAGGGAAGGATGTCACCGACGTTCACGACACCAGCGTGCACGGATCGACACCGCGAAGCGCGAATACCCGCTCCACTGCCTCGGCCAGGCGCTCCTCGCTCAGGCGCCCATCGTCGAGCGCCGTCACGATCTCCCATGCTGCCGGGATCACGTTGTAGTGGGCACCGGTGATCAGCAGGTCGGCGCCCGCAGCCAGGGCGAGGACCGCCGCCTTCGGCAGCGTAGTGATCTCCTCGATGGCCCCCATCTCGAGGTCGTCGACGAAGACCACGCCGTCGAATTCCAGTTCGGTACGGAGCAGCCCCGTTATGGCCTCCGGTGAGAGGCTCGCCGGCATGCCCTCGGTGAGCCCCGGCACGTCGAGGTGGCCGACCATCACGCCGATGCGATCGGTCAGGCCCCGCCACGGCACGAGGTCGAAGTCCGACATCTCCTCGAGCGGTGGTGTAGTCGGCAGGTCGTCGTGGCTGTCGGTGTCGGCGCGCCCGTGGCCCGGGAAGTGCTTGGCCACCGGAAAGAGGCCTCCGTCGAGCACACCGTCGGCAAACGCCCGCCCATAGGTGACGACCACCCCCGGTTCGTCACCGAACGACCGTGAACCGATGCCCGGGCCCGCCCCCACGTCGAACACCGGTGCCAGGTTGACCGTGAAGCCCAGATCCGCCATGGCAGCCATCCGGTCGGCGATGACCACCCGTACCTGGCGGGGCTCCAATTCCGTCAGCCCGAAGGCAGAGGGAAGCAGGCCGAGGAGGCCGTCGAGGCGCTGCACGTTCCCGCCCTCTTCGTCTACGGCGATGACCAGGCGACCGGTCATCGACGACGCATGCAACGAGTCGATCGCGTCGGTGATGCCCTCGTCGGGCTTTCCGATGACGACCACGCCACCGATAAGCCCACGTTCTGCCAGGGCGACAGCGTCCGCAAGCTCCGCCTGTTCGACGACCGGCAACAGCACCTGTCCGATACGGGTCGCTGGCGCCAGCTCTGCGATGCACTCGGCCGCCGTCGGACCGGGTGGTGCCGTCGTCGTCGTGGACGTGGACGTGGTGGTCGACGAGGTCGTGGTCGAGGTCGATGTGGTGCTCGTCGTCGATGTGGTGCTCGTCGTCGATGTGGTGCTCGTCGTCGATGTCGTCGTCTCGACAACCGTAGTGGTCGAAGGCGCGACGGTGCCCGACGACCCACATGCCGCAAGGGTCGCGGCGCCCAGCACCGCCAAAATCATCCGCACAGCGGCTAGTGCACCACATTCCTGACCGGGGCGCACGAACTCACCCGGATTGCTCATCTACGCTCGCCTACATGCGGTCGCTAGCCGTCGCAGGCATCGCCCTGGTACTCGTCGCATTCGTGCTGTTCCTCGGAACGTGCGGCCAGTCCGGGAACGACGCGCCCCCCGACACGCCGACCACGTCGACATCGACGACGAGCACCACATCGACTTCGACAACGACTACCACGACGACGCTCGACCCGGCATCGCTGGGCACACTGCCGCCCGTCGGGGGGATCGGCTCGCCCACGCTCGGATCCACCTCTTCGGTCAGCACGGTCGGCCTGGACACGGTGCACTTCGGCATGACCACAGCAGCCGCACAACGGGCCGCCGGCAGCCGCTTCACGCCCGTCACCCCGGTCGGACCCTGCTATCTCGCCACCCCCGACGACGCCCCCGACGGCATCACCTTCTGGATCGTCGACGGGACGGTAGAGCGGGTCGACATCGACACCGACGAGATAGACACCAAGTCGGGAGGCAGGATCGGTCGCACCGAAGAGTGGATCCGCGAGAAGTGGCCCGACCACATCCAGGCCTCGCCGCTGCCCGACGGCACCGGCAACCTTCTCGCCTTCGTCCCCCGGGACGAGTCCGACCAGGAGTTCCGGGTCATGTTCCAGACCGACGGCGAAAAGGTCGTCCGGATGTGGTCGGGCCGCCTGCCCTGGGTCGCCGAACTGGGCGGCTGCCCGACGGGCTAGGGCAGGACCACCAGCAGTTCCAGCAGGCAACCCCCGTCGGTTAGACAGTGCACTACACCAGGTACCGGGTCGAACCCGATCGAAGCTGACGCCGACACGACCAGGGCAACCTCGTCTCCCCGTCGCCACGCTGACACCTCTGCAACGTCGCTGGACACCCCGCCCCGGGCCTCGAGCAGCGCCTCCGGAATACCGACAACCTCCCCCAGGCTTCGCCAGCGGCCGACCTCCTCCCACGAACCCGGTCGATGCCCCGGCGGCAGTCGCAGTCCGGCGGCCTTCAGGCGCCCGAGCAGGTCACGATCTCCCACGGCCTCCGCACCGAGGGCGAGCGCCCGTACCCGCACCTCGGCAGGCACGTCGTAGTGGTCGCCCTGGAAGGCCATGCGGCGCAATCCCAGGCCGGCTGCGAAGGCGTGCAGTTCGTCGTAGCCGGTGTCGCTCACGAGATGGGCCCAGCGGCGGCCCCGCCAGGGCCAGATCGCCTTGTCGACAAGGATCGTCATGCCCCATGCTGGGCCGGGTGAGCGTCAAAGTGCCACACTTGCGCCATGGATGCCGACATAGTCGACGACACCGTCACGTTGCGCATCCCAGCCGACCCGACCTTCGCCGACCTACCCCGGGTGTGCCTTGCCGTGCTGCTTCGCATACACCGCATCGACCCCGACGACCTGGGCGACTTCGCCACTCGCCTCAAGGAGGCTTCTGCGGACCTGATCGCCGGTGGTGGCGAGTTGGCGATCGACTTCCGGACGACCGGGGCGGCGGTGGAGGTGGTGCTCAGCGGACCCGGCGGCACCGTCACACTCGAGGCGACCGGGGCCTAGGACCAGACGGACGCGCGGTTCAACGACCGGTCGAGCCGAAGCCGCCGGCCCCCCTCTCGGAACCGGGCAACTCCTCGACCTCGACGAAACGACACGATTCGACCCGCTGGACCACCAACTGGGCGATGCGCTCGCCGCGCACCACCTCGAAGGGCTCGGACGGGTCGGTGTTGACGAGCAGCACCTTGAGTTCGCCCCGGTAGCCGGCGTCGATCAGGCCCGGGGTGTTGAGACAGGTCACGCCATGCCGCAGGGCGAGGCCGCTGCGGGGCTGCACGAACCCCGCATAGCCCTCGGGGATGGCGATGGCCGCACCGGTGGGCACCAGCGCACGCCCGCCGCCGGGTGCGAGGGTCACCGCCTCGGCGGCCACCAGGTCGGCGCCCGCATCGCCCTCGCGTGCGTAGGCGGGCATCGGCAGGTCCGGATCAATGCGCAGCAGGGGTATCTCGAGCACGGGCGGACAATAGCGGGCTGCGTCGTTCCCACCATCGGCGGATGAGTCGCACGTAGGCTCGGCGACATGTTGGCATGGATGGACCTCGAGATGACCGGACTCGACCCGGCCCACGACGTCATCGTCGAGATCGCAACGCTCGTCACAGACGACAACCTCGAGATCGTCGCCGAGGGCCCCGACCTGGTCGTGCACCAGCCCCCCGAGGTGCTGGCCCGCATGGGCGACACGGTCCGCAACATGCACACCACGAGCGGCCTGATCGACGAGATCGTCGCCTCGACCACAACGCTCGAGGAGGCCGGTGCCGCCACGCTCACCTTCCTCCGGGAGCACATCCCCGAGGCCCGCACAGTCCCACTCTGTGGCAACTCGATCGGCACCGACCGTCGCTTCCTGCATGCCTGGCTGCCCGAGATCGAGGAGTTCCTGCACTACCGGTCGGTCGACGTGTCGACCCTCAAGGAGTTGGCCCGCCGCTGGCACCCAGAGGCCCTCGGCTCGGCGCCCGAGAAGGCGGGAGGACACCGTGCCCTCGACGACATCCGAGAGTCGTTGGCCGAACTCCGCCACTACCGCACACACCTGTTCACCGATGCCGCCCGGGGCTGAGGCCGCCCCGCCGCTTCGCCCCACGTGAACGGCCCCACCTAGGGTCGATCGGGTGACCAAACCCCCCGCTCCTGTCCGCCGGCAGGAGCAGGAACCCGCAGACGACCAGATCCTGGAACTGGCACCCGATCTCTACCGGTTGCAACTGCCGATCTCGATGCCCGGGCTGGGCCACGTCAACTGCTACGCCCTCGAGGACGACCGGGGGCTCGCCCTCGTCGACCCCGGCCTCCCCGGCGAGGCGTCGTGGAAGGTCCTGGCCGAACGTCTCGGCCAACTGGGTGCACGCGTCGAGCACGTCCACACCGTCGTCGTCACGCACAGCCACCCCGACCACTTCGGCGGTGTCCACCGACTGCGCGACGAGTCGGGCGCCAACCTGCTGACCCACGCCGACTTCCGTTCCGCATTCGGGAACAACGACCCCGGGGGATCAGCGTCCCAACTGGCGGATCTGGTCGAGGAGCCGCTTGCAGACGCCGAACCGTCGGTTGACGAGGCCATCGAGGCGTTCCGGGAGGGGATGCGACGCTCCACACCCTGGGGTGGGGTCCGGGAGCCCCCGCCCATCGAGGAGATGAGGGCCTGGAGCGAGGGTGGCCTCGGCCCCCGGGCCTTCCGGGTCCCCCGACCCGACCGGACCGTCGAGGACGCCGACGAGGTCGTCCTCGGCGGCCGTACCTGGCTGGCCGTCCACACCCCCGGTCACACCCACGACCACCTCTGCCTCTACGACCCGGCAGGCGGCCTCTTCCTCTCCGGCGACCACGTCCTGCCGACCATCACACCGCACATCGGCGGTGTGTCCGAGCTCGAGGACCCGCTCGCCATGTTCATGGACTCGCTGGACCGGATGGAGGAGTTCGCCGCCGTCTCCCTGGTGCTGCCCGCCCACGGCCACCCGTTCACCGACCTGGCCGGTCGCGCCGACGACATCCGGCGCCACCACGGCGAACGCCTCGACGTGATCCGCGAAGCCGGCAGCGAACTCGGCCGTGCGACGGTCGATGCCTTCATGCAGCGCCTCTTCAAGGAACGGTCGTGGGGCTACATGGCCGCCAGCGAGACCTACGCCCACCTCGAGCACCTGCGGCTGACGGGCAACGCCGACCGTACCGACGCGGGCGGCAGCAGCAGTTATCTGGTCGCCTGACCGGAGGCTCCTCAGGCGAACAGCCCGGGCTGGGCGTCGATGAACCGGCGCTTGGCCGCCTCGGCGTCGGGCGAGGCCGCTATCAAGGCCGCCAGTTCAAGGGCCTGCTCCAGAAGGTCGTCGCCGTCGACGACGCGGTTGGCCAGGCCCACCCGGAGGGCCTCGGCGGCGTCGATTACCCGTCCGGTCAGGCACAGGTCGCGCGCCACTGGCTCGGGGACGACGGTTCGCACCAGGTCGTAGGCGGCGGGAATGCCGGCCCTCACCTGGGGCTGGCCGAATGTGGCACCTGCGTGGGCCAGGCGCAGGTCGCACATGAGCGCCAGGTCCATCCCACCGGCGACCGCCGGCCCGCCGACGGCGGCTACCAGGGGCTTGGGGAACGCGTGGACTGCGTGGTGGTAGGCCTCGGCCTCTGCGAAGAGCTCCTCGAGCGACTCGGCCTCTGCGATCTCCCCGAGGTCGAACCCGGCACAGAAGGTCGATCCGGCGCCCGTGAGCACGACGGCCCTGCAGTCGTCGTCCGCTGCCAGCCTTCCGAGGGTGTCGGCCAACAGGCCGCGGAGTTCACTGCTGAGGGCGTTGCGCCGGTCGGGGCGATCGAGTGTGAGCAGGACCACACCGTCGCCCCGGTCCTCGACCCGCAGGGGCGCATCTGCCATCGGTGTCCTCCGGGGATCTGCGTTCAGTGCCTGGGGATCAGGCCGAGGCCCAGGATCGTGTTGAGCGTCTCGAGCAACTTCTCGAGTTCCGTCGACTCGTTGCTGGCGAGACCGGTGCGCACCAGAGCCCACCCGGACTCCTGGAGGACCGCGGCCGCAGCCTCCACGTCGATGTCGGACCTGACCGAGCCCTCGTCCTGGCCTCGGGAGAGCACGCCTCGCAGGAGTGTACGAATGCGGTCGCGCTGCAGGTCCGACGCCATGCGGGCCACGTCGCCCTCTACAAGGTCGGTGTCGCCGAACAGCGAGGCGCGCAGGAGTTCGTCGTGGCCGTAGTGGTCGATGGTCGCCTCGACGAGCGAACGGAGCAGACCGGGCACGGCCCCGGATGCCGAGAGCGCCTGTTCGGCGGCATCGAGGAACCGTTCGAGCGAACGCTCGACGACCGCCAGGTAGACGTGCTGCTTGGAGTCGAAGTGGAGGTAGAGGCTGCCCTTGCCCGTGCCGGCCTCGACCGCTATGTCCTCGACGGTGGTGCGCTTGTAGCCGAACCGCCGGAACCGTGCCTCGGCGGCGACCAGGAGCCTCTGTGCGGGATCCACGGTGGTCACGGCCATGGGCGTCACCCTACTTCACTTGACAACTAATGACCAGACTCATATTCTGGTCATTAGTCATCCTCCCCATACCTTGAAACAAGGCCCCCGTGCCCGATCGACAGACCGCCTACCCCAGGCCACCGTCCAACTTCCTCACCGAAGACCACGACGCCTTCCGCCGCACCGTGGCCTCGTTCGTCGATCGCGAGATCCGACCCCATGCCGACACCTGGGAGCGGGACGGCGAATGTGCACGCGACCTCTACACGAGGGCCGGCGCCGCCGGACTCCTCGGGCTCCGCTACGACCCGGAGTACGGCGGCAGCGGCCTCGACTTCCTGGCCACCTGCGTGCTTGCAGAGGAGTTGGCCAAGGGTGACTCGATCGGAACCGCCGTCGCCCTCATGACCCAGTCCGAGTTCGCCCTCGCCATCCTCGCCGACGAGGCCGACGAGGAGCTCAAGGCCGCCTGGATGGCCCCAGCCATCGCCGGCGAGTTGATCGGCGCCATCGGGGTCTCCGAGCCAGGTGCCGGATCGGACGTGGCGGCGCTCACCACCCGGGCCCGCCGCGACGGCGGCGACTACGTGATCTCCGGGCAGAAGACCTACATCTCCAACGGCACCCGTGCCGACTTCATCACCCTGGCCGTGCGCACCGGCGAAGAGGGCCCGAAGGGGATCTCCCTCGTGGTGTTTCCCACCGACACGCCCGGCTTCGAAGTCGGTCGGCGCCTCGACAAGCTGGGGGCACGCGCCTCGGACACCGGCGAACTGTTCTTCGACGAGTGTCGCATCCCGGCCACGAACCTGGTCGGCGAGGAGGACCAGGGCCTGCGCTACATCCTCTCCCACTTCGGCGGTGAGCGCCTGGTGATCGCCGCCTTCGCCGTCGGCATCATGGAACGCCTGATCGAACTGGGGCTCGACTACGCCGCCAACCGCGAGGTGTTCGGCGGACCGGTCCTCAGCCTGCAGACCTGGCGGCACCGGTTCGCCGAGATGGCCACACGCCTCGAAGCCACCCGGCTCCTGGCCCACCAGGCGGCCCGGCTCCTCAGCGACCACGACCCGGCAGGCGACATGGCAGTCTCGATGGCCAAACTGCACGCCGCCGACGCCGTGCAGTCCGTGGCCGCAGAGGTCCTCCAACTCCACGGCGGGTTCGGCCAGATGGAGGAATCACCGATCCCCCGCTACTACCGCGACGTCGCCGGCTTCTCGGTCGGCGCCGGCACGTCCGAGATCATGCGCGAGCTCATCGCCCGCGCCCTCACCTGACCCCCACACCAACAGACCGAGACCCCTAGGAGGGACCCATCCATGACCACCACCGACGACACCCCGAGGGTCGGGGCCATCGACGCCTGGATGACCATCCCGCCTCCAGGCTCCGCCGAGCGCTGGCCGTCCTCGTTCTGGCACATCTTCCGCAAATACGGCGTCGAGGACCGCTTCCAGCGTGGCTTCACCGTCGACGAGGTGCTCGCCGAGATGGACGCCGCCGGCGTAGACATCGGCGTGGCGTCCTCGTTCAAGTTCCTCGACTCCTGGGTGGTCAGCAACGACGAGAACGCCGCATACGTCCGCGAGGCCCCCGACCGGTTCATCGGTGCCTTCACCGTCGACATCCGGGATCCCATGCCGGCGATCCGCGAGTTCCGCCGCTGCGTCGAAGAGCTCGACTACAGGGCCTTCCGCCTCGAGCCCTTCCAGTGCGGCGACGGCCGCACCACCGCCCCGCCGCCCACCGACCGCATCTACTGGCCGTTCTACGTGGCCTGCTGCGAGTACGACATCCCGTTGTGCATCCAGGTCGGCCACACCGGGCCGCTGCTCCCCTCCGAGTGCGGGCGCCCCATCTACCTAGACGAGGTGGCCCTCACCTTCCCCGAACTGAAGATCCTCGGCACACACGTGGGCGACCCGTGGCAGGACGAGATGACGATCCTCGCCTGGAAACACCCGAACGTGTACGTGGAGGCCTCCGCCCGACCTGCCCGCCACTGGTCGGACAGCGTCAAGAAGTTCTCCGGCGGTTACGGCCAGGACAAGATGATCTGGGCCACCGACTACCCGCTGCTGCCGTTCAAGCGCACGGTCGACGACGTCTACGACTGCGGTTTCTCCCCCGAGGCGACCCGCAAGATCCTGCGCGACAACGCCGCCCGGGTGTTCAAGATCGATGCCTGACCTGCTGTCCCACGAGCGGGACGACCGCGGCGTCCACACGATCACCCTCCGTCGCCCCGAGGTGCGCAACGCCCTCAACCCGCAGGCGTTCACGGAGTTGATCGAGGCCTGCGGAGCGGTCGCCGCCGACCCCGACGCCCGGGCCATGGTCCTCACCGGCGAGGGGTTGGCGTTCTCAGCCGGTGGCGACTTCGACGCCCTCCAGGACCTGCTCGACGGTGACCGCGAGCACGCCGAGGCGGAACTCCGCCACGCCAACGACGGCATCCTCGCCATCGCCTGCCTGGACGTCCCCACCGTGGCCGCAGTCAACGGCGACGCCTACGGCGGGGGGGCCGCCGTGGCGCTCTCCACCGACTTCCGGATCATGAGAGACGGGGCCCGGCTGGGGTTCGTGTTCGCCAGGCTGGGCCTCTCGGGTGCCGACACCGGCGCCACCTGGTGGCTCAACCGCCTGGTCGGCCCGGGCCGGGCCATGGAGATCACCACACTCGGGGCCGTCTACACCGCCGACGAGGCACTCAGCGCCGGGATGGTCACCAGGGTTGCACCGGACGACGGGTTCGAGGCGGCCGTCGATGCGTTCGTCGACCGCCTGGCCGGCCTCGCCCCGCTGGCGGTCCGGGGCAACAAGCGGGCACTGGCCGGCATCGGGCAACGGAGCCTGGCCGAGCACCTCGACCTCGAGGCCGCCATCCAGGCCGAGGCCATCTCCTCCGGGGACTTCCGGGAGGGCCTCGCCGCCGCAAGGGACAAGCGCCAACCGTCGTTCAGGGGGAACTGATGGACGTCTACCTGTCACCACGCCAACTCGAGATGCGGGCCGAGGTCCGGGCCTTCCTCGACGAGCACTACCCGCCGGACCGGATCCTCCAGATGGAACGGGACCTCGAATACCCCGACGACTTCTATCGCGAGTGCGCCTCCCGCGGCTGGACCGGCATCCCGGTGCCGACCGAGTACGGCGGCTCGGACGGCTCGGTCCTCGACCTCTGCGTCTTCGTCGAGGAGGTCGGAAAGACGTCGATCTCGATGGCCACCCTGTACATCACGGGCACCATCTTCGGCTCCCACGCCCTCCACATATGCGGCTCGCAGGAACAGGCCGCCCGGTACCTCCCGGCGATCGTGACCGGCGACAAGCGGTTCGCCCTCGGGATGTCCGAGCCCGGGGCCGGCTCCGACTTCGCCGGCATGACCACCACCGCCGAGAAGGTCGAAGGGGGCTGGCGGATCAACGGCGCCAAGGGCCCGATCTCCGGGGCCGAACGCGCCGAGACCATCATCACCGCTGCACGCACCGGCACGTTCCCCGACCAGCCACGCCAGAAGGGCATCACCCTCTTCCTCGTCGACAACCCGGGTCCCGGCCTGGCATTCGAACGACGCGACTACCTGTCCATGAAGGCCCTGATGGTCAACGACATCGCCTACGACGACGTCTTCGTGCCCGACGAAGCGGTGCTCGGCGACATCGACGACGGCTGGCTGAACCTCGCCAAACTGATGGACCCGGAGCGCCTCGCCAACGCCGCCCAGTCCATCGGCGTCGCCCAGGCCGCCATCGACGACGCCGTCGCCTACGCCCGCAACCGTGAGCAGTACGGCGGCCCCATCTCCCGCTACCAGGCCGTCTCCCACCCACTGGCCGAGTCACAGGCCGAGGTCGCAGCCGCCCGACTGCTCATCTACGCCGCCGCCCACAAGCGCGACGTCGAAGGGCCCTGTCCCATGGAGGCCTCGATGGCCAAGATGCTCGCCAACAACGTCGCCGGCCGGGCCACCTCCAACGCCATGCAGGTGGCGGGCGCCCGTGGCTTCGAGGCCGAATCGCACTTCATGCGCCGCAACCTCGAGGTGCGGGGCTGCGAGCTCGGCGGCGGCACCAGCCAGATCCAGCGCAACATCATCGCCCACCACATGGGACTCCGATGAGGGCGCTCGTCTACGAGGGTCCGGGCCGGATAGCCCTGGGCGACGTCGACGAGCCGGTACCAGCCACCGGTGAGGTCCTGCTCACGGTGGAAGCCGCCGGGGTCTGCGGCACCGACCGCCACATCGTGGCCGGCGACCTCGGGGTGTCGCCCGGCACGGTTCCGGGACACGAGATCGCCGGCACGATCCTCGAGGTCGGCAGCGAAGTCGACGGCTGGAAGCCCGGCGACCGGGTGGCGGCGCTCGGCCAGGCCACCTGCGGCACCTGTCCGCCCTGCCTCGAGGGCCGCTCCAACCGGTGCCACCGACCGCAGATCCTCGGCATGGCCCGGCAGGGCGGCTTCGCCGAACGCATCGCCCTGCCGGCCTCCTGCCTGATCTGCCTCCCCGACGGCATCACCGACGCCGTTGGCGCCATCGCCTCGGACGCCATAGCCACCCCGTACCACGCACTCACCACCGTCGGACGGCTACAGGTCGGAGAGACCGTGGTGGTCATCGGGGCCGGCGGCCTCGGCCTCCACGCGATCCAGTTGGCCCGACTGGCGGATGCAGCCCGGATCGTGGCCGTCGACCAGTCGGAGGCGGCCCGTGACGCTGCCCTCGAAGCAGGTGCTGACGAAGCCCTCGACCCGACCGTCGACGAGGAACCGGCCCGTGCACTCCGACGCGCCGCTCGCGGCGCCACCCTGGTGCTCGAGTGTGTAGGTCGCTCCGAGACCGTCGAGTTGGGCCTCGGCGCCCTCGCACCCGGTGGGCGCCTCGTCGTCGTCGGCGTCGGAACCGACAGGCCACGACTGCCACCACTCGGCATGTTCATCGGCGCCGAACTCAGCGTCCACGGCTCGTTCGGGTCCACGACCGACGAGATCCGCACTGTGCTCGACCTCATCGTCTCGGGACGGCTCGACGTGTCCCGCTCGGTCCGGCGCCAGGTGCCGATCACCAAGGCCGCCGACGTGTTCACCGAACCCCTCGGTCCCGGCCGGACCGTGGTCATCCCCAAGGAGCAGATCCCATGAGCGACGACATCCTGGTCGACACCGCCGACGGCGTCGGGACGGTCACCCTCAACCGACCCGACCGGCTCAACACCCTGGCCAACCCGACCGTCGACCTGCTCGTAGAAGCCCTGGACGAGGTCGCCGCCGACGACTCGGTGCGTGTCGTGGTGCTCGCAGGCAACGGCCCGTACTTCTGCGCCGGCGCCGACCAGGCCGAGATGGTCGAACGGGCACCGCAGGAGTGGGAGCCCATCGTGCGCCGGTACCTCGACCCCGTGCGAGTGATCGTCGGCATGGACAAGCCGGTCGTCGCCGCCCTACACGGCGACACCGTCGGCGGCGGACTGGGCCTGGCGCTGGCCTCCGACTTCCGCATCGCCGCCAGGGGCATCCGACTCGGTGCCCCGTTCACGCCCATCGGGCTCGCCGGCTGCGACATGTCGGCCGGTTGGTTCCTCCCCCGCCTCGTAGGGCTCGGTACGGCAACCGACCTGATGTTCACCGGACGCCTCGTCGACGCCGACGAGGCACTCGACATCGGGCTTGTCCACCGGGTCGCCGACAGCGACGACTTCGCCGATGCGGTGGCCGGGCTGGCATCGCAACTGGCCGCCGGGCCGCCCATCGCCCTTGCCTGGACGAAGCGGGCCATCCACCGCTCGCTGGGGGTCGACATGGGCGCCGAGTTCGAGTTCGAGATCTTCGCCCAGGTCCAGTGCATCCAGACCGAGGACCACCGCGAAGGGGTCCGGGCGTTCAAGGAGAAGCGCCGACCGGAGTTCCGCGGTGCCTGACCGGACACCCGAACAGGACGCCCTCCGGGCCGAGGTCGCGAAGTTCACCGCGTCCGAGATCACCCCGAACGCCACCCGCTGGGACGTCGAGCACGCCGACGGCGCCTATCCGATGCACCTCTTCACCCGACTCGGCGAACTGGGCTGGCTGGGGATCGGCTTCGACGAGGCCCTCGGCGGATCGGGTGGCGGGCCGGTCGAGCGGTGCATCCTCTTCGAGGAGCTCGCCTACGGCTCGGCCGGGGCGGCGCTCGGCCTCTACGTGCACACGGCGCTCGCCGCCGGGGCACTCGCCACCGTCGCCGACCCCGAGCTGGCCGGGCGCTTCGTCCCGGACCTCCTCGCCGGAACCACCACCGGCGCCTGGGCCTACGCCGAACCCGACTCCGGCGCCGATGTCACCCGGGTCCGTCTGGACGCCTGCCGCGACGGCGACCACTTCGTGCTGAACGGCTCGAAGATGTACATCACGAACGCCACCTTCGCCGACCTGATCCTCGTCGTCGTGCGGACGTCGGGCCAGCCGGGACGCCTCGGCGGCCTCTCGGTCCTCGCCGTCGACGGGGACTCGGACGGCCTCACCCGGACGCCGATGGACAAGTTGGGCATGCGGCCCTCCGAACTGGCCGAACTGCACTTCGCCGACTGCATCGTGCCCGTCGACCGCCTCGTCGGCGAACTCGACCAGGGGTTCCGGCAGTGCCTTGCCATCCTGTCCCAGGGGCGCGTGTTCGCCGGCGCCCTCGCCCTCGGCCTGGGCCGGGCCGCCTTCGATGCCGCACTCGCCCACGTCGGCACCCGCGAGCAGTTCGGCGCACCCCTGGCTGCCAAGCAGGCCGTCCGGATGACCGTCGCCGACATGGCCACCCGCCTGCACGCGGTCCGGCACCTCGTCTACTCCGCCGCCGAGACCCTCGGCAGCGGTGGCGACTACGACACCGAAGCCTCGATCGCCAAGCTGGTCGCCTCCGAGACCGCCACCTGGGTCAGCGAACGGGGCCTGCACCTGCACGGCGCCCAGGGCTTCATGCTCGAGAGCCCAGCCCAGCGGTTCTACCGTGACTGCAAGGTCAACGAGTGGGGCGAGGGGGCCAACGAACTGCAGCGCGAGATGATCTTCGAAGCGACCGCCAAGGGATACCGCCCCTGACCAGAAGGAGCATGACCATGACCATGACCCCGACCGAAACCGTTGACGCGTTCATCGCCGCCATCGAGCACAAGGACGTCGAGGCGGCCGTCGCCCTCGTGACCGACGACGTGTCGTACGAGAACATGCCGATGCAGCCGATCATCGGCCCCGAAGCCATGGCGGCGACCCTCGAGATGTTCCTCGCGCCGGCTTCAGAGGTCGACTGGCCGATCCTGCGCCAGTTCGAGGTCGGGAACGTCGTCGTCAACGAACGCCTGGACCGCTTCAGGATCGACGACGGCTGGCTCGAACTGCCCATCGCCGGGGTGTTCGAGGTCGTCGGCGGCCGGATCAGCCTCTGGCGCGACTACTTCGACATGGGCACGTACTCGAAGCAGATGGCCGAACTCACCGGGAACACATGACCGAGCCCCCCGACCCCGCCATCCGGATGGACGACTCACCGCTCGCCACGTTCCTCGAGATCGGCCAGGAGGCCGGCAACGGCGGCCACACCCGGATCACCCTCGACGACCGCCACCTCAGCCCCAACGGCACCATGCACGGCGGCGCCCTGTTCACGATGTTCGACTCGGCGATGGGCGCCGCCACCCGGAGCCTCCTCGGAACCGACCAGATCTGCGTAACCCTCGAGATCCAGGTGCGCTACCTCAAGCCGATCTTCAGCGGCAGCGTCGAGGTCCGGGCCGAGGTCCTCCACCGCGGACGGCGGATCATCCAACTCGAGGCCACGGCCACCAACGACGGCATGCCGGTCGCCTTCGCCACCGGCTCGTTCGTCGTCCTCGACCGAACCGCTCCCACCCGGGACGCCGCCTGAACACCTCCGTCGGCGCCGGCCCGTAAATTCACTTGACGAGCCACCACCAGGTGGTGTTGGGTGGTCACTCGGCGTGATATCCCGTATCGTGGAGCGCCGGACACAGAACAGACAGTCCCCACTTCCCCCAACCGAGCAGACGTTCCCATGCAGCACCAGGCGCATCGACACCACCACGGCACCACGGCCGCCCGGCCGGTGACCGACGCGCTCCTGCACGCCTCGGACTATCCGACCACGGCCACGAACGCTGAATCGTCGAACACGACGACCACGTTCATGTTCTGGACCAAGCACCAGCGGCCTCGGGAGACGTTCGGCTAGACGCCAACGCACACCAAACCCCCGAGGCCGCCGGAAACATCCGGCGGCCTTTCTGGTTTTTCCGGGTGCACTCCGACCAACCCCCCGACCGACCCCCAAGACACCAACGACAGGAGCAGGACCATGCAGGCACTGCAGTACGAACCCGAGACATGGCGAGCAGACGCCGAGTGCGAACGACTCGGCGTACCCACCCACGTCTTCTTCTCCGACGACCTCGGCGACATCGCCCAGGCGAAGCGCATCTGCACCGAGTGCCCGGCCCTTGTGCCGTGCCTCGAGGGAGCGCTCGGCCGACGCGAACCCTGGGGCGTCTGGGGCGGGCAGATCTTCCGCAACGGAAGGATGCTCGCCACCAAGCGGCGACGCGGACGACCATCGAAGGTGCCCCGTCCCGAAGACCAGCTCCCCGTGGTGCCCATTCCGGTCCACCTCCAATCGGAACTCCGCTCGGCCTGATCGCCGACGGATGGGCCTCCCTCCGCCACGGGGAGCACAAGCCGCCATCAACACGGGTCGGGGTGACGCCTCGACGAACCCCGGCCCGTGGGCGCACCATCCCTGCCCACGCACTCGTGATCGGCACCCGACCCGACTACCGTCGGCGTCGTGGTTCGGCCGGTCGCCCTCGTCCTCGGATTGCTGCTGAGCGCGGCCCTCACCTCCTGCGGCTCCAGCGCCGACATGACCGACGCAACGGTTCTCGACCACCCCTTCCAACTCGTGGACGGCGGGACCACCACGCTCGCCGAACTCCAGGCCGACGACGACCGACCCCTCGTCGTCAACCTCTGGGCCACCTGGTGCGCACCCTGTCTCGCCGAGATGCCCGACCTCGAGGCCTTCCACCGACAACGGGGTGACGAAATCCGGGTCCTCGGCCTCAACATCTCAGACTCGCCGACCCGAGCCGCCGACACGACCGGCGAAATCGGCATCACCTACCTGCTTGGCAGCGACCCCGAGGGCGCCTTCGTCGAAGCACTCGGCGCCATCGGCCTGCCGGTCACCGGCTTCATCACCCGGCAGGGTCGACTCGCCCTCGTGCACCAGGGCCAACTCGACCTCGAACGCCTCACCGAACTCATCGAGGAACACCTCTGATGACAGCGGTCCTCCCGACGAGAACGCCTTCCCTGGGTACTGCGTAGTGTTCGACCTCGGCCTCACGCTCCCGTTCACCCTCGGCCTCGTAACGGCGATCAACCCGTGCGGCTTCGCCATGCTCCCCACCTGGATCGGCTACTTCCTCACCGGCGACGCCGCCGACCGGGAGGACCGCCCCGAACAGGTGCTCCGGGGCCTGCTCGTCAGCCTCGTCATGGCCGGCGCCTTCGTGCTGGTATTCGGCACCCTCGGGTTGGCAGTCACCCATCTCGTGACCGAGGAGTCGGTTGCGCGACGAACCCCCTGGATCACCGTCCTGATCGGCCTGCTGCTCATCGGCTACGGCCTGGCACTGCTCACCGGCCGCCAGGTCCGCCTGCCGATCCCGAAGCCCCGACGCGGCCCGGGATCCAGCGAACTGTGGTCGGTGTTCGGCTTCGGCGTCTCCTATGCCGTCGTCTCGATCGGCTGTGCAGCACCGATCTTCCTCCTCCAGGTGGCGGGCAGCTTCGGTCGCGACGGGATCCTCGAAGGCACCGCCACCTACCTGGCCTTCGCCGCCGGGATGACAGCCGTCGTCGCCTCGCTGACCCTCTCGCTGGCGCTGGCCCGTGGCGGACTCGTACGGCACCTGCGCAGGCTCGTTCCGTTCATGGACCGGATCGCCACCCTCGCCCTCGTACTGGGTGGCGCCTACCTCGTCGTCTACGGCATCTACGAGATTCGCCTGCTGCGCAACCCCGGCACCCCCTCCAACCCGGTCGTCGACGTCGTAACCGACCTGCAGACCCACCTGGCCAACTGGGTCGCACAGGCAGGCGGGACGCGTGTGGGGTTGGCGCTCTGGCTCGTCGTCCTCACCGCCGTCGTCTGGGGTATCGGACCGGCCCTGACCGGCGAGGCCCGTCGCACCGGGTGGACGATCGTCGGAGCGGCCTGGCTGTTCGGCGAAGGAGTCGGCCACCGCGGCGACCTCGTCGTGCTCCCCGTCGGACGGCTCGCCATGGACTGGCCGGCCCGGATCGCCAACTGGGCCGACACCCCGGGGCGCTGGGCGGTCCCCCTGGAGGCGCTGTTGACGCTCGTCGCCCTCGCAACCCTCGCGCTCTTCGTCCGGCCGATGTTCCGGCGCCGATGAGCCCCGTTCGTCGAATCGCCGACCTCCCGGCACTGCTGAAACTCCCCGGCGTGGTCGAGGAACTGGAGCTCGGCTCCCCACTCGGCGTGTGCGCCCTGCACGGTGGCGGGCTGGAGCGGGCCACCGAGGTAGTCGCCCGGGAAGTCGCCGTCCGGACCGGGGCCACGTACTACGGGATCATCCAACCCGAGGGCACCCGGCGCCACCTCTCCTCCACCCGCTTCGACCCCGACGCATCTCCCCGGCTGGCCACCTTCCTCGATCGGGTCCGGACGGTCGTCTCGATCCACGGCTACGGGCGCGACGACGACTTCTTCGCCGTGCTCCTGGGCGGCACCAACAGGCCGTTCGCCCACCACCTGGCCGGCCACCTCCGGGACACGCTGTCCGACGACTACCGGGTGGTGGACGACCTCGCCGAGATGCCGCGCAGGCTCCGTGGCGTCCACCCCCGCAACCCGGTCAACCGGCCGCGCCACGGTGGCGTTCAGGTCGAGCTTCCACCGAGCATCCGGTGGAACCTCGACGCCCACGACTGGAGCGACCGGGACGGCACACCGCGAGCGCCACAACTCGACGACCTGATCGACGGACTGGCCGCCGGCGTCGCCGGCTGGGACGGTATGGCCGCCGAAGACGTCGCCTAAGGCAGGTTCACCGGGACAGGTTCGGGCTGAGTTGTCGTGCCCGGTCGAGGCGGAGCCGGATCGGCTGTCACGCCCGCCCGCAATGATGGGTACATGAACCCGAAGACCGGCGGCGGTCTGACCAGGGTCACCCGGGGTGTCAAGCCCGAGCCACGGCCGACACACACTCCCCACCGCACTGTGCAGCACCAGCGAGCCCCCCGGCATCGTGCGACACAGGCGAGCCCTGTTCAGGGCGCCCGTCGCTCGAGGATCCAGGCACCGCCGTCGCTTCGATAGCGGAGGCGGTCGTGG
>Ga0208132_1000075_pt1 | contig 42481 bp, 46 predicted proteins | sample ETNtaG_16_FD_185785 | JGI IMG/M metagenome (GOLD analysis project Ga0208132, IMG submission 185785) | Marine microbial and viral communities from oxygen minimum zone, Eastern Pacific Ocean - ETNP201406SV199 (SPAdes) (version 2) | ecosystem: Environmental > Aquatic > Marine > Oceanic ... | reverse complement strand
TGCAAACCTCTCTATCGAACCGACTATAACCCGATGCAGCATTACAGGTGTTTGTTTTGAGCCATCTTCTGCAATATATTGTGCTTCAAGCCTTTCTGGCATAGAGAAATCCGCCTGCACAGTGCCACACTGCCACTCACGCTCCAAACAATCCTTTAAGACAAATTCAACCTTAGGTCCGTAAAAGGCGCCCTCACCTTCTTGCAGTTCCCATTCAATTCCTTTTGCGTTTAAAGCTTCAGCAAGGGCAGTCTCCGCCTTATCCCAAACCTCATCAGAACCAACACGCATTTCAGGGCGCGTTGAAAGTTTGATATCAATGTTTTCAAAACCAAAATGCTTATAAACTTCAAAAGTCAAATCAATGAAAGCTGAAACTTCACTCTGAATCTGTTCAGGAGTGCAAAAAATATGAGCATCGTCTTGAACAAAATTTCGAACCCTCATAATGCCATGTAATGTACCAGAGGGTTCATTACGATGACAGGAGCCAAACTCAGCTAGACGTAGCGGCAGATCTCGATATGACTTAAGGCCATGCTTATATATCTGCACGTGACCAGGACAATTCATCGGTTTTATTGCATAGTCACGATTCTCTGAATGGGTAGTAAACATAGACTCACCAAACTTATCCCAATGCCCTGATTTTTCCCACAACGTGCGATCAAGCATCTCAGGTGTGTTTACTTCTAGGTAGCCATTGTCTCTGTACACTTTGCTCATATATTGCACAATCAACTGATAAAGCGTCCAACCTTTGGGATGCCAAAAAATCATTCCCGGGGCTTCCTCTTGGGTATGAAAAAGATCTTGCGTTTTGCCAATTTTGCGGTGGTCTCTTTTTTCTGCTTCTTCGAGACGGTGTAGATAATCTTCTAAATCTTTTTTGTTTTCCCAGGCAGTACCGTAAATCCTCTGTAGCATCTCATTTTTTGAATCGCCACGCCAATAAGCTCCGGCCAGTTTCATTAACTTGAAAACTTTGAGTTTACTTGTCGAAGGTACGTGAGGACCTCGACAAAGATCGACAAAGTCACCCTGCTTATAAAGAGATAGCACCTCATTAGTAGGAATAGATTCAATAATTTCTGCCTTGTAGTGCTCACCCATCGACTTAAAGAGCTCTATCGCATCTTCTCTTTTCATCTCAAGTCGTTGAATTGGTAAATTCTGTTTAACAATGGCTTTCATTTTCTTCTCAATCTTTGCAAGGTCTTGCTCAGAGAAGCCTTCTTTATAAGCAAAATCATAATAAAAACCGTTATCAATAACCGGTCCGATTGTTACTTGAGCTTTGGGATAGAGCTGTTGTGTCGCCTGTGCCAATAAGTGTGCGGTGGAGTGACGGATAACTCCAAGTGCTTTTTCGTCTTTATTGGTAATGATTGAGAGATCGACATTATTCTCAATCAAAAACGAAGTGTCAACTAGCTTACCATTGATCTCACCGGCCAGTGCAGCCTTGGCGAGACCGGAACCAATAGAGGATGCAACATCAGCTACCGTGAGTGCTTTATCAAAAGATTTCAATGTACCGTCAGGTAGTGTTACTTTTGGCATGCTCAAAATGAAAAAAAATTAAAAAAGTCATTTTACCTTGATAGTGGCTAGCTTTCTGCCCATAATTAACATATCAACTAGTTAAAGTAATTGGCAATATATAGGTATATTACTCATCAATGAATATATCTCGAAAATCTCCCGAACTACTAATACTATTTATGACAGTAGCTTCTGCGGTAGGTTTTGCTGTATGGATGAATCTGCTTAATAACTTTGCTATCGAAAGGGTTAGCTTTACTGGCGCAGAGATTGGTATTCTGCAAAGCATAAGAGAAATACCGGGATTTTTGGCATTTACAGTTGTTTTTGTCTTGGCATTCATTCGGGAACAGAAAACAGCTTATATTGCCTTACTTCTGCTTGGCTTGGGGACAATGTTTACCGGACTTATTCCAACAAACATGGCCTTTATAATTACAACTGTGATTATGTCGATTGGTTTTCACTACTATGAGACTATCTCTATTTCTCTATCTTTGCAGTGGGTAGAAAAAAAGCATACAGCAGAATTTCTCGGAAAAGTTATCGCTGCCCGTTCTGCAGCATCAATCGTAGCCTTTGCTTTGGTATGGATATTATTTGAGCAATTTCATTTGGATTATGTGTGGGTTTATATGGCTGGTGGTGGAGTAACAGTAGCGATTGTCTTGTTTTGCTGGCGCTACTTTTCAGTTTTTCCAGATAAGGTCTACCAAACAAAAAAAATTGTTCTAAGAAAGCGCTACTGGTTGTACTACGCATTACAGTTTATGAGTGGCGCTAGAAGGCAAATTTTTATGGTTTTTGCGGGTTTTTTGATGGTTGAAAAATTTCACTTCAGTGTCGCTGAAATCTCGCTGCTCTTCCTTGTTAACTCTTTTATTAATATCCCTTTAGCGCCAAGAATAGGAAGGCTGATCGCTAGGATTGGAGAGCGTAGAGCGTTGATTATCGAGTATATGGGTCTTGCAGCTATATTTGTTGGTTACGCTTTAACTGAAAGCGCACTTTTTGCAGTTTTTCTATATATTCTTGACCACTTATTCTTCTCTATAGCGATCGCACTGAAAACATATTTTCAAAAAATAGCCGACCCAGCAGATATAGCTTCCAGCGCTGGAGTTTCTTTTACAATCAACCACATTGCAGCGGTATTTATTCCAGTGATTTTTGGTTTTGTCTGGCTATACTCTTCTGCCATTGTCTTCTATGCCGGCGCAATGATGGCGCTAGTTTCTCTTGCCTTAGCATTAAATATGCCGTCAAAACCTCTCCCTGGGAATGAAGTTTTATTGGGTAAATTTTCATAAATATTTGTTGAAAAAAGCACACGAGAACGGAAGTCTAAATGCTGAGAATATTTATTGCAGCTCTCTTCCAAAAGCTCAACAAAAAGCTTGTAAGTTTTAGTTACTGAATAACTATTGACTCAATCATGAGCTGCAAGGATTCATTTCCTCGAAAAGAATTAACGTTTAACTTATAGGCAACTCTTACTTGTTTAGTTTCAAGCTTTCCTTGAAAAAAGGCAATGCCCTCAAAGATAGAGCTATTATCAAGCAACTTTAAAGTACACTTAAGGTGCTTCTCACCAACAATTTTTTGTTCAAGTATTTCAAAGTCACCATAAAAAATTGGCTCTTCAAAGCCCTGCCCCCAAGGAGAAGCTTGGCGAAGTAGTTCTGCATTCTTTAAGGTTATTTCAAAGGCATCAAGCTTTCCATCTGTCAACAATTCAATTTCTGGTTTATTGCCTTTAAGGCGCTTAGTTATAGCTTCAGAAAAAGCCTCTTTGAATTTATCAAAGTTACTCGGAACAATGCTTAAGCCTGCCGCCATCGCGTGCCCACCAAACTTTTCAATAAGATTTGGATTATCTCGATCAATTAGGTCAAGCAAATCTTTAATGTGTACGTCAGGTATTGAACGGATAGAGCCCTTCAAAACACTGTCGGATTTTGCAAAGACAGCGCATGGGCACTGATAACTCTCTTTTAGTTTACCAGCAACAATACCAACAACGCCTTCATGCCATGAGTCATCAAATAAAACGATTGCGAATTGACTTTCATCAATAGACTGACTCTCAACAATGGCTAATGCTTCGTCTTGCATACGAGTCTGCTCTTCTCGCCTTTTAATATTAAACTCTTCAAGATTTAAGGCATACCTTCTAGCGTCATTAATATCTTCAGACAATAAACAACGTATACCCTGTGATATATCACTCAGGCGTCCTGCTGCATTTATTCTTGGCGCTACCGTGAATCCTAAATCTGAAGCCTGGAGTGATTCAATGGGACGTTTTGTAAGTTCAAGTATCGCTAGAATGCCTTTTGAACAGCGCTTTTGCCGAATTCTCTTAAGACCTTCACTGACTAGAATCCGATTATTCTGATCTAACTTGACCACATCTGCTACCGTACCAAGAGCAACCAGATCAAGAAGCTCTCTAAGGTCCGGCGCTTTGATTTTTTGTTCTTCAAAATAACCTAACCCATTAAGATAAGTTTTAAGTGACGAGAATAGATAAAAACAAACACCAACGCCTGCCAGATTTTTAGATGGAAAATCACATCCACGAAGGTTTGGGTTAATGATTGCGTTTGCATTGGGGAGCTCTTTAGGAGGTAAATGGTGATCTGTAATTATTACATCTATACCAAGCGATCTAGCTAATGAAGTGCCCTCATTACTTGAAATGCCATTATCAACTGTAATAATCAGATTTGGTTCTTTTTCAGCATTGGCTTCGTTAATAATTTCAGGGCTTAATCCATATCCATGCTTAAATCTATTTGGGACCAAAAAGTCAACATATTTAGCGCCCATTAATCTGAGTGCTTTTATTGCAACAGCACTAGCTGTTGCGCCATCAGCATCAAAATCACCAATAATGAGTATGCGTTGATCTTCCAATATCGACTTCTCGAGGAGTTCAAGAGCAATGTTCAGTTGATCAAAGCTTGGTTTAAGTAAGCCCGGAAGTGACGTTGAAAGCTGTGACTCTGTTAATGATCTTGCAGCATAAATCTTTTTTAAAAAATCGGGAATATCATCCGAATATGATTCATAGAGTGCATTGTCTATTGGTCTAGTCTGCACTTCTTACAAGGCGTATATGTGTATCAATGGACTTGTCTCTTACTATAGAGCCTCCAAAAAAGAATGGTACTTCGTAAGCCAAGGACGGATTATTTTCTAGCGAAACAGAAGTCCAATATGTAGTATTTTGTGTGTTAGGGAAAAATCTTAAGTCAATCAATATATCACTCTCACCATAATAGTTTAAAAGCGTCTCCAGTTCATTCCGAGTCGGTAAGCGCCAATCATTAAAGGAACAGAACTGTTGCTTGTTAATTGCTGAGATATACGATTTAGTGTTGCAGTCCTTATTCCAAAAACAGTTTCGGCTATATTTGCCGCTCTCTTCACCAGTCTCTCCATCAAACCAGGTATGAGTATTCATCATATATTGTATCCCTTCTTTATCTTTCTTAACTTCCCAGACTAGAGATGAATCTTCATCCAAAACGCACGACCATTCTGAATCATCGATATTAAGTTTTTTCCCTTCATCAGATAATTTAACTAGGTCAGCACAAACAATCGAACTTACAAGAATTGATAATAGGAATATGACCTTGTTCATTTTCTAAGGATGGTTGTTACTGAAAATTCCATTCTACCATTTATCTGGGTTATTTGAGTAGCCACTACTTGATTGGTTCATGTGGATGGCAAACGTCTCTCAAAAAGAATCAAGGCAACACCAATAAATATAAAGCTATCAGCTAAATTGAATACAGGCCAGTGGTATTGGCCATAATGGGAATCTATAAAATCTATAACATAGCCATACTGTACACGGTCCAACAAATTGCCCAAAGCTCCTGATAGTAGAAAAAATTGTCCAAAGAGTCTTTGCCTATATATCGCCAAGGTTTTATATATCCAAAAAATAATTAAACAAGAAGCTGTTATGGAGACGGCTAGCAAAAACCCTTTTTGGATTGCAGTTCCGGATGCCAAAATACTGAACCCTGCTCCATAATTTTGCACATAAGTCAAGCTCAGATATGGATTGACAATGACTGATTCACCTAAGTCAAATATAGACACTACCGTCTGTTTTGTTAATTGATCTAGAACGACCAGCAGTAAACACAAATAGTAGTAGGCTCTATGTCTCATAATAATCTCAAATGATATTCAATAAAATAACCTATATTGATATTAAATCAAAAAATATTAATACTAACAACAGGTCAACTAGCTGGCATCTATTTATTCAATGCGTTTATAATTTACTGTTATCTGTATTATAAATGTAGTGGAGGTTTTATGGGTTTTTTAACGGGCAAAAGAGCTTTAATTGTTGGGGTAGCTTCTAATCGCTCGATTGCTTGGGGAATTGCAGAAGCGATGTCAAAACAGGGCTGTGAAATTGCGCTTACCTATCAAACTGAAAAACTTAAGAAGCGTGTTGATAATTGTGCAGAAATATGCGGTTCTTCGATTGTTATCCCTTGTGACGTCTCCGAAGACAAGCAAATCAAACAGACCTTTGACATCTTGAAAAAGTCGTGGGATTCATTTGATATTCTTGTCCATTCTGTTGCCTTTGCTGAACGTGCAGAACTTGACGGTAACTATGTTGAAGTGACTACACGTGAAGGGTTTCTTAAGGCCCATGAAATAAGCTCTTATAGCTTTACTGCATTAGCAAAATGTGCACTACCGATGCTTAATAATAATGGCGCCCTTTTAACTCTTAGTTATTTAGGGGCACTCCGCGCAATACCTAATTACAATGTCATGGGTATAGCTAAAGCTTCACTTGAGGCCAATGTCAGATATATGGCAGCTTCGCTTGGTGATGATAAAGGTATTCGAGTTAATGCCATTTCTGCGGGTGCTATTAAAACACTTGCAGCAAGCGGAATAAAAGGGTTCGGAAAACTTTTAGACCATGCTGCGAAAAGCTCTGCTCTTAAACGCAATGTTTCTATCGAGGAAGTTGGTAACGCTGCAGCCTTTTTGTGTTCAGACTTAGCCTCTGGGGTAACAGGGGAAGTAACTTATGTTGATGCAGGCTATAACTTTTACGAAAAAGGGCCTGACTTATAATTAAGAGTTAAGTTAATATAATGTTTCACATGCGTACTTGTTTCGATCTTAAACCAAAGCACACTATAGAAGAATTCAAACAATCACTGGCTGACTATTCAGCTCACATGCATGAACTTGACTTAGTGGAAGCTCACAGTTCAATTGGCCTACGCTAAAGCGATACAATTTTAGACACCGATGATGAGAGGAAGCAGAAATACTTTATGCTTATGCATTTTCGAGATAGAGAGCAATCTGATAAGGCCGTAGCTTATATTAAGAGTCGTAAAGAACCAGGCAAATCGCTTCATTCAAAAGCGTACTCGCAAACGCAAAACCTAATTTTTATTAGCTGGCAAGATATCGAATAGTCAATTTAAAGAAGCTCGGAATAGACTTTTATTTCCGCAGAATCCTTCAATTCCTTAATCAGATTAATAAAGAGCTCGTTGAGTTCTTCATTTAAATAGCCATCAGCAATACTCTCATCAACAATCTCTTCGGAAACTCTTACATCTTTCAAGCCAATTACTATTGTGATATTGTCATTAAGACTGTTTGAACTATAAGCACTTTCTCCAGGGCTAGGTTTAGTCATCTTGAATATCATTGAAGTCATGTTAAGTGGCAACTCAGAATTCCTTGAAATCCAATTGGGTTCGCTCCATTCAAGTTCATTCTCAGCTATCAAAGCTTCTGTCTTGCTATTTTCACCATTAGAAAGAGATGCTGAAATTTTAGTGGCTAAATCATCGATCAATTTTTTGGCCCCTATTGTTTTTAGGATGTCAGTTATCTGAATCTTAACCTCGTCTAGTGTTTTTTGACGTTCAGGTATTTGGTCGGCAAGATTCAAAACTACAAATCTATCCTGACCTAATTCAATAACATCAGAATTTTCCCCCTCATTAAGGACTAAGTCGCTATATGCTGCTACAACAAATTTATCTTCATACTCTTTACTAGTTCTAGAGAAATACTCAGAAGTCTCAAGCTCCAAATCTAACTGCTCAGCAACTAAATCAAGAGGGTCTTCATAAGCCAAATTACCAAGCTCTTCTTGTAAACTGTAGAGTTTCAGTTGTGCCGCTTTTTTCTGGTGCAATGAAGCCAACTGCTCTCTAGATTCTTCAAAAGATTTAATATTTTCTGGTTGAATTTCAGTTAGTCTTATGATGTGATAACCATAATCAGTTTCAACAACTTCGCTAAGTTCACCAATACTCATCTCGAAGACCGCTTTATCGAATTCTGGAACCATGATATCTCTTTCAAAATAACCCAGATTCCCGCCACTGTCTTTTGTAGAAGTATCTATTGAGTGGATTCTAGCCAATTCAGAAAAATCAGCACCCTGCTGAATCTCTTCTAATAAACTCTCTGCAAGCTCTTTGGCATCAACCAAAATGTGTTGGGCGCTTCTTTGCTCAGGATTTGTAAATAATTCTTTGTCTTCATCATAAAGGTTTCTCAGGGTCTCTTTATCCGACTCTTCCTGCTCTTCGATATCATCTAGTGACAATTCAACATATTTAACCTTTATTTTTGGCGGCTCAACGAAGCTTGACTGATTAGTATCAAAATATTCTGTAACTTGATCTTGAGTAACAGACATTTGATCTTTATATTTTTCAGTATTCAGAACTATGAATGAAGCGTAGCGTTGTTGGCCCGCTAAAGCTTTAAGTTTTTTAATTTGCTGAGAGGTGAGGAAAGCAGAATGGACTAAATTTCTTTTAAGCTGATCTTGCTTCATTAATCCTGCTTGAGCAATCTCATAGCTAAGAGGGGTATGGTTGTTGAGTCTTAGTAATTGATTGTAGCGTTCTTCAGAAAATACTCCTTCCACTTGAAAAAGTTCATTCGATTGAATAAGAGCTCTAACTTCTTCATCTAGGGTAACTAATTCTATAGAGTCGGCATAATTCTCTAGTAATTTTTCCTGAATCATTCCGTCGATCAGCATTTGCCTGAGAGATGCATCAACTTCTGAGGAATAATTTGAGCCAAATTGCTGTTGCAGGTTTCTTTGTTCAAGATTCAATCTCTTATAATAAGTTGTCAAAAGGATCTCTTCGCCATCTACCGAGGCAATAATAGAATTAGAAGAGTTGCCGATATATTGCTGAATGCCAAAGAATGCAAAAGGGATAGTGATAAGGCCAATAATTAGATATGCTATCCAACCTTTTGACTTGTTTCTTATTTTGCTTAACATAATTTCAACCTTAAATATCAGTGAGGATTTCTATTTACAACCAATCCTTATTAAAAGCGCTCTATTATACATATAGCAATGTTTTATTTAGGGTGCAAAGGAATTAAATATCTGACAGATATAAAACATTATAAACTGGCGGAGTGGACATCCGCAATACACACTAAGATAGAAAGAATGGACTTGCTATTTTTTCTATTTCCTCTTCAGATTTTTCTTGCTTAAATGCAACTAGAGTTAATTCCCAGCCCTTTTGACTTCTTCCGCCGTATCTAGCCTTAAATCCTGCTTCCCAGAATGCACTATCTAATACGGAATAGGTGAATCCACCCTTTTTATCCATATATTCATTCCCTTCTGCTATAACTTTTCTGTTTCCAAACATAATATCTATAGGAGATATAGGGCCTGCAGGTGAATCATAAAGAGGTTCCAACAACTTATCTTGAGCTACTGCTTCGCAAACACTTTGTAAGTCAGGGCATTTAATAACAACCATGCCGTCTTCTTTCAGCACCCTATGGAATTCACTTAGAGCGATTGGAACCTGGTGTGGATATATGTGATCAATGTTGTAAGCCGAGTAAAGAGCATCAACACTCGCAGTTTCAACTGACTTCATGTCTGTTAACGAGCCCACTATATCTGGATGGACACGCTTATCAATGTCGAACCTAATTTCTTTCCAATTATCGTTATTAAATCCTTTTAAGTGGGATTTATTTAAAAAGCCACAGCCAACATGCAGTAAAGTTTTCATCAATTTTTATTAATAATTAATATAGTAATTATAGTTCTTAATGAGCATGATGGTCATTCCAGTTAGGCTAATTTATTTAGAATTAATTTAGATGTAAAACTTGTAATTAATAGAAAACCCCGCATATCCTATGCTATTGATTTGGTCATAAAATACGAGGCTTCTTTGTAATGGCGGAGCGGACGGGGGTCGAACCCGCGACCTCCTGCGTGACAGGCAGGCGTTCTAACCAACTGAACTACCGCTCCAAATTTTGGTGGGCGCTACAAGACTTGAACTTGTGACCCTCGCCTTGTAAGGGCGATGCTCTCCCAACTGAGCTAAGCGCCCCAAAAAAAAATGCCCGATTCTTTTCAGAACCGGGCGTATTATACTGAAAAAAATCTCTTTAGTTAACAGAATCTTTCAGTGATTTTCCCGCTCTAAACGCTGCCACTTTTGAGGCAGAAATTTGGATTGTCTCACCCGTTTGAGGGTTGCGTCCAGTACGTGCTGCACGATCTCTAACCAAAAAACTACCGAAACCTGTAATGGCGACTGAATCGCCACTTGATAGTGCGCTTGTGATAGCGTCTGTTGTAGCTGATAATGCACGACCAGCATCTGCTTTGGATAATCCAGAGCCATTCGCAATCGCTTCAACTAAATCTGATTTGTTCATAATTATTATCTCCTAAGTTTATACAAAATAAAATAAATATCTTCCTCGCCTAACAATGATTATCCATTATTAAACCCTGCTGTCAAGCGACTTTCAGCAATTATATGAAAACTTTTTATTGAATCAATAAGGTGTTGTTGATTTAATTATCCTTATTTATCAAAGGGATAAAATTTTCTTTCCAAACCTGGTCATTAATTTCACCTATGTGTTTATATACAATTAAACCCTCCCTGTCCACTAAGAAAGTTTCTGGTGTTGCATAGACACCCAACTCTAGCCCTATCTTTCCTTCCGGATCAAATACAATCACATCAAAAGGGTTGCCCAACATTTCTAGATATTTTTTTGCATCCGCATTCACGTCCTTATAGTTGATGCCTATCATCTGGAGGTTTTCAATTTTTGCAATCTTCATGATGACAGTGTGTTCTGCCCGGCAGGTGACACACCAAGATGCCCAAACATTAACCAATGAGAATTCCTCATTAATGAATAGATCGTTCAGCTTTATAGTCTCTCCTGAAAATAATTCATTTCCACTGACAGCGGGGAAGGCTTTTCCAACCAGTGGCGAAGGAAGTTTGTGTGGGTTAGAATCAAGGCTGAGATATAGAAATCCTGCCAAAACAATAAACAAAGTAAGGGGAAGAATTTTTTTCATTCCCCTGCAGAGGAGTTAAGTAAAGCTTCCGCAACTTCTGGCGGCATGTAGTTTTCATCGTGCTTAGCCAGAACAGTAGTGGCCAAGAAAAGGTCTCCATCAAGCGATCCAGTCGCAACAATGCCTTGTCCTTCTCTAAATAGGTCAGGCAAAATACCTTCATAACTTACCTTTATAGTTTTATTGTTGTCTGACAATGAAAATGTTACATTCATGTTTTCACGTATAACACTACCAGTCACAACAAGGCCACCAAGCCTGAAACTTTTTCCTATCGGAGCTTTGCTTTCTGTTATATCAGTAGGTGTGAAAAAATAAAGTAAATTATCATTAAAAGCTTTAATTCCGAAGTAGCCTGTCAAGGATACACCCAGTACAAGAAGTGCAACTAAGACCATACGATTTTGTCGTTTAGTCATCCTCTCTTGCGTATTTGTTTTTTAAATCAAAGTGGACCTTTTTATGGTTTCGTGAAGCTCGTACAAAAAGTTCCGCAATCACCAAGAAGGTTACGCCGTATGAAAGCCAGATATAGAATGCATATTTGCCGTAGGGTAAGTAAGATAAAGTTTCAGCCAGAGTCATGACTATTCTCCAGTTACTAGTTCACGAACCCAGCGCGAATTCTGTTCTCGCACCAAGATCTCATCTCTTGCATTAAGCAACAGCAATAGCCCATATAAAAACTGAAAAGCAAAAACCATAATAAGGAGTGGCCAAAGCATATCAGGGTGAACCGATGGTTTTGATATATCTTCCAGTATCGACCCTTGGTGAAGTGTATTCCACCATTTTACTGAGTAGTGAATAATAGGTAAATTAACTAAGCCAACTATGGCTAGAATAGAGCTAGCCTTGGAAGCTGTTTTAGGGTCATCAAAAGCATTATTGAGCGATATATAAGCAAGATACAAAAACAACAAAATAAGCTCTGAAGTTAATCTTGCGTCCCAAACCCACCAAGCACCCCACATAGGTTTACCCCAGATAGCACCTGTTGCTAGAGCAATCAATGTAAAGGATGCTCCAATTGGCGCTGAGACTTTAGCGACAACTTGCGCCATCTTGATTTGCCATATCAAGCCAATACCACCCACAACTGCCATAATAAAATAGACAAGCATTGACATCCATGCACTAGGCACATGTATATACATAATTCTAAAGCTTTCACCTTGTTGATAGTCAGCTGGGGCAACTACCAAACCCCAATAAAGACCTAATAAAATAAGTCCAATAAAGGGCCATAAAAACCAAGGAATCAACTTGTTGGTAGTTTCGAAGAAAACCTTAGGTGAAGCGAGTTTCTGAATCCATTTCCACATCGGATGAGTATACTGAAACAAAAGGTCTTATTTTAATGACTTTTGTGCCACGTTGTTTCGTAAATAAGTTGGCTGGGGCAACTCAAATGTAGCCACCTGTCCATTCTCGGTTGCCAACAAAAACAACTCAATCAGGTCAACAGATTCAGGATAAAAGTCTGATTCAATTTGCTTAATATTGCTCCGCTCTGCAAGAGATTCTTTGTAAGATCCCCAGCCGCTACCAACCCCAATGTAATCTTCACTAAGTTTGTCGACATTATCTGGCCCACAAATACGTTCATTGCAAAGCAAGCCGTGTTCGTAAATTGCCCAGTAAACCTCCCCCATACGGGCATCAATTGCGGCAGCTATTTTTTGGCTATTGAGACGACTTGCAGCTTTAAAGCCAAGCAACTCTAGAGTTGAAAAACCCATCGTAGGAATACCACTAGCAAGAGACAAACCCTGAACCACGCCAACACACATCCTCACACCAGTAAAGGCGCCAGGACCCTTTGTATATACTATTACATCAACCTCATTAAGTTCTACACCAGTCTCACTAAATACTTCATCGCAGAGCATTAAAATTTGACCTGAACTTTTAGCCATATCTAGAATAACTCGGCTAGTTTTTTTACCAAAAATCGATAAAGTTATAGATGCAACCTCAGTGCATGTATCTATTGCAAGTATATTCATTCTACAATCTTCTTGTATTTTCTATTCATTAGCAAAATCATCTCTGCACGCTTATTTAAGCGCTCAGGATATCTAACAGGATTGTAATAAGAGGGCCCTTTCAATAAAGCTACAAGTGTAGCCATCTCCTTCAAACTTAGATTTTCAACCTCTTTGTCAAAGTAAAACTTACTGGCACTAGCAAAGCCATAAAACGCCATGGAACCTTGTTGTGCTAAATATACCGTATTCATATAACGCTCAAGAATAAAATTCTTATCATATGCCTGTTCTAATAGAATTGCCATCAATGCCTCTTCAATTTTCCTTGTAAATGTTTTTTCTCTAGTCAAAAGCGTGTTCTTTACCAATTGTTGGGTAATAGTGCTAGCACCTCTGATTGGTTTACCCTCAAAAATATAACCATAAACAACTCTGCTAATTTCCTTGAAATCAATCCCCCAGTGCTCATAAAAAGACTGGTCTTCAACCAACAAAAGCATGTTAATTAACTCTATAGGGTAACCCTCTAGCTGATATTCAATTTGATTAACTTGTTTGTTTGCAAATTGGTTATCAGAAAAACTTTTTTTTACATATTGATTTAAATAAGCTAGATAGGAAAAAAAGGCAATTAAACCCAGCAAAGTTAATATTATTAGCCATTTTTTCATAAACCGATTAAGTTCAAAATATATAAATTTTCATGTCAATCTATTGTAACAAAAACAAAACCATTAAATTTTTTTCATAATTCATTTGGCAGGGTCTTAAATCGATTGTGAAAAAACATTAATTAGTATAAAATACGCACTTCCTTGCTTGATCAGCATTAGTTGGCAAGCTTTTATAATCCATAAGGAGATGTTAATGAGACATTACGAAGTAACTCTCATTGTTCATCCTGACCAAAGTTCTCAGGTATCGACAATGATAGAAAAATACAAAGAAATCATCGCAGCAGCTGGTGGTAGTGTTCACCGCGAAGAGGATTGGGGTCGTAAACACCTAGCCTACCCAATTAAGAAAATCTATAAAGCTCATTATTTGATGATGAATATAGAATGTGACCAAGAAACCCTGGACAAGCTTAACTATAACTTCCGATTTAATGATGCCGTCCTTAGAAACTTAGTGATTTCTAAATCTGAAGCTATTACTGAACCATCAATTATGGTGGCCAACAATGAAAAGGAATAGGAGACTGTTATGGCTAAACAAGTAAAAAAGAGACGCAAATTTCAAATTCCTATTAATAGATTTTGTCGTTTCACAGTAGCTGGCGTTAAGGAAATAGATTACAAAGATATAGATATCCTATTAAAAAATATTGATGACAGTGGCAAAATAACACCCTCCAGAATTACTGGCACGAGTGCTAAATTTCAGCGTCAGTTAACAACAGCTATAAAAAGGGCAAGATATTTAGCTTTAATTCCTTACACTGACAAACACAAAAAATAGGAGTTATTATGCAAGTAATCTTATTAGAAAAAAATCACAAGCTAGGCGACTTAGGGGATATCGCAAATGTCAAATCCGGCTATGCCAGAAACTATCTAATCCCTCAAGGCAAAGCTAAACCTGCAACCAAAGAAAATCTGGCTGAGTTTGAGCTAATTAAAGCAGAACTCGAGAAAAAAGAGGTGGCAGCTTTGGCAAATGCTCAAGCTAAAGAATCAGAAATGACTGATATTACTTGCAATATTGCCGCTAATGCTGGAGAAGAAGGAAAGTTATTTGGTTCTGTTGGTCCGGTCGATATAGTTAAGAGTCTTCATGACCAAGGCTTCGAAGTTGAAAAGCGCGACATTAATATGCCTGAAGCTATTCACTATACAGGGGAGTATGAAGTTACTGTAGCTCTTCATACCGACATTGTTGTGCCAGTAAAAGTTCTTGTCGAGGCTTCGACTAAAGAAGAATAAGTCAAACATATTCTCAAAGTGAGTTAAAATAAAAGGCCCTTATTCGAGGGCTTTTTTATTTTTTCTCGCAAATAAATGGATATTGAAAAAACAAAATTACCACCCCATTCAGTTGATTCTGAACAGTCTGTACTTGGCGGCCTTCTTCTACATAATCAGGCTTGGGACAGGGTTGTAGTTATCCTCAATACTAATGACTTCTATCAAGCTTCTCACAGAATTATTTATGATGCAATCGTAACCCTTCTTGAACATGATAAGCCTGCAGATATTCTAACTGTAAAAGAGCAAGTCATAAAAACTCACAGCGAAGAATCCATCGGGGGCTTTGTCTACCTTGCGCAGATTGCAGAAAACACGCCCAGCGTTAGTAACATCGAGGCCTACGCTAAACATGTCAGAGAACTCTCCGTATATAGGCAACTAATCACTATCGGTAGAGAGATTGCTGATACCGCGTTTCGACCAAAAAACATGGAAGTCAATGAGTTATTGGATCTTTCGGAGAGAAAAATATTTGAAATTGCTGAGCAAGTTACTCGAAACAAGCAGGACATCACAAACATAAAAGACATTATTAAGGATGTCGTCAATAGTGTTCATGAAATGCAAGAAAAGAAAGGACTCAAAGGAGCTGAGACAGGCTTTTCCCAATTAGATAAACTAACATCTGGCCTACAAAATGGAGACCTTGTCATTATAGCAGGCCGTCCTAGTATGGGAAAAACAGCGCTCTCAATGAATATCGTTGAGCATGTTGCAATCCACAACTCAACACCGGTTGCTGTTTTTAGTCTGGAAATGCCTACAGAGCAATTGGTACTTAGGATGATCTCCTCTTTTGGCCGGATTGATGCAAGCAAGTTACGGGATGGAGATATGACCGAAGTTGATTGGAATAGCTTTAATCATGCCGTGCGTGCTTTTGAAGAGAATACCATACTGCTAGATGAAACACCCTCTATAACACCTACAGAAGTTCGTGCTAAATGTCGTCGACTTAAACGTCAATACCCTGACCTTGGCCTTGTAATGGTGGATTATCTTCAACTCATGACGGTTCATGGTAAAGCTGAAAATAGGGTTCAAGAGATTTCTGAGATATCACGCTCACTCAAGGCTCTTGCGAAAGAAATTAACGTGCCAGTTATTGCAATCTCACAACTGAATCGAGGCGTTGAATCACGCACAAAAACCGCAAAAGGCCGTATGCCCCAGATGGCAGACCTTCGCGAATCTGGCTCGATTGAGCAGGACGCTGACCTGATAGGCTTTATCTATAGGGACGAACAATACCATGACGACGCTTACACAAATCCAGAGGAAGTTGGTAAGGCAGACCTGAGGATAGCCAAACACCGTAATGGACCAACTGGAAATATCAAGCTTGCCTTTATAGGTCAATACGCCAGATTTGAGGATCTGGCTTATGAAGATCAGTTTCGTGATATAGACGAAGATGATATGGATGCTTCATATATAAGTAACGTCGCACATTTTGATCAGGATACATTCTAGAGATAATTTCTTAGCTTCTAATACCCTCATCAATGTCCATGCCTAAGTCATTCATTCAGATTAGTGATAGTCATATTGATGATGAAAAACTAGTTATGGGAGTTGACTCACAAGCTAATCTCGCTTCTGTTGTTGAGCATATCTCCAAACAATCCTATGACGCTTTAGTTGTTAGCGGAGATCTGTCTCATAACGGCACAATGAGTTCATATATTCAGATTAAGGAAATATTAAAACCTCTCAACAATAACGCCTCTATATTGCCTGGTAACCACGACAATAAGTCGAACCTTTCAAAAATATTCAGCAACTCATTACTGTGCAATTTTCAACTAAATGACTGGGAAATAATAACTATAGATTCAGTACAAAATGAAAAAGTTAGTGGCCGTTTAAGTAATCAACAACTTCAAACACTGACAGACGAAATAAAACTCTCAAGTGCAAAATACATAGTACTTTGCCTGCATCACCCAGTTGTACCAATGCAAAGTAGCTGGAATGATGATTTATCACTTGAAAATCCTGAAGATTTTTTTGACACAATTAGTCAGTTTCCTAAAGTAAGAGCTGTTATTTGGGGACATACACATCAATCTAGCGAGTTTAACCGTGATAGCATAAAATTGTTCTCATGTCCCTCCACTGCAGTTCAATTTTGTGGACCATCAAGTATTGGTTATAATCACTATACACTTCATGATAATGGTGAAATTAATTGTAAAACACGATGGCTATGATAGATGACCAAAACCACAAGCTCGTAATCGCAATATCGTCAAGGGCTCTTTTTGACTTGGATAAATCTCATCAAATCTTTAAGAAAGAGGGTATAGAGGCTTACGCTAAACATCAACAAGAAAATGAAGATGTTGTGCTAGATCCTGGAGTTGGGTTCACGCTGGTTAAAAAGCTACTCGCACTTAGCAGTGACAAGACACCAATCGACGTTATTTTGCTTTCAAGAAATAGTGCCGATACCGGTCTTAGGATCTTTAACTCGATAGAACATTACGGCCTAAATATTTCAAGAGCGGCATTTACTAGAGGTTCAAGTACGCACTCTTTTGTCGGTGCATTTAAAGCAGACCTATTCCTTTCAAGTAACTACCATGACGTGCAAAAAGCCTTGCATTCTGGTTTCGCCGCTGCATCCATTGTTGAATCAAAATTAGACAATATTCATCCCACCCAACTCAGAATAGCTTTTGATGGTGATGCAGTTATTTTCTCCGATGAATCTGAGAGAATATTTCAAGAACATGGCCTCGAAGCATTTGAAAAGAATGAAAAGAATTCTGCTGAAACTGAGCTCAAAGCTGGGCCATTTAAGTCATTTCTTGACTCATTGCAGAAAATTCAATCAACCTTTCCTGAAGAAAACAATCCAATAAGAACAGCGCTCGTTACCGCCAGATCTGCCCCCTCTCATAAAAGGGTTATCCATACGATGCGTGAATGGGGAATTAGAATTGACGAGGCTTTTTTTCTTGGCGGCCTAGAAAAGGGAGTTTTTTTAAGAGATTTCGGAGCAGATATCTTCTTTGATGATCAAGATCACAACTGTAATTCAGCCTCTAAATACGTTCCAACAGGTCACGTACCTAGTGGAATAAAGAATACATAAGTTTCAAATATAATCATACTTATTGGCTGAACAGAAAAACTTAAATCATTGGTAAAATAGCTAGAAATAATTTTGCAATCCTAACGATGTCAAAAAAAATTCAAGCAATTCGAGGAATGAATGACTTGCTACCAAAAGATTCAGATCTTTGGCTAGCTATAGAGAAGATCATTAATGAGGTTCTGATATCTTATGGCTACAAAAATGTACGCACTCCTATCGTCGAAAATACCGAAACCTTTAGTCGCGCAATAGGAGAAGTAACTGATATCGTCGAAAAGGAGATGTATACCTGGAAGGATCTCGGTGGTGAATCAATTACACTGAGGCCAGAAGGAACTGCAGGAATTGTTCGCATGATGATTGAACATAACCTTCCGCGAGAAGGAATACAGAGAGTTTTTTACCAGGGACCTATGTTTAGGCATGAAAGACCACAAAAAGGAAGGTACCGTCAATTTTACCAAGTAGGGGTTGAAGTTTTCGGAGCTTCTGATGCAAAAATTGATGCAGAGTTGATTGATATGACCGCATTAATTTGGAAAAAAATTGGGCTAAATAATGTCAGTCTCGAAATCAATTCATTAGGCTCTAGTGGGAGTCGCTCATCATACAGAGAACTTTTAAAGAGCTATTTCAATGATAATAAATTACAACTGGACGAAGATAGCTTGCGTCGACTTAATACCAACCCTCTAAGAATACTAGACAGCAAAAACATGGAAATGGCAACATTAATTGCTGAAGCGCCAAAAATGATAGATTACCTGGACGATGAATCTGAACAGCATTTTTTAGAGTTTAAGGAATATCTCGATAATCTTGCAATCCAATACACTATTAACCCAAGACTGGTCAGGGGTTTGGATTATTACAATCGCACGGTTTTTGAATGGATTTCAGATGACCTGGGCTCGCAAGGGACAATTTGTGGCGGTGGAAGGTATGACGGCTTGGTAGAAAAAATGGGTGGAAATCCAGTCCCTGCAACCGGTTTTGCTATGGGCATAGAGCGGCTCGTTCTGCTGGCAAAAGAACAATCAGAAAAAATACAACAACAAAAATTAAGCCTATATTTTGTAGCTCTCGGTCAAAGTGCTCAAAAAGCCTCAATGAAGATCAGTAGAGATGTCCATCTTGCACTTCCCGATATAGTGCTTACCAACGATATAACCCTAGGAAGCCTCAAAAGTCAAATGAAAAAGGCTGATAAATCAGGAGCAGATTATGCTTTGATTCTAGGAGAAGAGGAGTTGAAAAGTAAGAAAATAACAATAAAACCTCTGCTAGGACAAGGTGAGCAACAATTAATCTCTTTAGAGGGTATCATTCAACATCTTCGGGAGAATTTATGAAAAACTTTATTAATATTACTGACACAGAAGATGAGCAAGTCGAGCAAATAAAAAACTGGTGGAAAAGCAACGGCAAGCAAATAATTGCTGGCGCAGTTATTGGTCTGGCTGGTATTTGGGGTTGGAATAGCTATTCCACCTATCAGGACCAGCAAACACTAGAGGCGAGAGCTCTATACCTTAACTATGCCTCCGACTCTAGCAACCTTGGAGCATATGACAAACTTACCGAAGACTTTGCTAATAACTCATATACTGACCAGGCAGCCTTGTTGATGGTAAAGCATTTGTTTGATGAAGGAAATTACACCGAAGCGCTAAATTTAATTGAGCCACTTACTAAACATTCAAATAGCATGATTGCCTCCTCAGCAATCCTTAGGTTGGCTTCAATTTACCTTCAGACAGGTCAACACGATAAAGCACTCACATTGCTAGAGCCCTATTCCGATGAAAGTTTTGCCGGGCTAGTTCATAATTTAATTGGTGATATTTATCTGGACATCGGTAACAAATCTGAAGCACAAAGGCATTTCAATAAAGCAATAGATGCTGTCACCGAAAACTCGAACTTAAGTCAATTAATTCAGATCAAACTTGACGATCTAAATTAATTTAAGAAATTGAACTGTTGTGAGCTCTCCAGTCATCTCGTTAGTTGGGCGACCTAATGTTGGAAAATCTACATTATTTAACCGTCTAAGTAAATCACGTCGAGCTCTGGTCTCTGAATACGAAGGTTTGACTCGTGATCGACAGTATGCAAAGATAAATCTTGGAGAGAATAAACGGTGTACTATTATTGATACCGGCGGCCTAACCAATGAAGACTCTTTAATTGACACTGCAATCCATGAACAAGTGCTAAGTGCACTTGATGAGTCTGATGTAATCTTTTTTATTGTCAGCAACAGAGATGGTCTAACTTCTCTGGACTTTGAAATTGCGGCACAACTAAGAAAACTTAAAAAAAATATCATATTAGTTTGTAATAAAGCGGAAGGGTTAAATCAAACTTCAGCTGTTGAGTTTTTCGAGTTGGGTTTAGGTAATCCTGTTCTTATCTCTGCTGAACATAACCAAGGTATTGATGAGTTAATCAACACTACTATACCTCTACTACCTGAAAGCATAGAGGAGGATATTCAAGAACTTGAAGGTATTGCTGTAGCCGTCCTTGGAAGGCCAAATGTTGGCAAATCAACTTTAATCAATCGCATACTTGGAGAGGAAAGAGTTCTCGCTATAGACTCCCCTGGAACGACCAGAGATACAATATTTATTCCTTTTGAACGTGATCATCAAAAATACACTCTCATAGACACTGCAGGTATAAGAAGAAAACGAAGTGTAGATGAAAAAATAGAGAAATTTAGCATCATTAAAGCTATCGAAGCGCTTGCCGAGTCCCATGTCGTAATCCTTGTTCTTGACGCCCATGAAGGCGTAACGGAGCAAGACGCTACCCTGTTAGGAATGATTGAAGATAAAGGGAGAGCACTTCTAATAGTGATAAATAAATGGGATGGCCTTGACGATTATCAGAAGAGCGAAGTAAAAAGAAAACTCGACATCAAACTCTCATTTGTTAACTATGCTTCTGTGCATTATATTTCTGCACTCCATGGCTCAGGTGTGGGTAAATTATTTTCATATATCCAAAAATCCTTCAATCACGCAGGTTCGAGGTTTTCTACCTCTATGCTAAATAAGATATTAGAAAGCGCGAATGATACTCATCAACCTCCCCCTGTTTCTGGCAAAAGACTCAGGCTTAAGTATGTCCACCAATCAGATGTATTTCCGCCGACCTTTACGCTTCACGGTAACCACCTACAAAGCATACCTAAAAGCTATGAACGCTTCTTGAAAAACTTCTTTACAAAAGCCCTCAAACTTTCAAATACACCTATCAGGCTTGAGTTTAAAAGCGGTGATAACCCATTTAAAGGTAACAAGAACACACTTTCAGCGCGTCAAATTCAAAAAAAGAGGCGTCTAATGAAGTTCACAAAGAAAAAATAGCTTATTAATTGCTAATAGGTGAAAAAAAATTACGAAAGTATTAAGTTATGCGCCTCTTTGGCTGCATTTATAAAGCCCTCAAACAATGGATGGCCATCTCTGGGTGTTGATGTAAATTCTGGATGAAACTGACAAGCAACAAACCATGGATGCTCAGGGATTTCTACCATTTCAACTAACAACCCATCCTGAGATCTTCCAGAAACTTTCAAACCAGCCTCTTCAACCTCGCCAATCAATTGGTTGTTGACTTCATAGCGATGTCGATGTCGCTCAGTTATAGTATTAGCGCCATAAATTTTGTTTGCTCTACTGCCCTTAACAAGCTCACACTCTTGACCACCAAGTCTCATGGTGCCCCCCATATTCGACTTAGAATCGCGAGTCTGGACATCGCCATTTTCGTCCTGCCATTCGGTAATAAGGCCGATCACTGGATATGGTGTTTTTGGATCAAACTCTGTACTATTCGCATTACTCATATTGGCTTTGTGTCGCGCATATTCAATTACCGCAACTTGCAAACCTAGGCAAATTCCAAGAAAAGGAACGTTGTTTTCACGCGCATAACGAACTGCCTCAATTTTTCCCTCAATACCTCTTGTACCAAAACCTCCCGGCACAAGGATTGCACTCATTTCACTTAAACAGGCTACACCATTGGCTTTAATCTCTTCAGAATCAAAATAATGAATATTAACTTTTGCTTGAGTATAAATACCTGCATGAACAAGCGCTTCTGATAAAGACTTGTAAGACTCAGTTAAGTCCATATATTTACCAACCATCGCAACATCAATGCTTTGCTTTGGTTTCTCTAAAGATGAAACCACTTTATGCCACTCACTTAAGTTGGCTGGTTTACAAACAAGATTCAGTTTATCAACAACAATATCATCTAAGCCCTGTTCAGACAAAGCCTGGGGTACCTTGTAAATGGTATCCATATCTAGAGAGGTAAAGACAGAATTTTCAGCAACATTTGTAAATAAAGCTATCTTTTTTCTTTCAGCCTCTGGAAGTGGAAGTTCAGATCTACATATAAGCACATCTGGCTGGATTCCGATGCTTCTGAGCTCTTTCACAGAATGCTGGGTCGGTTTTGTTTTAAGTTCTCCTGCAGCTTTAATATAAGGCAATAGCGTTAAGTGAATAAATAAAGTGTTTTCACGGCCCAACTCGAGGCTCATCTGTCTTATTGCCTCCATAAAAGGAAGAGATTCAATGTCACCGGCTGTTCCACCTATCTCGACAAGCGCAATATCTGCTCCCTCGGCACCAGCCATGGTAAGTCTTTTTATTTCATCGGTTATATGCGGAATGATTTGAACCGTTGCGCCAAGATAGTCCCCTTTTCGCTCTCGACTGATAACGTTTTCATAAACCCTTCCCGCAGTAAAGTTGTTCTTTTTCCCGAGTTGTACACGGACAAATCTCTCATAATGACCTAAATCTAAATCCGTTTCAGCGCCATCATTGGTAACAAAGATCTCACCATGCTGGAAAGGGCTCATAGTGCCTGGATCAACATTAATGTATGGGTCAAGCTTAAGGAGGGTAACATTCAGCCCGCGTGTTTCAAGAATTGAAGCCAAAGAAGCCGATGCTATGCCCTTACCTAACGAGGAAACCACACCACCGGTTACAAAGATATATTTAGTCATTTAAAACTAAAAAGTTTGAAATAGTTATTTTACATAAATTTGTGTAGAATATGGGCACATCCAATTAAACTAATTGCAATGGGTTATATAGATTTTATCAAGCTACTGTTTCCTTACATTAAGGCCCATATAGGAAAACTTGTTCTAACTTCTTTGATGATGATCCTTGCGACCACCCTTGAGGCTTCCATACCAGAGATAACAGGTCAAATAGTTGATGCGCTTTTTTCTTCAATTCGAGAAGAGGAAACAGCGCTTCTCTATTCGTTGACCTTATTTATTGTCATTGCACTCAGCTCATTGTTTGCACTGACATCAATCAGTGCTAGCTCTTGGATTTCAAATAGGGTTGTTATGGATTTAAGAGTTAGTATGTTTTCAAAACTTTTAAAGTTGCCAAAGGCTTACTTTGACAATAATACAACAGGACAAATACTTTCTAAATTAACTTTCGATGTAGAACAAATTTCTGCTGCTGCATCAAGTATATGGCTAGACTTGATTAAATCTTCGTTAACAGTGATACTGTTAACGGGCTATTTATTCTACAAAAACTATCTATTAAGCCTTATCCTCTTAGTTCTTTTGCCGCTGGTCTATTTAGCAGTCAAAGTTTCCAGCTCTAGAATGAGAAGAAGTTCTAAGAAAGTCCAAGATTCAATGGGTCGAATGACCCACCTTTTGGATGAAAATATCTCAGGAGCTGATCTGATTAAAATCTATCATGCTCAAAAATCAGAAAACAATAAATTTTTCTCGCTCATAAATACCATTCGCCAACAACGCTTCAAAGTCGACATTACAGCAGGTCTAAATACCGCTCTGGTAAATATATTGATCGGCCTGTCACTTGCCTGTGTAGTGTATGTATCTTCGATATATCTTACAATGAGTGCGGGAGATTTTTTAGCATTTTTCACCGCAATGGGCATGCTGGTAAAACCCGCAAAAAATCTAGTGAATATCAACAAACCACTTCAACAGGCAATTGTTGCGGCAAAAAGTGTTTTTGGCTTAATTAATGAAGAGATTGAGGAGAATAAAGGAAATAAATTACTTGGAACTATAGAAGGTGATATTGAATTTAGGGATGTCAGTTTTTCCTATAACAAAGAAAAATCACCACTAGAAAACATCAATCTATCGATCAATCGTGGTGAAACTATCGCTTTAGTTGGGAGCACCGGAAGTGGCAAGACGACATTAGTCAATTTATTGGCTCGGTTCTATAAACCAACCAAAGGCGAAATCACTATCAACAAGATAAACATCGAAAATTTTGAATTAGATTCCTTTAGGTCTAATATTTCATTCGTTGATCAGCATGTACGGCTATTCAATGACACAATTAAAAACAATATTGCGCTTGGACAGGGCGACTCGATGCCAAATGAATCAGTCATAAATGCAGCAGAAGTTTCAAATTCGTTAGAGTTTATTGATAAATTGGACAATCAGTTTGATACCGAGATTGGCGAAGATGGTGTAACTTTATCTGGCGGACAGCGACAAAGACTCTCTATAGCAAGAGCGATAGCCAAAGATAGCCCGCTACTAATATTAGATGAAGCAACATCTGCACTCGATTCTGCAACAGAAAAACTTGTTCAATCTGCGATAAACAAGATGCGCCAAGGTAGAACAACAATAATTATTGCCCATAGATTAAGTACCATCCAAAATGCTGATAGAATTATTGTACTAAAAGATGGACAAATTATTGAGCAAGGATCTCACAAGGAATTGCTTAAACTCTCTGGCGAATATGCAAAGCTAAATGAACAACAATTTTCATAGTTAAGAGATATCTGGAAAACTCTTAACTCTCATTTATTACTCTAAGAGAAATTATTTGAATATAATCTATCCTTAATCACAGAGTTATAACCTATATAGAGAAATTATATGAGCCAATCTTTAACGAATTTTAACTGGCAAGATAGTATGTTTTTGGAGAGCCAGCTGAGCGGTGAAGAAAAACTTATCCGCGATACAGCTCACGAATACTGCCAGGAACATTTAGCACCTCGAGTGCTTATGGCTAATAGAAATGAAACGTTTGATCGTAATATTATGACCGAACTGGGGCAACTTGGCCTTTTAGGTTCAACCTTGCCTTCAAAGTATGGCGGTAGTGAGGTTAATTATGTCAGCTATGGCCTTATTGCTCGTGAAATTGAACGCATTGATAGTGGCTATCGTTCAGCAATGAGTGTCCAGTCTTCCCTTGTAATCCATCCGATTTATAGTTATGGCAGCGAAGAACAAAAAAGTAAATATCTACCAAAACTCCTCAGCGGTGAGTGGGTTGGTTGTTTTGGCTTAACTGAGCCAAACTCAGGTAGCGATCCCGCTTCAATGTCTACACGAGCTGAAAAGGTTGAAGGAGGTTACCGTCTAACCGGCAATAAAATGTGGATAACCAATTCTCCTATTGCAGATGTGTTTGTTGTTTGGGCAAAGCTAGATGGTGTAGTGCGAGGTTTTATTCTTGAAAAGGGCATGAATGGATTGTCGGCACCAATAATCGATGGTAAATTCTCACTACGGACTTCTATTACCGGAGAAGTCGTAATGGATAATGTTTTTGTACCAGATGAAAACTATTTTCCCGATATAAGTGGCCTTAAAGGTCCATTTGGTTGCTTAAATAAAGCGCGCTATGGTATCGCTTGGGGGGTCCTCGGCGCTGCTGAATTCTGTTATCAGGCAACACGAAACTACACCTTAGAACGAAAACAATTTAATCGCCCATTAGCCAGCAATCAGCTTATTCAAAAAAAGCTCGCCGATATGCTAACTGAAATTAGTCTTGGATTGCAGAGCTGCTTACAGATGGGGCGCCTAATGGACAGTAATCAATGTCCTGTTGAGCTCATTTCAATGATGAAACGCAATTCCTGCGGAAAGGCTTTAGAGATTGCCCGCACTGCCAGAGACATGCACGGGGCATATGGAATCAGCGATGAATATGATATTATTCGCCATATGATGAACCTTGAAACAGTTAACACTTATGAAGGAACGCATGATATACACGCGCTCATCTTGGGTAGAACAATTACTGGCATACAAGCATTTTTCTAATGGCAGGAGCCCTTAAAGGAATAAAAGTTATTGATTTAAGCCGTATTTTGGCAGGCCCATGGGCTTCACAGATGCTGGCTGATTTTGGCGCTCAGGTTATTAAAATAGAGCGACCCAACAAGGGTGACGATACAAGATATTGGGGACCGCCATTTATCAAGGAAAAAACTTCCTCTCAACCTCCTCAGGCAGCCTACTTTCACTCTACCAATCGAAATAAACAATCTATTGCAATTGATATACGGCATAAAGCCGGTCAACAAATCATCAAGGATTTAGTAAAAAATGCCGATGTCTTTATAGAGAATTTCAAAGTTGGCACCCTTGCCAAATATGGCCTTGATTATCCTAAACTGAAATCGCTTAATCCGAGTTTAATTTACTGTTCCATTACTGGTTTTGGCCAAACTGGTCCTGCATCAGACCGTGCCGGCTATGATGCGATGATACAGGGTGAAGGAGGACTGATGAGTATCACTGGTGAAGCCGATGGGGAGCCAATGAAAGCAGGGGTGGCACTTGCTGACATAATGACCGGACTCTACTGCTGTAATGCGATACTTGCAGCCTTGATGGCGCGCAACCACATTGACAGAGGGCAATACATTGATATCGCTTTGTTGGATGTGCAAGCAGCAACCCTTGCTAATCAAGGTTTGAACTATTTGGCAACTGGAAACAATCCGCAGCGCCAAGGAAATGCCCATCCTAATATCGTGCCCTACCAAACCTTTAAAACTAGCGACGGCATAATAATGCTAGCAATTGGCAATGACACTCAATTTAGAAAATTTTGCCGGCTTGTTCAGCAACCAGAGTTGGCAGATGATTCCAACTTCAAAACCAACGAGCAGCGGGTGATTAATCGTGAATCTCTCATTGAGCATTTAAATAAATGCATTCTATCTCAGCCAGCAGCCTGGTGGATTGAACAATTGGAGATATTGGATATCCCTTGTGGACCTATCAACACTCTGCAAGAAGTATTCAATCACCCACAAGTAAAGCATAGAAATCTAGTTAGGAAGATTCCTGATAATTGTGACAAACTCGTTTACACTATTGCCTCACCAATCAATCTTTCCGAAACGCCCTTGCTCTACAACTCTGCAGCACCAGACCTATCAGAGCACTGTGAACAAATATTATCAGATGAGCTTGGATATGGCAGTGAAAAAATTCAACACCTTAGAGAGAGAGGTATTGTTTCTTAATCAAGCGTTGAGCAGAATAATATAGCTATTGGCTACGTAGAAGAATCTAAGTGATTCTTTTAATTGCCCTACCTGAATCCAACACTTGCCTTACCGTAGATGCAGCCTCTTCTATTAAATCAAATTTATTGAGATGCCAAAGAATCAGACTTGCTATATAGACTAAACCGTCATAAAACATACCTTTTTCACCAGAAAGCGCTTCCATTCCTAACGCCATTGTATAGTCTACTATATCGGCTTTGTCGCTCTTAATATTCAGATTTCTAGGGAATGCAATAGCCCTTAACTCTTGTTTTATACCTATCATTTTAGGGTCGATTTCAGCACTTACTTTTTCAACCCCGCCAATATAAGAAATCATTAAACCTTTTTGTCTTAAGGATGGAACAATTCCTCCTTCAACACCCCTAATCAGTAGACTAGTATCAAAACCCGCGCTATTGGTTAAAGCTGCATAAATGGGCGGATAGGGTTTGTGTACATAGCCTAAAATTGAGTGAGTATTTTCTCCTTTAAGTGGCCCTATCAAAGTTTCTAGCGTATTTAGAACAGTTCTTTTGATAATTTTATTTCTAAGTGGTACAAGTCTGTGTAACTCTTTGCAATACATACCTTGATCAAGATAAGACCAACCAATATCTTCGTTCTCAATTCTTGACTTTGCATGACTTATTGATATGTCTGAATCTAATCCCATAGCTAAATTGATATGCCTATGGGTCAATCCAAATTTAGGTGATACACTATCAAGTCCGTGAATAATTGTTGGCAGTCCAAGTTCAGCAAGTAGCGGCGGAAGAAAGGAGGAGATTGGTATAGAGCGATTATAGCCACTATAAGGATTGCCTATATCGATTAAGTTTTCAACTTTAGCACTTTGGGAGCTTGTAGCTTTTACTAAGGCTTTAAGGATTCCAGTATTCTCATCCATTGTCTCACGCTTCATTCTCAGAGCGATCAAGAAAATGGCTGACTGAATATCATCAATTTCGCCGCTTAGGACAGCGCTCATAGCAGCTTCGGCTTCTTCCTCTTCTATATTTTTGCTTAGCTCAGGACCTGTTGCAATTCTTTGAATTATTGAATGAATTAATTTTTCTGTATTCATCATCGATTCTCTATTTCTATAAAGACTCTAGCTTGATATTTTCTACTTGAATTGGAATAATCCTTTAGAACTTTAATCGTCTTATTTTGTTCAAAAGAAAGACCAGACACGATTACTATCTAATTGGGCTCTGCATTGACTTAACTGTCTTTTGTAGTCATTAGATTTATTATTAACTTTATTAGCAATTTCGAGAAGCCATGGCTTTTTTTGGTAAGTTTTATTGTTGAAGCCATTTTGACCTTCATGATATGCAAGGTATTGATTGTAAGCATCAGTTCTACTTATATTTGAGCGTTTTTCGGATTGATTTACATACCAACCAACAAAGTCTATAGAATCAGCAAAATTACTCCTGCTGGCCAAATTATTGCCTGTCTTGAGTTGATACCACTCCCAAGTTTCTTTTTTCGCTTGTGTAAATCCGTAAGAGGAGGATGATCTTAAACCCGGTATCACTCCAAAAATTTTATTTCTTGGCGGTTTGGCGTTAGAGGAAAAGTGAGATTCTTGATAAATTATTGCTAGCTGCAAATGCATCGGAACTAACCACTTTGCCTCGCTTTTTTTAGCCGCCTGATACCATGAAACTTTTTCATCAAGAAGATGGCAAATATTGGTAACTTCTCTTGCAGGTGTTGAGAAACAGCCTGACAGGACCAACAACAAAGCTAAACTCAAACCTATAAGATTCTTCATTTATAAATTAAAAAGAAAGTAAAAGGCAATAATCTGCATCACAAATAATATAGCAAACATTGTTTTTATTGTAGAGTCAGTAAGCGGCATTTTTTCTTTTTCAGGTTTCTCAAGTTTAACATTGGTTGCTACCAAGCCTTTCTCTGACGTTTCAACTCTAAAGGTAACTCTAGTATCACTCCTTAATCTAGACTTGTTGTATACGTTTTTCTGGTGTACAAAATACTTTTCACCATCATCACCCGTAATAAACCCGTAACCCTTTGTACCAAATTGGACGACAATACCCGTCATTTTTTTTGCCATTACATTCTCACTTTTCGCAGACAATAAGCTGCATTATTAATATAATCTACACCTGCACGTACAAGCTTTGACCCATTCTCAATATCATTAAATGACTTCAATTCTCGAGTCTCGAAAGTCATACTAAAAAGCGACTCAACTTCAGATTTATCTACTGAAAAGGGTGGGCCGCTCATTTGATGCTGAGGATAGTGCAAAGTTACTAATAATATCCGTACACCTAGGGATATTATATCATTTAAATGTTTTACATATTTTTGTCTTAAATCTGGCTCTAGTGCGATAAGTGATTTACGGTCAAGGACAGCTTTGACATTATTTAAGTGTTTTGATGTCAGTGAAAAAAAATCTCCACAGTAAATTTCTAGATTTTCAGAACTGTAGAGATCAAAATCGCCAACCTTAGTAACTGTGTATTTAAGGTCATTTTCTTTAAAAAATTGTCGAATTCCAAACTCACTGACTTCAACTCCGACAACTGAGAAGCCTTGATTAACAATATAAATCATGTCAAGACTTTTGCCGCAAAGCGGAACAAATACTTTATCTCCAGGCTCTAGTTCAAACAATTCAAAATACTCAGCCAGCTCTTGAGTGATCGTATCGCTATGCCAATTCGTTTCATTGTTTTCCCAGAAGTGCAACCAGTCAGCCATTTGTATTCCTTGATATAATAGTATATGAAATAAATTTTGTCTTCAGAATAAAAAACAATGCCAAATATCCTGACAATTATTTTAGTCCTTATTGCAAATCTTGAGACAAATATATATCCTATTTCAGTTTATCTTAAATCAAAATGCTACCCGCCAAAGTCATGAAAGTAGATATTGGTGATTGGACAGAGCACTTAGCAGGCATCTCAAAGATGGACTATTTTCAGTCTTTACTTTCGTTCTTAAATGACAGGGCTCAATCAAACATAATCTATCCTCCAAAAGGCACTTGGTTTAAGGCATTTGAGTATTCAAGCTTTGCCAATACTAAAGTTATCATTCTAGGACAAGACCCTTATCACGGCGAAGGCCAAGCGGAAGGGTTAAGTTTTTCAGTGCCAAAAGGCGTTCCAATACCTCCCTCTCTCAGAAACATCTATAAAGAACTTGAAGCTAATGTTGTAGCCTTTGAGAGTCCTGATCATGGCCACTTAAGTTGCTGGGCAAAACAAGGGGTATTATTACTCAATAGTGTTCTTACAGTTGAAAAGAACAGTCCAGCTTCACATGCAAATCAGGGCTGGGAAATATTTACAGACAATGTAATTAAACTACTTAATGAAAAAAAGGATAATTTAGTTTTTTTACTTTGGGGCGCCCATGCCGGAAAAAAATCTAACTTAATTGAACCTGAGCGTCATTTGATTTTGAGATCGACGCACCCGTCGCCATTTTCTGCGAATAATGGATTTTTTGGTTCACGTCATTTTTCTAGAACTAATGAATATCTTCAAGCCACTGATCAATCGCCTATCCAATGGAAAATTCCCTCATGAAGTTAGTTATTGATGACGCTGTCTGGGGTTATGAAAAATTTTTTTCTGAGTTTGGCGATATTGTGGCTCTTCCTGGACGCAATATTAAGCGTGAAAATGTTTTGGATTGTGATACATTAATTATTAGATCTCGAACAACAATCAACAAAAAACTTCTTGAAGGAACAAATGTTCGCTTCGTTGGTTCAACCGTTGCCGGATTAGATCATGTTGACCAAGAGTATTTGCAAAAAAATAATATAAAATTTGCCTCAGCCCAAGGTTGCAATGCCAATGCAGTTGCTGAATACGTCATTAGCGCGCTTGCCAACTTGTCAGTTGATTATGCCTTCAATCTAGAAGATAAAACACTTGGCATTATTGGTGTGGGCAATGTTGGTTCACGATTGAACCATAAGGCCAAACAGCTTGGCATAAAAACGCTACTCAATGACCCGCCACGTCAAAATAAGGAAAATTTAGCAGATTTTGTAGACTTGAATAGAGCGCTTAGTGCGGACATTGTGAGTTTCCACACACCACTCACCGATGTAGGCAGTTATCCAAGTATCAACTTATTAGGCCAACACAATTTTGATTTAATTACAAAAGACACAATCATCATCAATACCGCCCGCGGTGAGATTATTGATGAAGAAATATGGCAAAAAACCCAAACCAAGGCCAATGTTATCGACTGTTGGAAAAATGAACCCAATATCAATAAATCACTGCAGCAATCCGCTTATTGGGCGACGCCACATATTGCAGGACACTCTATTGATGCTAAATTCAATGGCAGTCATATGATTTATCAAGCTTTATGTGGGTTTACAAACACTTTGCCGAATGCTGATATTAGCAACCTTGTCAAACCACCACAAATACCTGTTAATCGCAATTCTTTAAAAAGCACTCTGAATGCAATCTACCCATTTATCGAGGACAATCTAGCAATTAAAGACACCACACAATTTGAACACTATCGCCGCCACTACCCTATTCGTTACGAGTGGCACCATTTTGATAGCAAGATAACACTGCCAAGCGCCTAACCTTTAACTATTGGCTGAGGAAATGTGTGAATTGCGACAACGTTGCGGTGATTGATATTATTAATATACAACAATATTGAAACCTAGTATAAATCTAGGATATATGAATAGTTAGTCTTTAGTCTGCCCAAATTTTCCGGTTAGTGGCACGAAGACATAATTCCCAAAATAACTCTTCTGCAGGCCTTCATTGTACTTAACACCTCTGGTCATAACTTGTGACCGCCTGCCACCAACGGGTGCAACAACAATGCCGCCTTCTCCTAATTGCTCGATTAACGCCCTGGGGATTTCACTACACGCAGCAGAAACAATAATTCTATCATAGGGGCTCTCTCTATCGTAACCCAGAGAACCATCCCACTCAATTACATCAACGTTATTAATTTTGGCCTGGTTTAAGTTTCCTTGCGCCAGTTTAACCAATTCGGAAACAATCTCTATGGCATAAACTTGACTGGCCAATTGACCTAAAATCGCCGCCCCATAGCCGCTGCCCGCGCCAATTTCTAGTACCTTATCGGTTTTCGCTACATTTAATAACTCAATCATCGCCAATACCGTAAAAGGCTGCGAAATCGTCTGTCCACAGCCAATCTTTAGTGGTGCATCGCAGTAGGCCTCTGACTCGAAAGCACTGGGCACAAATTTTTCTCTTGGTATCGTCCTAAAAGCCTCAAGCACTCTTTGGTCACTGATGAGACCGCGTTTTTGCCATGTATTTATTAGTCCTTGCTTCGTTAAGCCCATTTTTTCATTATAGGTCAATAGACTTTAATTTAACAGTTAGCGTCGATCTGCGACTTCTTGTGACAATAATTATCGCTATTAATTATTTGCCTCTACTTGATAAAAACATCAGCCTCTAATCAAGCCAATCGATCGTGAAACTGTATCTAATAAGCATAGCAAGAGACATAATCACAATTAAGATTCGAATAGCTTTTGGGTTAACTTTAAATAGATAGTGAGTTCCCAGAAATGCACCAATTGCTTGACCTGACATCATTAATATTCCAATCACCCAGACAACGTGCCCAAAACTCAAAAACACTATCAAGGATGCTATATTGGAAGAAAAATTAAGGGGCTTTGCAATAACTGTTGATTTAATAATATCAAGCTTCTTAATCGCTACGCCAGCTAACACAAAAAATGAGCCCGTTCCAGGCCCAAACATTCCGTCATAGCCGGCAATAGCCGGCACAACAACATTTTGATAAGAATTGTTTGATAATCGTTGCTTCTTTTTCGGCTCTGGAGCAAAAATGAAGTAAATTGCTATAAATCCAAGTACACAAGGAATCACAAATGACAAAATTTCAGCATCCATAAACTGAATAATAATGCTTCCAATTGCTGCCCCAATAAATGAGGCCAGCATCAAGGGTTTGATATTTTCCCAATGCAACTCCTTCCTTCTAAGTAACAATAGTGTTGCAGCCCCTGTACCCATACTTCCTTGGAGTTTATTTGTGCCCAATACGTATATAGGTGGCATACCACTGAGCATCAAAGCTGGCACTGCAAGCAAACCTCCCCCGCCAACCAGAGTGTCAAGAAATCCAGCGACAGTCGATATGAAAAATAAAAATATTAATATTTCCAGAGAAAAACTTGCTAAGTCCATAATAAAAACAACCTCAATTTGTCCAAATTACCGGAAACCAATCCTCCCTTAACCTTTCACCATTGTTTTGATTAATGCTTTCAAAATTAGGAGATGTTCTGGCCTTACGGTCTCTATAACGCACATCATCACCGATCAGACGAAAGGAAAGGGTTCTGCTAATGCTGCTTAATATATTTGCATTTGCGCCATGAATTGTCTTGAAATTAAACGCCACCACATCTCCAGGCTTTGTAGACCATTGCTTAATTGCAAAATCCCCATTTTCAATATCCGGCAAATCTATAAATGCTGTGTCATTTTCATAAAAACTTTTATTATTTGACCAACTTGTTGGCCGAATTTCCTTAGAGAATTTATGGGTTCCAGCTGCACATTTAAGCGAAACACTTTTTTCTCTAGACTCAAGTGGCAACCAAAAACTCACGGTTTGATCACCTTCAACACAATAATACGGCATATCTTGATGCCAAGGTGTTTCAACTCCAGATTCTGCCTCTTTAAAGAGATAGTGGTCATGAAAAAACTGTACAGATTTTGATTGAGTTAAGGCTGCTGAAATAGTGCCTAAATTTGAATTCAAAATAAAGTCTTCATACTCAGGTATACGCCTCCAGTTGCAAAAATCTTCAAGAAATTTTCCCCTAAAACCATCCTGTTTATGAACCAGTGCACTGGCGCTTGGATTTTTATTATGAAAGTTCGCACCTCTTTCCAAAACCTTAATCCAATCCTTAAAAACTCCTCGCAATATGACAACACCATCTCTCTTGTAGTTTTCAATATCAGTATCTGAAAAATAATTAATCATTTTCTCCATCAAAATAAAACCAATAGCTTTAACTTTACCTCGTTAATGTTAAACAGATAAAACAAACAATGTGAAAAAATAATTATATAAACATATCTAAGAATAAAGCTCAAACTTATCTGTATTATTGTTGTTTTCATTAAATATATTTGTTGTAAATGAAGCTATTTAGCCTTCTTTTTTCTATTAAAAAAGTTCCTCAAGTTTTTTGGAGTTCTAAAGACCCTTTTAATCTTAGGCCTTCACTAACAACCTTTGTTTTTTTGGTATTTGGATTATTTTTATTTGGACTTGGAGAGTCACTTCTAATCGCTAGTGGGGCTGGTACATCGCCATGGACAGTTCTTGCACAAGGAGTATCCCAGCACACAAACTTTTCTATTGGATTTTCTACTTTTTTGATAAGTGTTGTGGTTCTTTTGGTATGGATTCCACTAAAACAAAAACCCGGCATGGGGACAATCCTTAACGCTTTAATTTTGGCTGCAGTCATAGATATTTCACTGCCACACCTTCCTAACCCCTCTAGCTACCTATACCAAATTCTACAAGTTACTATCGGTGTAGTTATAGTTGGGCTTGGAAGTGGTTTTTATCTTATCGCTAACCTTGGCGCAGGCCCTAGAGACGGCCTTATGATTGGGCTACAAAAGAAAACTAACTTACCCATTGTATCAATAAGAACAATACTTGAGACTAGCGCTGTAGCTGTAGGCTGGTTGATGGGAGGTGTTGTAGGTCTGGGAACAGCAATCTTTGCTTTTGGTATTGGTCCAGCGGTGGCGCTTGGTCTTTATCTTGTAGGCAAGATTGCGAAACCCTCAGAGAAAGAAAAATTTATTTTCTTTCAATGAACCGTATATCGTTCAGAAAAGGAAATTTTTCTCTAACCATTGCTACTTTACTAAGACTAAAATCACAGACCGAATACTCGTTCGTGTTATTTGTATGCAATAAAGCATCACCTAAAGGGTCAATTACCATCGAGGAACCATTAAACTCTTGACCGACACCATCTTTGCCAATACGGTTAACACCGATAACATAGCATTGATTTTCAATTGCTCTAGCTATAAGAAGCCTCTCCCAGTGTCTTTCTCGGCTATTTGGCCAGTTAGCAACAACAAAAATTACTTCAACATCCCTAGAGACTTGACGAAATATCTCTGGAAAACGTAAATCGTAGCAAATAAAAACCGAACAAGCTGTACCCTCTAATTCAAAGGTAATGACATCGTCGCCAGCATTAAAGTATTTCCCTTCATTGGCAAAGTTAAAGGGATGAAGTTTTGAATATTTAGCCAGCTCATGTCCTGATTTATCGAACACAACAGCGACATTGTTAGCCTTTGTATTGTTCGGCTTTTCGCTAATTCCAGCAACAATATTGATAGAGTTCGTTGATGCTAGATTCTGTAATGTTTGATAAGTCCTACCTCTTGGTGGCTCAGCAAATTTTCCAATATCCGTGATAAATCCTGTATTGAATACTTCAGGCAAGACGACTACGTCACAGCCATCCGTATTAGCTTTTAGGATAAACTTTTCTGCTCGCTCCAGATTCTTCTCAATATCTTGCCAAGCAATATTTAAAGAGATAGTGGCTATCTTCATCTATATTATTTATTTATAGTTCATTGAATTATAATCAAATTAAAAAGTGTTCAATGATGATTAAACAAGACACAAAAACGATAAAATTAGCTGATGGATAAAATAGTTGTTCAAACAGAAGACTTCGATTTAACATCAGAAGTCAATCTTGTTCGCAATAATAATGCTCGGATTGGAGCTGTTGTTAGCTTTGTTGGTACAGTTAGTGATCTGCACTCTGAATCAATCAGGAGTATGACGCTTGAACATTATCCAGAGATGACAGAAAAATCACTTAGATCAATTGCCGTTCAAGCAAGAGAACGCTGGAATCTGCAAACTGTCACCATTATTCACCGTATTGGCGAGTTAAAGGTTAACGAACAAATTGTGCTAGTTGTGACTACAAGTGAGCACCGTCAAGAGGCCTTTGAGTCTTGTCATTTTATTATTGATTATTTAAAAACAGATGCGCCCTTTTGGAAAAAGGAATCCACCGACAAGGAAGAAAGATGGGTAGATTCTCGTGAAAGCGACGATGAGCAAAAAAAACGCTGGCAGTCTTAAATATTGAAATCTTCAGGCCTGTTGAGGTTAGTCAGAACTTCTAAGTGGCTCGAAACATCAATTCTTTCTATGCTGTGTTGACGGTACCAGATTGCCATCTTGCGACCCCCGCTCTCCAAAAATTCTTCTAGACTCTTACCGAGCTTCGTGTTAATTATTGCGAAAGTTGCATGCATTATTGAGCCATCATGCGCTACACAAATATCCACTCCAGTTTCTCCCATTCTACTAATCAGATTATCAATTAGCTCCTCGTCAATCAAAGGGCTGTCACAAGGAAGAACCAACAAATAAGGCGTAAAACAAACTTTTAGCGCGCTAGATATGCCGGCCAAAGGGCCTTGAAAATCTTCCAGTTCATCTCTTATAACCTTTCCAAAATTTGCGTATAGCTCAATATTTCTATTAGCGCTAATCAGAACTTCACTAACCTTGGGTTTAACTACTCTCAAAACATGCTTTATCATTTCCTGGCCACGAAAATTCATCAAGCCTTTGTCCTTGCCGCTCATTCTTGATGATTTGCCGCCCGCCAAAATAACCGCGGTAATTTCATTATTAGTTATTTTTTTCACTTAAAAGTCCATTCATTTTTAAAGTTATTTAACAATTAGATATTTTCAATGCAATTGTATAATACCTAGATTGAATACTCAAACTTAAAACCTCATGAATCATCAAGCAGTTAAGTGCGATTCGCCAGTTTTTAATAGCTCATTAATTAGTACAGATGAGGCTTTGACATTTTTGCTTGATAGCGCCGTTGTCGTTGATTGCAAAGAGCACGTTTCACTTGATGATTCTTTGGGAAGAGTATTGGCCAGCGATATTCATTCCAACATCAATGTTCCAGGATTTGATAATAGCGCTATGGACGGATATGCGATTGCAATCAAGGATAGTCAGCTACCCAAGACTAAACATAGCTTTAATGTTATTGACAGGATTCCTGCAGGGAAAGTGGGGGGCAAATTAAAACAAGGTTGTGCGGCAAGAATTTTTACTGGAGCGCCTATACCCCCTGGCGCAAATAGCGTTATTATGCAAGAGGAATGCGAGGTTTCGGAAGACGGAGCCCTTATAACATTTTCAAGAAGCATTAAACTAAACGAGAATATTCGTCCAACAGGGAACGACATAGCAGAGGGCGATGTTATTCTTTGTATGGGAAAAAAAATTCAGCCACAGGACATTTCATTAGCTGCCTCTGTAGGTGTTTCAGAACTCATCGTTTTTAAAAAAGTTGTGGTAGGTGTTTTTTTTACAGGCGACGAATTAGTTGATCCAGGATTGCCTTTGGGTCCTGGAAAAATTTACAATTCCAATCGCTATGCTCTTGTTTCACTAATTAAACAGGCCGGATGTGAGGTTGTTAATTTAGGCAATGTAGAGGACAAATTAAGTGCGACTTGTAGCGCCCTAGAAAACCTTGAAAAGAAATGCGACTTGATTATGACTACAGGCGGAGTCTCCGTTGGAGAAGAGGATTATGTTAGACCAGCGGTAGAAAGCCTCGGTGAATTGAAATTGTGGAAAATTCGCATGAAACCTGGAAAACCATTGGCCTATGGAAGAATTAGCAAAACACCGTTTATTGGCCTTCCTGGCAATCCAGTTTCCAGCTTTGTGACATACTGTATATTTGCATTACCGTATATCAAAAAAATGCAAGGTAACGAAAAATACAAACCAAAATCAATAAAGGTGAAAGCTAATTTTAATTGTAAGCGTGCAAAACCAAGGCGAGAGTTCGCTCGCGCACGTCTCGATTACTCAACAGGTTCTCCAGTGGCTAACCTATACCCTAAACAGGGCTCAGACGTTATGAGCTCAATTGTTTGGTCTGATGGCTTGATTGAAATACCTGAAGATATGACTTTTGAGGCTGGAGAAACACTTAACTTCTTTCCCATTAATGAGTTAACAGAATGACTAAATTAAGTCATATTAACGAAAAAGGCGATGCACAAATGGTTGATGTTTCTGATAAAGCAAGCACCAATCGTGAAGCGAAAGCGAGGGCAATTGTTTCAATGAAAGCAGAAACACTGGAATTGATAGTTTCTGGCTCACACAAGAAAGGCGATGTTATCGCTGTTGCAAAGATTGCCGGCATTCAAGCAGCAAAAAAATGCTCTGAACTTATTCCATTATGCCATCCACTTATGCTTTCTAAGGTAAGTGTCGATATTAACCCAAACAAAGAAAAATCCTGCATAGAAATTCAGGCAACTGCAAAACTTAAAGGCACTACTGGCGTTGAAATGGAAGCTTTAACTGCAGCAAGCATTGCCGCACTTACTATTTATGACATGTGTAAGGCGGTAGATCGGTTTATGCATATTGACAATGTCCAATTACTAGAAAAAAAAGGCGGCAAATCGGGCCATTGGAAGCTTTAACGATGAATCAATTAATCGACCCATTTAATCGCAAAATTACCTATTTAAGAGTCTCCGTAACTGACCATTGTAACTATAGATGTCACTACTGTCGTGATGAAGAACATCAAACCCACACCACTCGACCTGAAGTTCTGTCATTTGAAGAAATTACCAAAATCGTCAGTCTCTTTGCAAAACTAGGAGTTACAAAAGTTAGACTTACAGGTGGAGAGCCTTTACTTCGCAAAAATATTCTTGATTTAACCAAAATGCTTGGAAACATTAACGGTTTAACCGATATACCACTCTCAACAAATGCACACCTTCTTGCATCTTTTGCGGCTAAATTAAAAGACCATGGCATCAATAGAGCTAATATTTCAATTGACTCGCTTATTCCTAAACGTTTTAATAAAATTACCCGAAATGGAGACTTAACAAAAGTTCTCAAAGGCATTGATACAGCGATAGCAGTTGGCATGAGTCCTATAAAACTTAATATGGTCGTTATGAAAGGTATAAACGATGATGAGATTGAATCAATGATTGATTTTGCGATTGATCGGGCTGTGGATATTCGTTTCATAGAAACCATGCCCGTCGGACTGGCTGGTATTGGAGCTGTTGATAGACACTATAGCGAAAAAGAAATCCTAGAAAGAGTATACAAAAAGATTGGTGAAAAACTTGTCTCAACAACTACCAAACAAACTGACGGCCCTGCCAAACCAATGCTGATTGATGGAACCAATACTAGTGTTGCAACAATTTCTGCAGTATCTAACCATTTTTGTAACTCATGCAATCGAGTAAGATTGACCGCTAAAGGTGACTTAATTCTTTGTCTCGGGCAAGAAAACTCGATCTCTCTTCGTGACGCAGTTCGTTCGAGTATGTCTGATGAAGAAATCAATAATTTAATTATTAATGCAATTAATAAAAAGCCAGAAAAACATTTCTTTAGTTCTGCTATTGACAATATCAGCGACCAACAAATGGTGGAGATTGGTGGATGAAAATTCTTTATTTTGCTTCGCTAAAAGAAAACCTGAACACTAGTCATGACGAGATTAGCGTTGCTTCTCCAGTATCCGTTGCAATCATTAAAAAACAACTGATTGAGAAATACGGGGATCAACACTTTCCTGACAATATCTTGTGTGCAGTCAATCATGAAATGGCCAATGAAAGTACCAAAGTTTGTGAAAGCGATGAAGTTGCATTTTTTCCACCTGTAACTGGAGGTTAAAGTTTCATATGAGCGAAAATACTATCAAAATTGGATTTCTTACTATTTCTGACAGGGCTTCTCGTGGTGTTTATGAAGATATCAGTGGTCCTGCGATGCAAGAGTGGATTTCAAAGGCAGTAACAAACCCATATGAGGTAGTTTCAAGAATTATTGAGGATGAGCAGTCTGTAATCAAAAAAACCCTTATCGAAATGAGTGACACTCTTGGCTGCAATTTAATTCTCACCACTGGTGGAACTGGCCCAACTACCAGAGATGTGACGCCTGAGGCTACCCAATCTGTTTGTGAAAGAATCTTTGATGGTTTTGCCGAGCAAATGAGAAAAGTGTCTCTTCGTACTGTACCGACTGCCATTCTATCTCGTCAAATTGCTGGAACTAGAGGCAATAGTCTAATTATTAATCTGCCAGGAAAGCCTGTGGCTATTGCTGTATGTCTTAGTGCTGTGTTCTTGGCGGTACCTAAATGCCTAGAGCTGCTAGATAATTCAAAATTGCAAATAAATAGAGATTTTGTAGATAAATAACAGCAGAGTAGCAAGTACACTCACGCCCTTAATGGGCTAGATAAGTACTAAAAAAGTCCAAATTTCGTTTGATGTGTGAGGGAGGTTATATTAATACATAGTAATATTAGTACCAATCTCTGAATAAATATGATATGAGATATGTCCACTATTTTTTTATATCACCTCCTCGAATATAACTATTACAATTACAGAGTATCCAATACTCAATAAGGAGAGACGTTATGTCAGAAACAAAGATATTCCGTAAAAAAGACCTCGACCTTGAGCCTGTGAACGGCATGAAAACCATCGGTTTAGTCAATGTGTCGTTTTCCGATAAACTGGGAGCGGGAATTGGTGTTTTTGAAGATTGCTCTATACCTTGGCATATAACTTATGACGAGGTCATCAACATACTCGAGGGACAGTTCACGTTACAGGTCGGTGACAAAATATTCGAAGCCGGCCCTGGAGACGTGCTATGGGTGCCACGTAATACAGATATTGTTTATATAGCCCAAGAGCGAGTAACATTTTTCTACTCTGTACTACCTGCCGGTAACGCGCCATCAACATCTAAACATATTGATTACGCCTCAACTTAAACCGCTCTATATACCTATAGTATATGTAAAGTCCAAATTTCGTTTGATGTGTGAGGGAGGGGGTTATTCAGAAGTTTCTTTGTCTTCGCCTTTGAGCTTATAAATTCCAGCGCCAATAAGTACATATGAAAAAAATTGAAAAATAAATTTATAACAAAATTTAAATATTGATACTAATTTTTTCATAGCTCCTATTTTGTCAAAGATAAAAACAATTGTGGCAACTCTTTTGGTAAAGATTCAATTCTGTCAATGACTGAATAATGAGACCCAAACACATCTGAAATATAATCGTCAGCCTTATTATCCAAACTAATGCAATATGGATACATACCCTTCTGCTGGCACTCTTGAACCGCTTTATGAGTATCCTTTATCAACATTTCAGAATCATTTACATCAACATCGGATGGCTCACCATCAGTCAAAATTAACATTAGTTTTTTATCACTTTTTTGCAGATCGAGATAATGAGCGCCATGACGGATAGCGGCGCCCATTCGGGTTGAATATTCAGCCTTTAGGCTCGCCAGCCTTGCCTTAACAGTATCATCCCAATGCTCTGAATAACCTTTAATATGGTAATACATTACTTGTTCACGAGTGTTTGAATTAAATCCAGAAATCGCAAAATTATCACCTAATTGTTCGACTGACCATGCAAGCAAAGATACAGCTTCTTGTGAGAGCTCGAGGACTGTCTGGTTTGTAGTTTCTACAATGTCATTGAGCGACTCCGACAAATCTAACAAAAGAAGTACAGATACACTGCGAGAATCATGTTCAAAATCAGTATTGATTCTAGTGTCAGGCTGTGAACCATTCTTAAACTCAACAACACTTCGAAGTGCAATATCCAAATCAAGCTCAGAGCCTTCCTCTTGGAAACGCAAGCGTTTTTTGTTTTGCGGTTTCAAGAGGTCTAAAACACGCTTTAATTGCTTTACTAGGCCACGATTCTTATCAAGTAATTGATCAATAAAAGCAGCATCAGAATGGGGATGCAATCTCTCATAGACTGCCGTCCAATCTGGCTTATAGGATTCATATTTATAATCCCATTCGTCGTAATAGTGTGGTGGGATGACTGCTTCAAGTTTTTGATCTTCCTTGTCTTCGAAT
>Ga0208132_1000071_pt1 | contig 42865 bp, 37 predicted proteins | sample ETNtaG_16_FD_185785 | JGI IMG/M metagenome (GOLD analysis project Ga0208132, IMG submission 185785) | Marine microbial and viral communities from oxygen minimum zone, Eastern Pacific Ocean - ETNP201406SV199 (SPAdes) (version 2) | ecosystem: Environmental > Aquatic > Marine > Oceanic ... | reverse complement strand
CGGCGCGATTTGTGTCTCTTCTAAACCAGATTGATGTGGAAGGGGTACAGCCGAGACAGCAGTATTCAGTGATCCCCTTTGCCTCTTCGACTCTCGATCAAGCCAACGGAGAAGAAGAAGCCAGAGTTGGTGTTGATTTCTCATGGCGACCTTCTCCCAAACTTCAGTTTACAGGCAGTCTGCTGCCAGATTTCGGAGCTGTTGAAGCGGATGATGTTGTCGTGAACCTGACCTCGTCAGAAACTTTCTTTCCTGAGAAACGCCTGTTTTTCCTCGAAGGTAACGAGGTTTTTGAAAATTCACCCAGAACAAACTTCTACAACATCTATCGCGTTATGAGCAACAACGATTTCAGTAACACTTCCAGAGAAATCCGTTCTCAGGATTTTATACCGACACCGATATCGATGATGAATACCCGTCGAATTGGCGGAACTGCAAATCAGGTTACCGTACCAGATGGTGTGACTAAAAACCGTGGCGAGGAAAATCGCCCGACTGACATGCTGGCGGCAACAAAAGTAACCGGTTCGGTTGGTGATTTGAGGTACGGTGTGCTTGCAGCATTTGAAGATGATGTCAGCTGGTACGGCACTCGAGATGTCGATGGCGACCGTGTGGATATTGAAGATGACGGACGTGACTTTGCAATCACCCGGTTCCTCTACGAGGACGTCGGTCGTGACAGAAAATCCTTTGGTTACCTTGGCACCATGGTATCCGGCCCCCTCTACGATGCTTTTGTACACGGCCTTGACGCCCACTATACGAGTCAGGACGGCAGCCTGATTGTCGATGCACAGACATTTATGAGTGATGTTGACGACGTCGAAGGCTATGGTGGTCTGGTGGATGTGATGTATTCCGTCAACAAAAACTTGCGGCATAAGTTCGAACTGGACTATATGAACGAAGACGTCAACATCAATGATCTGGGGTTTCTCAGACGAAACGATTATAAGAACTTTCGTTACGTCATGATGTACAACAAAAATCGAATTAACAATTTTATCACCAACTACCGCTCGACAGTGGTTGCTGAACAGCAGTGGAACTTGACTGAAGGGCAGAAAACTCAGGGAGGTCTTTACTGGCGCAACAGCTTGGAATTGCCAAAAAGGAATACCTTAAAAGCTTCCTTTGGTTACTATCCGGAGAGATACGAAGACCTCGATAGTCGTGGTAACGGAGCCTATCGCGTTAAGGAAGGCGGCTGGTTTAACTTTAACTTTGCTACCAGTGCGGCAAAAACTGCCAGCTATTCCTTCGGCATTGGTAGCATAAGAGAAAACATGGGTGACTGGACTTACAATGCGAGCATTGGCACAACCATCAGACCGATTGATGCGATCTCCATTGATTTTGATCTGGTTTACAAGCGCAGGAAGGGATGGTTTGTTTACCAGGGAGGACGAAATTTCGGTAGTTACAATGCTATTGAGTGGCAACCCAGATTGAAATTCAACTGGTTCCTCGCGCCAGGTCATCAGATACGATTGTCAGTCCAGTGGGCAGCAATTCAAGCGAAGGAAGATGGCTTCTGGGAGATTCCAGCCGGGGACGGGGACCTGATCCCAGGGACCAGAACCAAGGCGGATCATGATTTTACCGTGAGTCTGATTACTGCGCAGCTTCGGTACCGATGGGAGATAGCGCCCCTGACTGATCTTTATATTGTTTACAACCTGGGCAATTCGTTACCCAATCAGACTGATGGCACATTTGAAGATCTGTTTAACAACAGCCTTGATGAACCAACGATCGATGCATTTATTGCAAAACTTCGGTATCGATTTGGGAATTAGGATGCCAGATCGTGGTTTACTCAATATAGGAATAGGATTCCCGCTTTCGTCGGAATGACTTCATCACTGGATCAGTTTCATCGCTAAATCAGATAGCAGCGAAATCCAGAATACGGCGTTCGTTGTTGCTTGTCCGATAGAGTCTGCCTCCTACCAGCAAGCAGACCAGCGACAGACCAAACGCCAGACCACCCCAGAAGCCATAGACGCCATAGGCAGGGCCGAGGTATCCAAAACCCAGCGTTATGCCTACCGGCAGGGACAATACCCAGAAACCAACCAGCGAGTAGACCATCGGCACTGTCGTATCCTTGTAACCTCGAAGGGCACCAACCATGGTTGCCTGGGTGCAATCGACAATCTGGTAAATCGCAACGATTATCAAAAGCTGCGATGCCACCGTAAATACAGCAAGATCGTTAGAGTAGATGCTGGGGATCCAATTCCTGCCCAACATCAGTAGGCTGCTGGTGATGAGCGCATAGCCTAACGATAATATGAAGGCTGTTTTTGCAACATACCGGGCACGGCTCAGATCTCTGGTACCAACAAAAAACCCCACCCGGATACTGGCCGCAGATCCGAGTGACATGGGCAAAACGTAGGTTGCCCAATTAATATGTCCGGCAATACTGTGTGCCGCCAATGCGGTGACACCCAGAGATCCCACCAAAAACCCAATGAGAGAGAAGACACCCATTTCAACAAACACCCCAAGACCAATGGGTAGTCCGATCCTGATAATGCTCTTGATCTTCTCAAGGTGAAGCCACTCGAAGTTATCATTGAAACCAGTCTCTCGAAACCAGGGTTTAAACACCAAGACAGTAACTGCCAGTAACTCAAACCACAGGGTTATCGCAGTTGCCCAGCCACATCCCTCGCCACCCATCGCAGGAATACCCAACTTGCCGTAGATGAAGATATAGTTCAGAACGCCGTTAACCAAGAGCGATGAGCCTGCAATCAACATGGGTTCAATGGTATGCCCCAGCCCCTCGCAGACATAACGCAGTGTCACGTAAAGCATCGCCCCGGGGATTCCCCAGGCCGCCGCTTTGAGGTATCTATCCCCGATTTCCGCCGCATTTGCATCGACGTTAAACCATTCAAAGATGGGGGACGCATTGATAACAATTAGAATTGTCACTAACGCTGAAAACAGCGCAAGCCAAAGACCTTGCCATATCAATGATCCGATCTGGCCCACCTTTTTTTCACCCCTCAGGTGGGCAACCATGGGTGTCAGTGCCATATTCAGACCAGACATCAGCATGAAAACCGGCCACAGCACATTACCTCCCAGGGCAACGCCAGCCAGATCTACAGATGCATAGTGACCTGCCATTGCTGTATCGATGAATCCCACAGCCATGATGAAGAATTGGGTAGCCACCATTGGCATCCCCAGTTTGAATAATTCACGAAATTCAGACCAGAACATGATTGGAATTATGACAGCACCCTGTGACAGAAGAGAAGGCAGATGAAAACAAATTCTTTAAGCATGTTGATTTAAAGAATAGAAATGTACATCGGGCCAGCGCCACGTCAATATGATGGCGAGGCACTACTGAATTTCACTCACCCGGATCAATGTCTTCACAAATCCGTTCTGCAAGATTCGACAATGCGCTTTCCAGAGCCCCTACACGGACTTCGGGCTTACTGATTTGTTCATTTCAAGCAGTTGAGGGTGTTCGTTGAAGCACAGTCGGCTCCCCCACCGCTGATTCTATTTCCCCCGAAAAGAGATGAGCATCTTAGTGATTCATTCGGCCGGATTGTCTTGGTAACCGCGCGACAACCGGACCACCTTCACGATCCATCCGCTATTCCGTGCAATTCATCGAGAAAATCAGGCGCTCAGCGTTCAATTGCACCTCTATAATCTGCCTGGTCAAAAAAAGGCGCTGACTAATTCATCGGCCTTGTCACCAAAAATAGCTCTGGTGTTTCTTTTCCGCCTGATAACAATTTCAGCAATTTCTTTTCCAAAATGAATACCGTGTTGTCTGCCGAGTTCGTCGTCGGCCCGGGAAAGGTGACCTGGGGTAATGTTCTCTCCACACAAACTGCCTGACCTCATCAAAATCAATACCCACTGCGTTACCTTGGCTCCCACTTTCTCACGATGCGTTACCTTGGCTCCCACTTTCTCACGATCCGCGATCTCACGATCCGCGACCAAGGTAATGATCCAGATAATCCACGGAGCCTACAATCTCAAACTGAGGCACCTGCTGATGCTTGCCAGGATTTACGTGCAGGGTCTTTTTTTGTGTGCCTAGGGCATCGAACAGTTCCAGACAAGTATCTCTTGGTACAATCTCATCATCCCACTGCACCAGAAATCTCACAGGGCAGGTCACATTCGCAGCAAGCCGCATCAAATCATCCTTGTTGGGACCCCAGGTTCCCATTAACCCAAGCAGTGCAATGCTAATGCGGTTATCCGTGGCGGTAACAGGCAAACCCATCATGGTACCCATGGATAATCCCCACCAGCCGGTTGGTCTTGCACCCTCTGCGGTTTCGATAAAATCCAGAGCCGCTTTCCAATCCGCCAGCATGCCTTCGTTGCCCCCGCCTGCATGCCAGATCTTTGCAAAGGAATCGGGATCTTCAGTCGCATTACCGGTTGAACGATCACCATGACCTGGTCCATCGATCGCCATACTTGCAATGCCACGACCGGCAAGCATTAGGGCGACATTCTCAATGTAGTCGACTTTCTTGTGTGTACTTCCACCGTGACCGAGTAATACCAGCCGATCTCCCTGGGAATCCGAGGGTGTCCAATAGACACCGGGAACCGAGTGACCGTTAACCTCCAGGTCGAATCCGCGTTCTTCTGCTCCATCCGGGCTCTCATTCTTGTTATTCCAACTCATTACCTGCTCCTGTTAAGACTCACTGGAAATATAGATTAGGGACAAATGGCACTTACTAAAGTGCTGCTACGAGGCACTCTTACGACGTTCCGGTCCCAGGTGTCTCTTTTCGCTTACTCGTTCCCTAAGTAAGTACCATTCGGGTGGAACAATTGCCCGGGGCACCTGTCGGGACACCTAACAGTATACTTAAATTCAGGAAATATCCCCGTCTTGAATATGAGATAAATGGACATCAGATCCACCTGACCTTATTCTCCACTGCAGTCGACAGGAGGTGAAATCATGAAAGCAGCAGTCTACTACGAAGGCGGAGGTCCCGAAGTTCTCAAATATGAAGAAGTTGATGATCCAGAAGTCGCTCGCAGACATGTTTTGATCGAAGTTCATGCTGTGAGTATTGAAGGTGGAGACGTGCTCGCGCGGGGATTCGGACCGGCAGGACCGACACCCTACTGCGGTGGTTACCTTGCTTCCGGTGTTATCGTTGAGGTCGGGGAAGCTGTGACAGACCGGTTCGTGGGACAGCGCGTGACCACGACTGACAATGGTGGATCTCACGCCAGTATGCGCTCGGTAAATTCACGCTCCGCGTGGCCAATTCCCGATGACATGTCTTTTGATGTCGGCGCCTGTATACCGATCCCATTTGGAACCGCTGACGATTCGCTATTCGAGTTCGGACGTTTGCAGGCAGGTGAAACTGTTTTGATCCATGCCGGGGCAAGTGGTACGGGTCTCGCTGGCATCCAACTGGCGAAGCGTGCCGGTGCCACCGTGCTGGCTACAGCCTCTTCAAATGAAAAACTCGAGCGACTAAAGGACTACGGACTTGACCATGGAATCAACTACACGGAAGTAGATTTTGAACCCGTTGCGAAAGAGCTGACGGATGGCAGGGGCCCGGACCTCATCGTTGACTCTGTTGGTGGCAAAAATCTGGAACAGAGTCTTTCCTGCGCAGCCTATCGCGGACGCATCATCTCGATGGGGGGGGTTGGCCGCGATTCCCATCAACCCAACTTTGCCAAGATGGCAGGTCAGAACAAGACCTATGTAAGTTACTTCCAGGGTGCCGAACTGGCATACAACGGTGAACGCGCCCGTGCCAATGTTCAACGGTTGATTGATGATGTGGCCAAAGGGGAACTTCAGGTTGTGATCGACAGACACTTCAAGCTCTCTGATGCCGCCGATGCTCACGCTTATATTGAATCACGGCAGGCATTTGGCCGGGTCGTGCTGATCCCGGATGGTATTGGTGTTTGATATTCAGGCTCATGGCTCGAGTTGCTAAAAGTGTGAATCTGCTTCGTAGTGTCTGAGTTATAATTCAGGGATGACCAGTGCACTGACAATCCTTCAGAATATCTTTGGCTACCAGGAGTTTCGCTCTCCTCAGGAAGAGGTGATTTCATCACTGATCGACGGCAAGGATGCACTGGTCCTGATGCCCACCGGCGGAGGGAAGTCGCTCTGCTATCAGATTCCGGCACTGGCGAGAACAGGCTGCGGCATAGTGATATCACCGCTGATTGCACTGATGCAAGATCAGGTCGATGCACTGCAGTTGCTAGGGGTTCGTGCAAGTTTTCTGAATTCGACTCTGGACGCAGAGTCAGCCCATCAGGTTGAGAAATCACTTCGAGCAGATGAACTCGATCTGCTCTATATTGCGCCTGAGCGATTGATTCAGGAACGTACCTTATCTCTGCTTCGGGGTACCGCCATCAGCCTGTTTGCAATCGACGAAGCTCACTGCGTGTCCCAGTGGGGCCACGACTTTCGTGCAGACTACCTGAAACTGGATCTGCTGCATAACCAATTTCCAGATATACCTCGAATTGCGCTGACGGCGACAGCAGATGCAAAGACCCGAGCCGAGATAATCTCGCGCCTCGAATTGAGCAACGCAAAACAGTATCTGGCGGGTTTTGATCGACCCAATATTCGCTACAGTATTCAGTTGAAACAGAATCCCCGCAATCAACTGCTGCGATTTCTCAAAAACGAACATCCCCTGGATGCTGGTATTGTTTACTGCCTGTCCCGTAAGAAAACAGAAGAGACTGCTGCCTGGCTCGAATCCCTGGAATTCAAAGCCCTGCCCTACCATGCGGGGCTGAGTTCCGACATCAGGCAGGAAAACCAGGCTCGATTCTTAAGAGAAGACAATATTATTATTGTCGCGACCATTGCATTTGGGATGGGGATAGATAAGCCAGACGTCCGATTTGTCGCCCATCTGGATTTACCCAAGACTGTCGAGGCTTATTATCAGGAAACAGGTCGCGCAGGCAGAGACGGTCTGCCTGCTGACGCCTGGATGGTTTATGGCCTGCAGGATGTCACCAAGTTGCGCCAGTTAATGGAAAGTTCTGAAGGTAGTGAGGAGTTTAAGCGTATCGAACAAATCAGGCTCAATGCGATGTTGGGACTCTGCGAGATCACTACCTGTCGGCGACACGCGATGCTGGCCTATTTCGATGAAGATTCGAGTGAACACTGTGGCAACTGCGATACCTGCCTTTATCCAGTCGAGACATGGGACGGCACAGAAGCAGCACAGAAGGCTCTTAGTGTCGTTTATAGAACAGGCCAGCGTTTCGGTGTTGCACACCTCATTGATGTACTGCGAGGTGCTGAAACTGACAAGATTTTTCAATTTGACCATCATCACCTGCCAACCCATGGGGTTGGTTCTGAATTTGATGTCAATCAATGGCGATCGGTGTTTCGGCAACTGATCGCCCGTGGTTATCTCAGTGTCGACATAGACCGATTCGGTGGTCTGAAGCTGGAACAAAAATGTCGGCCCCTGTTACGGGGTGACGAAACGATAGAACTTCGCAAAGACGTGAGTACACCAAAAGTCAAAAAGCAAACCAAGACACCGCTGCCAGATGATATTGATGTGGGCATTTGGGAGGCTCTGCGCGAATGTCGCCGTCAACTCGCGGTGAGTCAGGGGGTACCTCCCTACGTCGTATTTCATGACAGCACACTGAAAGCCATGGTTGGACTGATGCCAGAGACATTAGAAGAATTTGCCCGTTTACCTGGCGTCGGTGAACGGAAACTTTCCAAGTATGGAAAACTGTTTTTAGACGTATTACATAAAAAAGAGAGTGAACAGACAACCAACCAGAGCACCTAGTGTGTGTAGACCAGCTTGCCACCAAGGTAGGTTTCCTCAACTTCAATATCCATGATTTTCTCTGGTTCAATCATCAAAATATCATTGCATAGAACAATAAGGTCTGCATATTTACCTACCTCAATACTGCCTTTTTGTCCTCCTCGAATTCAAGGAACACGCCATTCAAGCTATAGCCCGGATCGCTTCTTGAATCGAAATCGCTTCGTCGGCACTAAATACCCGAGCGGATCCCTTTTCTTGTTACGGCCGCATAAATGCCCACCCGGGGGCCTATCGGCAGAATATCGCTGGATATCGCAACGAATATGCCATATTTAACAGGCGAGTAAATAGGATTATTGTACGCCAGTCGCCAGCCATCCAGAGTAGTACGGGGAGTCGTTCAATTCATGAACCGGGTCTGAATTTGCTCACAACTTAGTTCAACGGTAAATATTCTGGTTTCATCTCTCGGCGGCAACTCATCTGATGGTGCAGTATATTCAAGTGAGTCATCTTCAGTGTTTTTCCTGAGGACTGACAGTAAACCTCTGAAAAATCCGAACTCATCACACAACCTGTCGTGTATTCAATTGGATCACTGGCCTCTCTTTCAATTAATCACTCAATTACTCAATTAACAGTAAATACCGTTCCGGCGGCAAACAGGTCCTGCAGCAGTAAATACGCTGCTTTGTAGGCTTTTAATCACTAACAACTGGCGAAAACTCGCTATAGAATGTAATTTGGTAGTGAAGGTAACAATGCAGCAAGACGTCTTTCTTGCTTTGGAGAGATTTATGCACCCCTTACGTATTGGCGTTTGCTATGACTTTCGCAATCCACCGGACTCAGGAATCCCCGATCAGACCTTGTACGATGAAGTCATGGAGCAGGTGAAATGGTTGGATGAGATCGGCGCAGATCTGGTCTGGTTTACCGAACATCATTTTGTTGAAGATGGCTACCTGCCAAGCTGGATTCCAGTCGCTGCGGCAATGTCCGCAGTAACCAAGAAGGTTCGTTTCGGCACTGATATCTGTCTGATGCCCTTCAATCACCCGGTACGCCTGGCCGAAGATCTTGCCGTGCTAGACAATTTGTCAGGTGGTCGAGTGGAGGTTGGTATTGGCATGGGTTATGCGCCCCACGAGTTTCGAGGTTTCGGACTCCCCAGGAGTCGACGTGTATCCCTTACCGACGAAGGCATAGAGGTGCTACAACGATGTTTCACGGGTGAGCGATTTAGTTATCAGGGAAAACGTTACCAGTTTGAGGACGTCATTATCACACCAGGCTACGTGCAGGATGGTGGACCGCCTCTCTGGATTGCGGCCATGTCAGAACCTGGTGCAATGAGAGCGGCACACTATGATACAAACTTCCTTCCCCAGGGACTCAAAAAAAACTCCTTTGATCCCTGGATTGACAAGCTAAACAATACCGGCCGCAATCCGGCTGATTATCGAGTCGGCATCATTCGCAGCATTCTGGTCACTGACGACAGGAACACAGACTGGCCGTTGATTCGTGAGGCTGAGCGATACCGAATGAAGCTCTATCAACGTTTCTTCGAAGAAAGTGGTGAAGGATTTGGTGATCGAGGAGAACCAGTACCCCAGACCTGGATAGTCGGCAATGCGGAGGAATGTGTGACACAACTGAAGCAGTTTATTTCTGAATTCGGCATCACGGACATCGTCAGCATGGCGGTCCCTCCGGGATTGCGTACTGCGCAGATGACAGACAGTCTGCAGGCGCTCTTTACAGACGTTGTGCCCAGATTGAAACGAGAATTGAAATAGCTAACCGAAACAACCAATCTGGTCAGGGTAGCAACTGGTAGCTAACGGGAAACAGGCTGTGAACTCGATTCATTGACGCCGGCAGTGTCTCGCTTTCATCAACCCGAAAAACAGCGCCATGCATATAATGTCCTAGACCTATCGACCAGTCTCCCACGGGCCCAGGTCTGACAGGCTACAAAATCTTCAATGGCTTTGTCCGTCCAATCAGACAGGCTCGCGCCTTGCCAATAGCTGCTACAGGGTGTATCCGGTGGAATATCGGATCTTCTCTTTAATAAGTTAATAAGTTAATAAGTTAATAAGTTAATAAGGCTGCCACTGGAACTTTGATGCCAACCCTTAATCGAGGTTCTGAATTTCGCATAGGCAGGTTCTGCCCAGGCTATATTTGTACCCACACACGGCTGCCTCAACTGAAATCATTACTGCATAGGCTTTTGAAACTAACCCTGATTACTGACCGATGTCCAACATCAGTCTGGAAACAGACAATGGCCGTCTTCATCTCTCTATTTCTGCCGTTGGCTTTCTCAATTTATGCCTTCATACTGCTCTCAGAATTCAAAAATACCAGCAGGACAGCCATGAAAAAGTTAGTCAACTTCACTACAGCAATACTGACACTTTTTGCCTCTAACATTGTATTTAGCCACGGCGTAATTCCTGTTTCTGAACCCGCGGATAAAGATCGCCTGATTCAGTTTCCAGATACAAAGAAGTACAAGACTATCGTGCTTGACCCCCATACTCACTCGACCTTCTCTGATGGAGAGGTCTGGCCAACCATCAGGATTGGTGAAGCACTGAAGGACGGACTGGATGCAATTGCCATTACGGAACACCTTGAATGGCAACCTCATCTGGCAGATATCCCGCACCCTGACCGTAACCGCGCATACAACATCGCGTTGAAGGCAAACGGAAAGAATGACCTTATTGTGATACCAGGATCAGAGATTACCCGCAACGCTCCTGCAAGTCATATCAACGCGCTATTCATATCAGACGCTAACAAACTGATCAGAAACTTCGAACCAAAAGATCCGAGCGATACTCGAGCCTACTACAATGCTGCTTCGAAGTGGCCACCGCAGGAAGTCGTTAATGCAGCAAATGAACAAGGTGCTTTCCTTTTCTGGAACCACGCCTGGTGGGGGCAGGACTTTCCTAATGGCATCCCGATTGTACCGGAATTTCATATCAGCAATGCAAAGAACAAGTTAATCCATGGAATCGAGATTGCAAATGGCGGAAGCTACTCAGAGGAAGCGTTTCAGATTGGCCTGGATCTGGGACTGACATTAATGGGAGTATCTGATGTCCATGGACTGATTGACTGGGATTACTCACCTGATGAAGGTGGACACAGACCTGTCACACTTGTTCTCGCAAAAAGCCGATCCCAGGCGTCAGTCCGTGAAGCCCTTTTCGATGGTCGAACTGTCGTCTGGTTCAAGAATCTGCTGGTCGGACACCGCGAGCATATGGATGAACTCTTGTCCGCATCACTTGATGTCACGAACGCAAGTTACTCGGGCAAATCAAAGGTTCTAAGCATGGAAATAAAAAATGTATCCGACGTCAACTTCCAGCTTAAGAACAAGACTGATTACACCTTTATCGGTGATGCCGACATTCTGGAGATCAAGCAGCATGAGACATCGGAAATCAGGGTCAAAACCGGCACGAGAAGAAAACGGATCGATTTACAGTTTGAAGTATTGAACGCGCTCGTAAAGCCGAAGCAGCATGCCGAGGTGTATCTGGGGTCAAAAATCAGAGTACTGAATTAACCTGACTAAAAATGATCCGGGCAGTGCGGTGAAGCGGGTGTTTTGAATATCAGATCTGCAAGCCCGACTGATTTTTCATCACCCCTTAGCAGCCCCCAGTTAGCGAGATCTCTGGCACTTCTGAATCCCGTGTACAGAGAAGCCAGTGTCTTCAGCGATAGCTCAATATCAGCCGTGGCATCTGTCTTCTCGGCAATACCCGCCCCTGCACTGATATTCAGTTTAACGACCCCATTGTTCCAGGGCGTCAGTCGATCATCATCAATGCCAATCTTAATCTCGCCATCTGACATATAGCCCCTGGAAGCCAGGGCACCGACCACATCAACAATGCGAAACCATAGTCCTTCACGGTCTTGTGCATGGAGCAGTCTGGGTTCAGCAAGTAATTCAGCTATCGGGTCATCCACGGGTGCATTGCGCCAGGATATTCTCCCCACCAGATCATGAGCGGCAATAAACTGCCAAAGGCTTCGATAGGCATCAATATTGAGCCAGATGATCTCCCTGATCTTCAGCTCCTGGCTTCGCGAGTTGTGATTGACCTTGCCTGATCTTAATGTGTAGATCGCATAACCGACGGGAGTTCCATCGGTGTCGTAGCTGATTGCTACCTGGGTGGGGCCATCTTCAGCGATTTCCTCCAGCATATTGTTCCGCCAGAGCACACCCGATCGATGCAGGTAACACATTCGATCCGCTATGAACTTGATATACAGTCCCTTGATGGTATCGAAGTGTTCGCCCGGCGTGACCTGACGAACCTGGCTCTCCGCCTCGACACCATCGTGAAATCTGATATCGACAGTATCGATGGTGTAATCTCTCAATACTGTAGTCATGGCAAATTGATAACGCTGATAAATCGCTGCCTGAGAGGCCCAGAGAGACGTGACGCTCTGCCCGTTCTCATGCATATCGAACAACGCCTGAGTCATCAGTTTTCTCGACAATCCCTGACGTCTGAATTCAGGTAGTGTCCCAACAGATGTAATACCGCCCATGGGGATCCCGTTGCCGACTGCCCTCATGGTGAATGGGATGGTTGCAAACATCGCCGCCATCCGTCCATCAACAAACGCACAGACCGTCCATTCAGCTCTGTTGGCAGTTGCATTCAGGCTATCGGGTCCATCGCCAAAAGAACCACCATATACATAACCGCCCATCCGGCCAAAGTCTCCCATTTCGTCTTCATGTGCTGGTCGTATTTCAGTTGCCATTTTGATTCCTTATCATTTTTACTCAAGCCCTCTGGTCCATTAAATAAGTTTCTGCGCTATCATGCCAGCTCACTTCAGATAACAAGACAACCAATCTCTGAAAACTCCCGATAGCCAGCTTGAGGTACCTCGTATGAACCAGCCCATCATTCCCCTTCTCTCAGAAGCTGAGGCACTAAACGTCGCTCAGGAGCATGGCTTTCCTGAGCAAATGGCATCGCTTTCCGTGTTTCGAGTATTGCTCAAGCATCCCGACCTGGCCAAGTCTGTGGTGCAATTACTCACGACGTTACTATTTACCGGAAATCAGCTGGACAAGCGATTAAGAGAACTGCTCATTATGCGAATCGGCTGGGCTACCGGCGCTGTTTACGAATGGACACAGCATTGGCGGGTCGCAAAGGACCTGGAAATCCCGGATGAAGATCTGCTGGCCGTTCGCGACTGGAAGAATTCAACCATACTCGATGAGACGGATAAGGCGGTTTTACAGGCCACAGATGATGCAATAGAGGAGGGATTCATCACCGATACAAGCTGGCAGAAAATTAAAAAAATGATTCCTGATGAAGCGCAGCAAATAGAACTTGTCATCGCGATTGGTAACTGGTCTTTATTTTCTCAACTGCTTAAGAGCCTGCATATCCCGCTGGAAGAAGGAACCGAGAGTTGGCCGCCTGATGGGCAGGTTTCTCCCAACGCCTGAGATCGAGCGGCCTGTATAATGCAGGATCAACCGATGTCCTGCCACCCATGCTGATTGCCAGAAAGCACACAAGCGCAGCTTGAAACCCGGCTACAACTATGGCACAACCAGCTGTTCGAGACTTGGCCCATACTGCAGCGATGGCAAAAGGTCCAGGTGCTTCTGGTGCTTTGCTGGTGGTAATTATGTTGTTCTCAAACATGACAATGTTCTCAGGATTCACGGAACCTACTACGTCAACCTGCAAATGGTTTAGTTCGTGTAAGACCAGGTCAAAATGTAAAGCGCAGCAAAGTACTGGGTTATGCTTGCGGCTCTGGTCAGGCTTCTTCACCCCGTTTACACTTTGAGGTCTGGGATTTGGGATATCAGCGAGCCACCGATCCATGGGCGGGCGATTGTGGCCCGAGGAGAAAAGAAAGCCTGCGGCAAAAGCCAGGAGAAATTGAAGAAGATTCTTCAGAAACGCCGAAAAAGAAGAAAAAGTCTTTTTCGCAGTTTGATTAAGCGCTTCCCAGCGACAGAAGGTGAGACATGAACAGAAAAATGAACCGTGACTGGGAAAACGATGTCATCCGTTACCCGGATCCTGCCATCGAGGTAAACGACAATCGTCTAAGGCCCTATATCCTGGGCAGTGCTACCGTACAGCGTCTCTACACCGGCGCAAGGTGGACTGAGGGCCCTGTCTGGTTTGGGGACGGGCGCTATTTACTGTTCTCTGATATTCCAAACAACCGCATCTTGCGCTGGAACGAAACTGACGAATCAGTCGACGAATACCGTACGCCTTCCAACAACAGCAACGGCAATACCCGTGACCGACAGGGTCGGCTTGTGACATGCGAACATGGGTCGCGGCGTGTTACCCGAACGGAACACGATGGCAGCATCACGGTACTGGCGGATAAATTTGATGGCAAACAGTTAAATGCACCCAATGATGTCGTGGTACATGAAGATGGCGCAATCTGGTTCACCGACCCTGGTTACGGCATCATCTGGAATTATGAGGGGAATAAAGCGCCGTTTGAGCTGGATACCTGCGTTTATCGTATTGACCCCGAATCTCTGCAGATGACAATGGTCACTGACACCCTTGAGAAGCCGAACGGTTTAGGTTTTAGCGTGGACTACAGGCAACTATATATTTCTGATACGGGTGCCAGCCACAAGCCAGGTCACCCAAAAACGATTGAACTGTTTGATATCGTTGATAGCTCAAAGTTAACCAACCAGCGGACATTTTGCGATATGGGCGACTCAATGTCCGATGGTTTTCGAATAGATGTCGATGACAACATCTGGACCTCTGCAGGCTGGGCAGGAGAAGGCGGAGATGGCGTCGTAATCTTCTCACCGGATGGTGATCGTCTGGGCATGATCCATTTGCCGGAACCTGTCTCGAACCTGTGCTTTGGCGGTGTTAAACGTAATCGTCTGTTCATTACCGCTGGGCAATCCCTCTACAGCCTGTACACCGATGCCCAGGGCGCACCTTACTAACAGGTTCATGAAGTGACTCAAACACCCAGTAAATGGGTGGTCGATCACATCGATCAGATCAGTCGTGATGGCCACGTTCTGGATCTCGCCTGCGGCACTGGCCGTCATACACGATTTCTGTTGAATAGAGGGTTCCGGGTTACAGCTGTCGATATCGATACAAAAGGTCTTGCTGATCTGCCTGATACAAATCTCAGCGTTATTGAAACTGATCTTGAAGCTGACCCAAAGGCTCAAAGTTCCATATCACTTAATGGGTCATTTGATGGCATTGTTGTAACGAACTATCTGCATCGGCCACTGTTTGGTTTTCTGATTGATTCTCTTGAGTCCGGTGGCATTTTGATTTACCAGACCTTCATGGAAGGAAATGAAAGGCTGGGCAAACCGAGCAATCCTGATTTCCTGTTGAGGCGTGACGAACTGAAGAAAGTATGCAGTCAAGAAATGACCATCATTAACTTCTCGCAGGGTTATGTTGAGCACCCTGGCCCTGCATTCATGCAGCAGATTTGTGCGCGCAAGACCTAGCCCGGATAATTCACCAAGGCGGCGTTAAATTAATGTCAGCTGCAAGAAATTCAAGGTTCCTTGTTTCCCCAGACATCAAAATACGTCTTTTCAGAGGCGGGTATTCTTCTCACAGGACCAAACTTACCCATGGGATACCCGATTGGCATGGTGACAACCACTCCATAGTCCAGCGGAATCGAAAATCTCTCGTGCAGCGCTTCTTCAAACACCTGATGCATTGTGGTTAAAGCAGCACCCAGCCCGACGGCTCGACATGCCATGAGAATGTTTTGTGTACAGGGATAGACAGCACCATAGTTAGGCGGTGCCAGCCCGACTCTTTCATTCTCAGGCACCTTGAAGGGCCAGTCACGTTTGCCACAAATCAACAGCAAGACAGGAAATTCGTGCATGTGATCCATCTGATATCGAAGCGCCTTCAGCTGGCGACTCATGGGAGAATCATCGTCACTATTGACGTGAACAGGACCAAATCTGGATTCAATTGCAGCCAGATAGTGTTCCGCAAACCATTGCTTTGCCTCAGATTCTCGAATGACAACGAACTTCCAGGGTTGCGTATTCTGACCAGAAGAGGCCTGAACACCAGCTTCAAGAACTTTTCGCAGTAGTTCGATTGGCACCGGGTCCGGCTTTAACCGGCGCATCGCCCGGACGTTACCAACCAGATCAAAGAAACGAGGATTGTCACCAAAATCTGGCATCTGATCCCCCTCAGCTTTCAGACAAGTGTGTTTTCACCGTGACCTTTGTCAATACGGCGCAGATCCGGAAAGTAATGTCCCAGAATTAGCATACTCAAAACCAACATAACAGCACTGAACATCAAAGCAACATCAATGCCCACGAACTCGGCCAACACGCTGACGGGTATAACACCAAATGGCATAAGCCCATGGGTCATCATCATAATGCTCATCACCCGACCACGAATTTCAGGTTTGATTGCCAACTGAACAATACTCATGTTGAGCGCACCGAAAACAGAGCTAAATAATCCGGTCAGTGCACCAAACGCCAGTGCGGTGTACAGGTTACCTGTCAGTGCAAAGGCAGCCAGAGCGATCGCCCAGAAATAGGAACAGGTAAACATCACTCGACCTTTACCACTGATGTCACCCAGTTTTGCCAGAATCAGCGACCCGCAGAGTGCCCCTACTCCCATGCCGGTCATCAGCAATCCCAGATCATCCGGTCCTCCACCGATCACATCCTGGTTAAACGCTGGCAGAAGAAAGGAAGCAGAAAAACCAAAAGTAAAAGGGACAAATCCCATAATCAGCAATCCCAAAATCACCTTCTCGTCCCTCATATAGAGGAAGCCTTCCTTTAGATCCTCTAACGGCGAGGTTTGTCCGCGTTCTGCAGGTTCACCCTTGTAGTGCAACATTGACGTGACAATGACTGATACCAGGTACATACCTGCAATCACAAAAAACACAATCCCAACACCGCGAGTCGATGTGGTATCTCCAGCCGCGAAAAGAGCAATCATACCTCCGGCAAGGGCAGGTCCTAAAATCCGCGACAGGTTAAAGGTGGCACTCTGCAATGCCATCGCGTTCACCAGGTTGTCCTGACCCACTACCTCGGGAATCAGGGCACTACGGGCAGGCATGCTGAACGCCAGAATTGAACCGTTAAACAATCCGAAATAGATGAAGTGCCAGAATGTAATCTGGCCGGAATAAATGATATAAGCCAACAGAATCGTCGCCACTGTATTCAGGATCTGAGCGAGAATCATGATTGGTTTTTTTTGCAGCCGGTCTGCAATCACCCCACCAACCAGTGAGAACAGGAAAGAAGGTAGCATAAAGGACAGCATGACCCAGGTGAGTGCCAGTGGCGAACTAGTCATATCATAAACAAGCCATCCCCTGGCAACCATCTGCATCTGCATTGCAAATGTTGCACACAAGGTTGAAACCCAAAGAAATCTGAAATCCCGGATTTGCAGTGAATCGAACATACCTGCTTTGTACAGGGTCGCCGCACCAGTGTCGGGACCGGGACCATGTCCGCCTGCCGAATTGCTGCCAGATGTTTTTCCGGGAGGGTGAGGGGTATCTGCTTGGCTACTCATCTCCTTTAGAGTAAACCAGCTCAGCAATAAAGCCCAGTGTCATGATATCTGGTGATTATCTTACAATGTTGGGACTGATAGCTGATGTGAGCCTGAACAACATCCTTATAGTCCCGGTCCTGGCACCATTTTTGATCCATCTGAAAACCGCGAGAAACGAAATCGACTCAGATCATATTGTGGATCTTTGCCCATAATCATGGTTGCCATCACTTTTCCTGCGCCGGGTCCAATACCAAATCCATGACCGGAAAATCCCGTCGCCACAAACAATCCCGGACACTGGTCTATTTCATCCATTACCGGTACCACGTCGGGTGTAACATCAATCATGCCAGCCCAGATTTCTGCAAACTTAACGTCTGCAAGGGCAGGAACGTACTTTTTTAGGCCACGGCGCATGTTGTCGATCCCGGCCCGGGATGGCTCCGGATTCAGTACGCGGTTTATTTCAAAGGGTGATACTTCTTCAGACGACCAATGCCTGGTCGGCAAAAGCCTTCTGATTAAATCAGCATCTAACGGTAGCCTAATGGTGCGAGAGTTTTCTATTAAAACCGGCAAAAACTTAAAGAAAAATCGGAAACTATCCAGGGATATAAAATGTTCATTGATACCACCGGGGGCGATGGTGTAACCACCGTCCTGCCGTCTTCGAAAGGCTATATCGGCGCCTGTTGCAGCACCTGAGAAGAACTCTTCTGTCGGTTCTGTGCGTGCAACCGTTGAACGTACGGTCAGCTGCGGCAACTCGATACCTGAATTACCCAGAAACAGAGTTGACCAGGCCCCGCCGCAACAGACGACAGTCGGTGCATTGACCCGACCGTGTTCAGTAACGACACCCGCAACCCTGCCAGCTTCAATATCCAGGCAGCGGACAGCACAGTTCTCTCGAATAAGAACGCCCTTGCTTTGCAGATTCCTTGCCATGGCGGGCACCGCCGTAAATGGCTCTGCCCGACCATCGCTGGGTGTAAAAAGTGCACCTTTCCAAAGTTGGGTGCTGCCAGTCTGACCAAGCTGGTCATTGATCTCACTGGCAGTCAGCATCCTGCTGTCCAGTTGATATGGCCGGGCAATATCCAGCCACTTATCATATTCAGCCAGCTCAGAATCGTTTTTCGCCAGATACATAATACCCTGACGGGTAAATCCAACATCGCCCCCTACTTCCCGGGAAATAGATTCCCAGAGACCGATGCTATCAATCATGATGGGTAGTTCTGCTGCATCTCGACCTTGTTGCCGCACCCACCCCCAGTTCCTGCTGGACTGTTCACCAGCAACCCTGCCCTTGTCACAGACCAGAACTCGAACACCCATCTGAGTCAGAAACCAGGCGGTTGAGATGCCTGCTACACCGGCACCTATCACCACCACATCAGTGCTGTCCGGTAGATCATCCTGAAAGTTAATCGGGCTCTGATCTGAAATCATAGTCATTTCAAGTCCTTGTCAGTTTCCTGGGAATTTCCTCTTGGATCCCTATCAAGCGCCTCTCAGGTTCCGGTAACTCATCTGCCAGCACGCCGACAGCGCTGCGATCCCCGATGGATAGTGGAAGATTTTTGTGTGAGTCTCAGTGACACTATCCCGAATCAGGAACAATGACTTTCCTGACCATGTTACTCATTCAAACCTTGCTGAGAGTGCTGTTTTCTACAGATTGCCGAAGTTAGGTTCTCAATTCAACTGGTGGTACTGAAAGAAGATCAGGGTCTCTAACAAACATGTACTATCCTGTGACCGGCGCCATCGAACAGGGACCAAGACGTAAAGGTCGACCGGGAATCGGCTTAATCGGGCCATTTAACGCCATTTCTGATCAGTTACCCAGAAACCGAATCTGCAGATGAGACGACACCAGTTGAGGCGCTGTTCGAAACTGAAGTCATCTATCGGGATCTTACTTGCCTTGCTGATATTTATTGGTGAGGGTGCTCGAAATGTGTTTGATCCAAGAAAAGTGCTCAGTAGCGTTTTCGTAAGTCATCTCTCACAGCATATGAAGTAATTTGCACACGAATCCCCCGCAGAAATCCGTTAGCCTTCCCCTATGATTAAAAAAGCAAAAGCGCACAGGAAATTCAGCGTCTACTGATTCGACAATTCAACTGATGGCGCTACTCTCTGGTTGCTGTTTGGAAGAGCATCAATAAATTAACCAGGAGAAATGAAATGAGAGAACTAACTTCAGACGAAATTGGTCAAATCAGTGGTGGATTTGAAGGAACGAAAATCCCATTTATGAATAGGTTTATTTCAGGAACAAATTGGCCGGGTGGTGGTGCCGGGGCGATTAGTGGGATGGTTTTAGCCTGGGGTATTGGTACAAAGATCGGAGCCGCTATCAACGATTTCAACCAGGACCATTTTGGAATGAGTACCGGGAAAGCAATCTATCTAACCGTCAATGCAAAAACAGTCAGCACCTAATTGAGGGGGTTTGTATGCCAAAAGACAGCTATGAGTTTGGCTTTATGAGTCGAAAAGAAAAAATAAAAATAATCTTATGCAAGATATTCCTTGCAATCTTGATAATCCATAGCTTTTACCGTTTGGTTGACGGTACTACGGCAACATTATCATCAGATTTCATTCAAGTTAGTGCGATTCTCTGTGCTGTTTTTGGCTACATCAATTTGCTTAAAGTAAACTCAGAACTAATGGAACTTTTTGAACCGCCATATTTCAATGTCGGATACGAATTCATCATTGCAGGCATGGTGACAAACATCGTGTCGTTTTTTGTCTGAGAATCAGGATAAGACCACCCCCATTTCGCCACACCAAATTCTACCACCGACACGAATGTCTAAAGCCTGCAAGTATTCCCGCCTGTATCTAAGTCGCTTCCACATCCCAGACATGAGGAACCTTTAAGACATCAACAACATTCCCTGTTGGAAATACCCGTCTCTGTGAATTGAATCCTGGTGTAAGGAACTCAACTTTAATACCGACACCAGTACCAGCCACGCCTGATAGTTCAACCTCTCCATCAGTTACAATGCGACCTTGTGAATCCGTTGGCACATAGGCAATCAGCTTTTGATTCAGATTCTTCTGCCAGATATGAACCGGCGTTATGGCCTTATCTGCCTTGAGCAGTCATTGTCCAACGACAAATACCCGACGGCCGCAAAGAGATTCCCGCAATTACCGGAATAATCGATCACCGCATCCTAGATTCCGAACATTCTATTCACTACAGGAAGCAGTTGCTGATCTGCTTCCTATTCTTGATCTGTTGCGACAAATCCCGACCAGCCTTTATTCAAATAGGAAATGAACTTATCCGTAAGACCTTCTTTTTTCAGGTGCTCTTCTGTGACGGGTAACTCGACCGGTGTGAAATCAGGATTCTGAAGATACTGGTTGGGGAAATCATGATGAATGATGGCGGCTCTTCCAAGCATCACCCAATCTGCACCAGCAGCCAATGCCTTTTCTGCATCCTCAGGTGTGCGAATTTGCCCGGCAACACCCAGTCGTACGCCATTTCGATCAAGTTCCGTAAAGTATGACATCAGGCTCCTGCCCTGGTACTCCTCCTCGGCCGGTTCTTTAAAAACATCCCACAAAGACATGTCCAGAAAATCAATTTTTCCTGATGACATAATGGTCTGCGCGACAGATATGGCATCGGGTAGCTCTATGCCAAATCGTTCCGGAGACAAGCGAACACCCAACATAAAATCCGGTCCGCATTGCTCCCGAATACCATCAATAATCTCCGTCAGCACCCGGCTCCTGTTTTCCAGACTGCCCCCATACTGATCATCTCGCAGGTTGATTTCGGCACTAAGAAACTGACTAACGATGTAACCATGAGCGCCGTGGATTTCAATACCATCGAATCCCGCTTTCTGGCATCTCAAAGCGCCTGAGATAAAGTCACCAACCAGTTGCTCAACCTCAGCTGTGGTCATTGCTCTCGCCCCGGTCTCTTCATTGTCAGAAGGACAAACTGGTGTTTCACCCGTCAGATCACTGAGTGAACGCATCCCTCCATGGTGTATCTGACAGATTGAAACACTGTCATGTGCCCTGATTCCTTCCGCCAGTCTGGCCAATCCTTCAATATGGTCATCGGAATAAGCGCCAAGCTGACATGGAAATCCCTGCCCTTGCGCCTGAACATGCACCGCACAGGTCATGGTAAGACCGAAACCTCCTTCGGCACGCATGGTTAGCCATTTGTACTCATCATCAGTCAGAATGCCATCAGGACGACTCTGGCTGTTGGTTAAAGGGGCAAGCATGAAACGATTCTTCATGCCAGGACCGTGACTGAAACTGAGTGTTTCAAACAACTTGCTCATAAGTTCTTCCATCTGATTTGTGCTAGTTAATGATCTTTTACTCTTTTTTCGATTTTCAGTTTGACGACGGCATTTCCCTGCGTCAAATCTATGGTCTGTGACAATGCCTGATAATCATCCTCGCTGATTTCAGCAACACCAGAGAGTGATATTCTTGCCACGATCTGTACCTGGTCAAAGTCAGACAATCCCTTACCAGCCATCAAGGCCTTCGATTCATCCAGCGTCACGAGTTTTGGCAGAGAACCTCTCAACAAGCGGTCCACTGCCAAAGGCACTGGCGGCCCACCTACGGCCCTGGCAAAAACGAACACCGCGGTCTCCGGCTCAACATCAACCGTATCTGCTACCTCAACCAATACCTGTATTTGCCGCCCTTGCGATGAACCCTCTTCAGTTAGATCAGGCGCCCGGTCTTGTGCCTGCAGGCCAGCCTCAATTCTTGCCATGGCACCGCGGATCATCTTTGCACGTTCTTCTTCTGGTCCGGCAGACAAGGCTCTACCGAAGTATTTTAATGAACCCTGCAGATCTCCAGTCTGAAATGCAGCCATGGCTTTGATTTCCAACATGGTAATGTCATTGGGATTCAGGGCCAGCGTCCTGTCTACCGCCTGTTCCGACCTTTCCGTCATCTCTCGGTCGTCAGCCATAAAAACAGCTTCCGCATAGTAGGAAGCCAGACTTCCATCCCGGGGATATTTCCCAACAAGATGCTTGAAAGCAACCGCAGACTTTTCATATTCCTGCAGATTCAAATAAGACTGCGCCAGCAAAAACCAGCCCTCTACATTGTCAGGCTGGTTCTCAAGCAACTCGGCCAGCTTCTCAACACTGGCATACATATTCTCAACATCTTCGGGGTCGTTTCCACGCAATGCCTGAGAGACTAAAAGGTCATCTATCGAACCCCAGGATAGTCCGAGATCTGAATAGGCCAGCACGGCAAAGAGGGGGACCAGTACTGCCAGCAACAATGGCAGTCTGTTGAATCCCAAGGCAACTTCAGCCTGTTCGCTCTGACTGGCGGTTTCACTCAGCAGGTTCTTTTTCAATTCGGTGACCAGCTGGTCAAACTCTTCCTGGATCATGTCGCCCTGGTCAAACAACTCCTGATACTCATCAAGACGTTCCTCGTAGATCGTTACGTTCAGATCCAGTCTCTCTGATCCTGGATCTTCACCCTGCGACAGATATGCGGGACCATGCGACAGATATGCGGGCAGAATGATGAAGGCGGCAGCCAGCAAACAAAGGCCCAGGGCCAGTATCCAGAAAGTCGTCATTTGTCAGAATGTGCCGCAGAAATAATTTGATTGAGTCGGCTTTCGTCGTCGTCAGACAGATCAGTCGGAGGCTTTCGTCCTGTTGAGATCCTAAATACCACATACAGAGCAACCAGAAACAATGCCAGTGGTCCAAACCATAACAACCAGGTGCCCGGCTTGATCTGGGGATCATAGAGAATGAAGTCACCGTAGCGTTGATGCATGAAAGCCAGCACTTCGGCATCTGATTTCCCCTCGAGTACCAGACGATGCACCTCCCGACGCAGGTCCTTGGCGATCATGGCGTCAGATCCTGCGAGATTGGTGTTAAGGCACTGGGGACATCGTAATTCGTCAATCAACGCATTATATCGTTCACGCATTTCATCATCGGGAAACGGATATGCGTCGATTGCTGCAGATGCGACAGAGGGCAGCAACACAATGAGCAGAATGAGAAGTACCAGGCGCTGCACTATTGCTCCTTTCCATTTCGTAATTGCTGAATAAGCGGCCGCAAAGTTCGTGACCAGATTTCTTCGGTTACAATACCGACATGCTTGTATTGAATCTCGCCTTTGGCATCAACCACGAAGGTTTCCGGTGCACCGTAGACACCTAGGTCGATGCCCAGCGTACCCTCATCATCAACAAGGATCAGCTCATAGGGGTCTTCATAGCGAAGCAGCCAGGCACGCGCTTTTTCAATATCGTCGTTATAGTTAATACCATAGACAGGAACACCGGCTCGGCTTATCTCCAGAAGCTGAGGGTGTTCGATGATGCAGTTAGGGCACCAGGTTGCCCAGACATTTACCAATGAGACTTCCTTAAAAAGATCCTGCTTGCTCACGATCCTCCCTTCATCATACAGTTCTTTCAGTTCGAATTCGGGGAAGGGTCGATTGATTAGAACCGAAGGTAACAGGTGAGGATCTTCCAGCTTGAACCCAATCGCCAGGACGACAACCAGGGCTAAAAAGCCCAGCAGGGGGATTAGAAGCACCTTATTGATATTTCTGCCCTCTGCAGAGGAAACTTCGCTCATGCGGAGACCCCGATTACTTTTGATACCTTGGGTTTCCGCTGCCTCAATCGATATCGTCGATCAGCAACCGCCATCAGCCCCCCTGCCGCAACCAGTACGCCACCAAACCAGATCCAGCGCACAAAGGGTTTATAATGAATTCTTACCGCCCAGGCATCGCCTTCGATCCGATCTCCAAGCGCGACATACAGATCCCGAAACAACCCGGGATTCATGTCAGCTTCCGTCATGACCTTACCCGTCGTCCGGTAAAATCTTTTCTGTGGATACAATGAGACGACTGCCTGACCATCTCTGGTCACCGTCAGGTCCGCTTGATCAGCAAGGTAATTTGGCCCTTCAACCTTTGTCATCTTGTTCAGTTGAAATTCGTATCCGGACATGGTCACCACACTGCCAGGTTCCATGCGAACATCCTTCTCCTCGCTGAAATAAACCGTGATGCCGACACCCACTATCGAAATCGCAATGCCCAGATGCCCCAGCAGCATCCCGTAATAGGATAACGGTTGTTTGAGCGCACTGATTAACTTGCCCTTCTTATTAGCAATTCTGGCATGCCAGTCCATGGCGAGGTTAATCAGAATCCAGATAGCTATTCCATCTGCCAGCAAAACCAGCGGCTCAATTGAACCGATCGTGATGAACTCAAGCAAACCGGCAGCCATAAATGAGATCAACAGTGGCAGCCACTGTCTCTTTATCAAGCGATCAACAGGGGTTCTTTTCCAACGCGACCCCGGACTGACCGCCATGGCGATAAAAAGAATCATCGCAACCGGAACAAAGACCTTGTTGAAGTAGGGTGGCCCCACAGAAATCTTTGCACCGTTCATGATTGATTCGTAGATCAATGGATATATGGTCCCTAACAGCACGGCTCCTGTTGCAACGACAAGCAACAGATTATTAATAAGCAGCAAGGCTTCCCTCGAGGTCAGATTAAATCCAGCCTCACTTCTTATTCGGGATACCTTGACGGCATAAAGAGTGAGAGAACTGCCAATAACAAGTACCAGAAAAACGAGAATAAACATACCGCGTTCCGGGTCAACCGCAAATGCGTGCACGGAAGTCAGTACACCGGAGCGAACCAGAAATGCGCCCAGCAGACTTAGAGAGAATGCAAAAATCGCAAGCAATACAGTCCAGCTTTTAAATACACCCCGTTTCTCTGTAGCCGCCAACGAGTGAATTAAGGCGGTACCGACCAGCCAGGGCATGAATGATGCATTTTCGACAGCATCCCAGAACCACCAGCCGCCCCAACCGAGTTCATAGTAGGCCCACCAGCTACCGAGTGTAATTCCCAGTGTTAAAAACGCCCAGGCCACGTTGGTCCAGGGTCGTGACCATCTCGCCCAGGCACTGTCAAGACGTCCGCTGGACAGGGTTGCAATCGCAAAGGCAAATGGCACGGCGAATCCGACGTATCCCATATAGAGCATAGGTGGATGCACAATCAGACCAAAATCCTGTAACAACGGGTTTAGATCAGAGCCCTGCTGAGGGTAGACCGGCAGGGACCGCTCAAAGGGATTGGATGCCAGCAGGAGAAACAGAATAAAACCAACATTGAGTGCACCCATCACCGACAGCACCCGCGCCCTCATATCCGCCGTGAGATCACGACTAAAAAGACTGACTGCGAGTGTCCACCCGGACATCACCAGAATCCACAGTAAAAACGAACCCTCATGAGCACCCCAGAGTGCAGATATCTTATATTGAACCGGTAATGCTGAATTCGAATTTCGGGCGACGTAGGAGACAGAAAAATCATCTGACACGAAGGCATCTGTCAGACAGCAGAAACTAATGGCGACAAAGATAAAAATACCCATGGAAAGAGAGCCGCCGAGTTGCATCCATGCCTGTCGTGACTGATACACACCAAGCGAGGGAATTATGGCAAGGGATACAGAAAGACCCAGAGCCAGGATCATGCTGAAGTGACCGAGCTCCGCGATCATAGAGTTTTGTCCGCTTCCTCTTTGATCGTCTCCCTGGCATGGGCTTTGGCAAGGACATCACCGACTTCCGGTGGCATATAATTTTCATCGTGCTTCGCAAGCACGTCTTCTGCCACGAACAGACCCTGTTTGTCTAATCTACCCTGGGCAATAACCCCTTGACCTTCGCGAAAAAGATCCGGAAGGAGACCTTCATACTGTATGGTGAATTCCGATTCACGAAGATCAGTGACAACGAAAGTAATCTTAAGGTCGGTTTTTGAACGAGTGATACTCCCTTCCTTGACCATACCACCCGCCCGAATCATCTGATCAACGGGTGCCTCTCCGCTGGCGATCTGTTCCGGTTCATAGAAGAGATTGATATTTTCATTTAGTGCCATCAAAGCAAGCGTCATGGCGCTGCCGCCACCTGCGAGGATGAACAGGACTAAAAAAAGTTGATTGCGTCGATGCGGTTTCATTTTGCCAAACTTCACGATGCGTCTCCGGAATCGGCAGATTGCTTCTCAAGTCTGAGTGCCCGCGACTGTTGTTCGAAGAATCTCTTTTGCAGCAATCTGGGTCTGATTACATTAAACAGGAGTACACCAATACCAATCAGGTACACGCTCCAAACGTAGATACCGTATCCATCCATGTCAAGGAATTCGGCAACGGTTTCAAACTGCATCACTCACCTTTTCAGACACGAGTTGTCGAACCCACTCGGTTCGATTTTCTCTTTGTAATATTTCAATGCGAATGCGCATCATCCATACTGTAAAGAAGAACAGATAAAACCCAATCACCATCACCAGTAGCGGTACCCACATTTCAGCAGGCATTGCCGGTTTTTCAGTCAAACTGAAACTTGAGGACTGGTGCAGAGTATTCCACCATTCCACGGAAAATTTGATAATAGGCAAATTGATTACGCCCACCACGGCCAAAACCGCTGTAGCTCGACCCGAGGCTTCTCGATTCTCCATGGCGGAACGCAATGCCATCACCCCGATGAAAAGGAACAACAGCACCAGAGTTGAGGTCAACCGCGCATCCCAGACCCACCAGGTACCCCACATGGGCTTACCCCATACGGATCCTGTGGCCAGCGCCAGGACAGTGATGGAGGCGCCAATCGGCGCGGCACACTGCAGGGCAATATCAGCGAGTTTTATGCGCCAGATCAGAAATACGGCACCTGCTGTTGCCATCAGCATATAACTGGATTGAGCCAGTATTGACGAAGGCACATGCATGTACATGATGCGCATTGCATTCCCCTGCTGATAATCCTGCGGTGCGAATGCCAATCCCCAGACAATACCCACCGTGATAGTCAGACCAGCCGCGACGCCAAACCACGGCAACAATTTGCCACTGATCTCAAAAAAAGACTTGGGTGCTCCCAGCAGATGAAACCACTTCCACACAGTATGAATACCTAAATAATACAGGGCCCGAAGTTTACCAGAATACGGCACCAGAGGCTTTATCCATCGAGGTCATGATTACCCTTCTGTGCCATGCAATTATGTGATTTTTTTAGTGGCTGAGGGAAATCCTGACGCCTGCACCGGTTGCAATGGGTGCCACCCCTGCACTTAACGCGAGGATTGCGCCTAACCAGAGCATATGTGCAGTGTAATCGCCCCCTAATGCAGCCGTTTGTATCAAAGTCGTACCTAGAATCAGCACAGGAACATACAAGGGCAGAATCAGCAACGCAATCAATACCCCGCCTTTCTTCAGACCCACAGTCAAGCCTGCACCAATGGCACCTAACAAGCTCAACGTGGGGGTACCCAGCATGAGTGAAATCACCACTCCCTGGATAGCTGATTCATTGAGCGCCAGCATTACAGCCAGAACAGGACTCAAGAGTACCAGCGGCAGGCCACTCATAATCCAATGTGTAATGATCTTGCCTGAGATAAGCAAAATGAATGGCTGCATCGAAACCGCCATCTGTTCCAGCGAACCATCGTCGTTGTCACTGCGAAACATCACTTCCATGGACAAAAGCGTAGCCAGCAGAGCAGCAACCCAGAGAACGCCCGGCGCAATAGTTTGCAGCACTTCAGCAGACGGACTGATCCCTATCGGGAACAATGCGACTACCAGGATAAAAAAGAACACTGGATTCAGGACATCTGCCGGATGTCGAAAAGTCAGCAATAGATCCCGCCTGATCGTCATTAGTAGCATGGATTAAGTTGAGCCTTTTCCCAGATTCAATTCCTGAATCTCGACACCAACATCAATTGGCTGGTGAGAAGTGAAAATAATCGCACCCCCATTGGCCACGTGCCCGGACATCAGGCGCTGAAATTTGGCAACACCATCGACATCAATAGCACTAAAGGGTTCATCCAGCAACCAGACAGGACTGTCCAGGAGATGAAACCGTGCCAGATTCACCCGCTTTCTCTGCCCTTCTGAAAGGTTGCCGCAGGCAACATCCTCATAGCCTGCCAGGCCAACTTTTTTAAGGGTGCTGTCGATATCAATATCGGAAAGTTGAACCTGATGCAATTTACAAAGCCAACTCAGATTCTCGCGACTGGTCAACAAGTCCTTAACACCAGGTTTGTGACCAAGAAACAATGGATATTTTTCCAACTCCCAATCAATCTCACCATCGAACTCAGTGTACAGGCCACACAGAATACGCAGCAAAGTCGTTTTCCCGGAGCCATTGGCACCCTTAACCTGTAATATCTCACCAGCCTGAATACCAAACGACAGGTGATAAAACAAGAGACGTTGATCACGCTCGCAACTAAGATCAGTTACTCTCAGCACTTTGGATCAGTTTCCTTCTTTTTCGCTTTCCTGGCTGGATCCCAATACCCAACCGGCTTTCTTTATAAACGCTTCAAAAAATGATTCTTCATAAGCTTCTCCGGGAGCTTCCCGGACCATCCTGTCAAGGGCATGTGCATCGTCTCCCAGAAGGATACGCCAGCGTTCGTCTTTCACACCCTGAATCATCATTGCCGCCGCTTCCGCCGCAGTCGTAGGGGCGTTGTCCCTGAAGGCTTCTCCCTGCGCTTTTACCATCTGTCGGATCTCGTCGTCAGACACAACCGACATGTCAACAAGCCCTCTTGCCCCAATTCTCTTTCGGGCGACAGTGACATCTTCAGCCGTCATCTCCATCGCGCTGCCTTTTCCCATTACCCTGCTGGAATTTATGGCGATGGACGTACCAATATGCCCAGGCATAACAACTGACACCTTGACGTGAGGTGCGTTGGCACGAAAGTCTGTGACCAGAGCTTCTGTAAATCCTTTGACGGCAAATTTCGCTGCACTGTAGGCTGAATGGTTCGATCCAGGTCCAAGCGTCGCCCAGAATCCATTAACGCTGCTGGTATTAATCAGGTGAGCTTCATCACTTGCGACCAGCAGATCCATAAATGCACGAGAACAGTAATAGACGCCGAACCAGCAAATATTAAAAGTTCGTTCCCAATCATCACGTGACCCGTCTACAAAACTGACACCGGAGCCAATTCCGGCATTGTTAAACAGCAGGTTTACGTGGTCACGCTGATGCTGTTCAACGACCTCGTTACGGAACCGGTTCACATCCTCCTCGTTTGATACATCACACTTATGCGCTGTAATTCGTATCCCCTGGGGTGCTTCTGCTTTGCACAGCTGAACTGTTTCTGCCATGTTCTCCTCGATCACATCGCAAACGGCGACATCGCAACCTTCAGCAACGAGTTGCCGAGCCAGTTCGCGACCCATTCCTGTTCCACCGCCCGTGATGACCGCCAGCTTTCCCGAAAAATCTCGCATTGAACAACCCCCTCGAATCAAAAAACAGTTGCCATGCTAAAGAAATGCGACCCGTTTGGGAAATTAGGGCCCTTCGGATGAACAGCGTTTTACCCGGGCCGCTATTTACCCCGCTGTTTTACGGTCGAGGGATGAGCGATGAGGCAAGAGAAACCAGACGCAAGTCATCTCTGTTACAGATTGAAGGAACCGGTTGGGATGTCGGTAATGCTGTCTCGTATCTAGTGTCGAATATGGCTCGATGCGTCACCGGTCATTCGCTGATTGTTGTACTTCTGCCTCCAGCCCATCGAGTTCTTCAAACTAAGAAGCCTCAAAATCTTTGAACAAAGGTTTTTTTAAGAACAAGTCTTGCAGTCTTGCGGCATGGTTAAGGGATATGGTCAACTATCCTCTTCGCTTTATGCTCATTGTTGAGAGTCTACGAGTAGACTAGGTCACGGATTCGTCGATTTCTCCAAGTATGGAATGACCGGACCAGTCATGAGTAACTGATTTTACTATGGATTTTGGTTTAGTGAGGTACGCATAAAGAACTGGCAGGCAAATCAGTGTCAGAAACGTAGACGTACTCAAGCCGCCGATCACAACAATGGCAAGGGCTTTGAACATGGTATTGCCAAGAGCCAGAGGCAGTAAACCAAAAATACTGGTCACGGAGGTCAGGACAATAGGCATAAACCTGCCAACTCCAGCCTCGACGGCGATATCTGCGATAGGCCTGTCTCGATTCTGGTCCCGAAGGTTATTCCCCTCGTCCACCAGCAAAATACTATTATTAATGACGATACCCATTAGGCTTGTCAATCCAATGAAGGCCAGGAATGACATGGGTTGACCTGTTAGAAAAAGTAACAAGAAAGCCCCGATAAAACTTAATGGGATGGCTGCACAAATCATTAGGGGTTGGATGACTGAACCAAATTGAAATACAAATATGGCAAGGACAATCAAACCGATAATGCCAACATATTTGCCGATGCCACCAAAAGCATCTTCCTGATTGGCAATCTCGCCCTCAAATTCAATACTGTATCCAGCCGGGAGTTCATACTCAGCTACCATGCTCTTGACCTCTACTGTGAGTTGGCTGACCGAATACTCAGCTGCGACATCTAAATCAATTGACACCTGCGGCTTGAACATCTCATGAGTAATATCATATTCATCCTCCGTAAAATTGACCTCCACAACCTGACTGAGTGGGATCTGTGCACCGGTTTTTGATGTCACGTAAATCCGATCAAACAGATTCAGGGGATCTGGCGAGTCAGCTTCGGCGCGTAATACCAGTGGGAATTCTTCTCCATCTTCATCCCTGTAAGTGTCAATCTCTTTCCCATGTGTGATCAAGACCAGTACCTGATCGACACTGCGTCGAGTCACACCGAGTGCATTTGCCCTGCGTTCCTTAAATTCGATATTAAGGGCAAAATATCGTGATTGTGCTTCGTTGGTGATATCTTCGATCCCCTCGATTTGTGCATTCCGCAGATACCTTTCAAGTTGGATAGCTTCTTCGCGGACCTTGTCGATGCGTGGACCAGACAGCTTAATTTCAATATCAGCCAGCCCTGCACCACCTCCCACGGTAAAAGAAGAAGCCTGAACATTTGCAGAAGTATCAAACTGTTCAAGTTCCTGGTTCAGATTTGTGATCATCTGATTCATACGTTCCGCGTCATGGAAATCCACCTCACAAAAAATCTGGGCATTGTTTCTTCTGGGTGTCACCCTGGAAATGCCAGTATTCACCATTGGGAATGTGTCAGTTGTGACTGTGCTGCACAGTTCAACTTCGGGGACAGCTTGCACAACCCTGGTTACTTTGGCAGACAAATCCCGAGTAAACCTTCCATTACGGTCTCCGGGTGCTTCGATACTCACCGTGAAGTACGGATCTTCACTATCCGGAAAAACGATCACCGGTAACGTGCTGGCAGCAAAACCCGTGATGACAAAGAGAAAGACAACAAGCAGAACCAGCACAAGAGGTTTACTGATAAAAAAACGCAGGACTTTAGTATAGATATTGTCACGAAATGGGATCAATCCGATCAGGAAGCTGGGAGGTGACGGTACATATGGCATGTGGTTCTCTGTACCAAGCCTAGCAATCATGATCGAGGCAAGAATGACCGCAGTTATTAATGATGACGCAAGGCATAACCAGATAACAGCAACAAGGCTGTGCAGAAATAATCCCGTGGTTGAGGTGAGCAGATAAAGTGGTGCAAACGCCAGGGCGGTTGTCAGGGTGGAACTAAGCAGAGGCATGATGACGGACGAAGTCCCTGATATAGCCGCTTCCTGGTGGTTCAGTCCCCCATAGTGGTTCAGCTTGTAGGCGTTCTCAGTGACCACTATCCCGTTATCGACAATCAGGCCGAGAGCGATAATAAAACCTGCCAGGGAGATTTCCTGAACACCATACTGAGTAGACGATAAACCGATAACGGAAATGAATAATGCGGCAGGTAGCATTGTCGAAATAATCAGTCCCGATCTTATGCCAACGGAAAACAGAAGCACAATCGACAGAATCACGATACCAATGAGAATACTGGTAAATAACTCGTTTAGTTTATAGGAAACACCCTTTTCTGCATCAAACAACCAGACGACCTTGATATTGTCCGGAATGCTTGACTGATCAATGATCTTTTCAAGTTCAGCCCGAGTATCGAAAATATTTGCATCCTCACTTAGCTTCATCGTTAGCAAAATAGCCGGTCTGCCATCAACGCTGGCAGTGACGGCATTTTCCACATTTACCTTTCGTACAGTGGCAACATCACGGAGTGCCAGGGCCTTACCCTCACGGTTAATTATCATGGTGTCGCGCATCTGCTCGAGACTCGTATAACCGTTACCAAATGCAAAAACTGACAGTGCTTTGTCACCAACAACAAAAGTGCCGGTTGGCAGATATTGATTGTTCCCTTTTACCGCCGCTTCGATATCTGATGTGCTTAACCTGGCGGCCTCAACCCGCGCCAGATCAAGTTCTATTCGAATTTCCTCTTCCGGATAAACCTCTGTCACTTCATCAATCGACTTCAGCTGCCGCACTCGCTGACTTATCTCGTTAGAGACCTGTAATAACTCTGAAGGTGTTGCAGTTTCTGATGTGACACCGAGAACAAAGGTGACGATGAGATCAACCGGACTCTGTTTCAAGACTGTGACTTCTGTCTTCTCTGGTAAATCTGCCTTGATATTGTTGATCTTTGAATTGACATCAACATATTCATCGTCGATATCAACGCCATAGTCATAGCGCACTTGGATAGATGCATAACTATTATGTACATCTGATGTAAAGGCATCGAGGTTACGAAGATTCTCCAGCTTTTCCTCAATAACCGAGATAACACGTTGTTCAATTTCACGTGAGGAGGCACCTGGTAATACAACACTAATCATCAAGGTGGGCAGCTCTACGACCGGATATTGGGAAATTCTGATATCTGGTAGCTTGATCCAGGCTGCAACGACAATGATCAGTAAAAACAACAACGATAGCGATCGATTAGTAACGACCAGCCTAATAATTGATTCCACTGTCTTTACTCTTGAATTGCGATCGCAGTTTGATCTTCCAGAACCGACTGGCCCCTGGTTATGACCATGGTGTATGCACTTAGATCCTCAACCAGAGAAACCTGATCACCCTCGATATTGTTGATGGTTACTTTTTTCTCCACCGCTGTTGTTTGATCTTTTGAGGACAAATAGATGGTGCCTTGATTCTTGCGTAAATCTAACAGTGCTTCAAATGGAACAACGGCAAAGGTTTCCTCAGTTTCCTTGACAAGATCAACTTCCGCCACCATGCCAAGCAACAGTTCTTTTCCCTTTGTGGAGATGGTCACCTCTGCGGTATAGAGCCCATCCGAAGGATTTGCCACCTTGGCAAGCTTGGTGATTTCACCTTCGAACAGTATGTTGGGGTAAGGTGCAAAAGTGACCTCGGCACCAGCTCCCTTAGTCATTAAGAACGCATTTTTATCCGTCAGGTCAACCTTAGTCACCCATTGCTCACTGTCGCTTCGAAACACAAATATGGGTTGGCCAGGATTAACGCTGGTACGCGAATCGATAAACTGCTTCAAGATAATGCCGTCGGAAGGCGCTTTCAGCGTACACCAGGATAGATTCAACTGCGCCTGATCGTAGGCTATCTGTATTTGATCGAACCGGGCCTGAGCATCATCGAGTTGAGACTCTTGAATGGATCTCTCTTTAAACAGGGTCGTCATGCGATCCAGTGAACGGCGAGCATTGGCGAGATCCAGTTTCCGTTTGTCGAGTACACTCTCCGCGTTTTTAGTCTCGAGTTCTACCAAAACCTGACCGGCGGTAACTCGATCAGCCTCGTCTACCAGAAATCTTTCGATTCTACCCGGAATCTGAAACGACATTTCTTCAACACGTGGAGAGAGGACGCCATAGGTTCTGACCTTAAAGCGTACTTTCTCATTCTTGATGGCAGTAACTCGAACCTTGCTAGCTTCCTCGGCAACAGTGAATGAAGCAGAGAACAGAAATCCGAGAACCAGACCGTAACGATGAATCACATTGCTAATTGACATGACGCCAACCTGATTTTGTTGTTGTTCGCACAAGCTGGTGAAGAGCAGTCCTCAGCCAGCTTCTTACAGATTAAGTCCAGACAACGCAGAGAATAAACCACGCGTCCGGTAGTTAGCAATATACAGTTGATTGAACTCACTCTTCGCTATAAGGATGGCACGTAATTCATCGGTGAAGTTCGTTCCATGCCACTGTTGGGAAAAAACGCGAAGATAGTTGGTACACAGGGTATTACCAAAGGCTATTCGGCTTTCCACGATGTGAGTTGGATTTGATTGAAAAAGGGTCTTTGCCTTTCTTCTATACTCGTAAAGTACTTCTCCCATGACGCATGTCACTGCCCAAAATGCGATCGGTGGCGTGGGACCACACATTTACAGGACATTGCGTACGCTGCAATTAGTGATGAACTTAATTACAAAACCGCGACAATCGGTTACATATGCATTATCTGTTTCATTTCTCTTTCCTTAGTGACAGAAGGCAGATGGTCCTCTTTGTTCATGAATTTTACCGAAGGTTTTTCAATTCTGAAGGAGTCATTATCTATTTCATTTCTGTTTCCTTAGCGAGAGAGAGCTGTTGGTCCTCTTTTTTGTTCATGAATCTTGCCGGAGGTTTTTCAATTCTGAAAAAGTCATTATCTGTTTCATTTATCTTTCCTTAGCGACAGAGGGCTAGTGGTCTTCTTTGTTTATGAATTGCTTTCATGGTACTTGATACTGAAACCTGTGATTCGACAGGCAACGTCTATGACGTAGGATATGCCATCTGCACAAAAGAGGGCGAGATTCTGCACACATTCAATGCGCCGGGGCAGGTCGGCCAGTTTGCGATCGTTAAGTTCAAAATTCTATATGCTATGATCCATGACTTTGTAAACCGCCCCACTTGTGATGACCTGGATATTACTATTCGCCGGATTATTGTGTCTTTTGTTCGCTCTCGGACCAAGACCAAAACTAAACGCAACCAAAAGAGAACATCAGGTTCCTGATATACCCCTCGATCAACTCGATCGCTGGTTGACGGAATCTGAGTCGCAGATAGATGATCTCATAAAAGGAACAGAAGCCTGCATCCAGTGGGCTGATACTTCAGCTCCAGCCCAGACTGATCTCAGTTTTCTTTATCTCCACGGTTTTTCCGCGACCTGGCGTGAAACAGCACCTGTGACTGAACAAATCGCCAGCCAGTTTCAGGCAAATGTAGTCCAGGGCAGGATAGCCGGACACGGTACCGGCGCCAGTGGCATGCTTACACCGTCTGAAGAGTGGCTGCAAAGTACGATAGACCAATTTGAGATAGCCCAACGGATCGGTAAGAAAGTCGTCATCGTCGCCACCTCAACCGGTGCACCTCTGGCAGTATGGTTGGCGACCCAAAGCAGTATTCAACAGAAGCTACACGCATGCCTGTTCATGTCACCTAATTTTCGAACTCGAAGTCCCTTCGGATTTCTGCTGACATGGCCCTGGTCGAAGTACTGGATACAGTTTTTCCTTGGTAAGGAACGGAGATGGGAACCAAGTTCAGAAGCTGAGGCACGTTGCTGGACGCATCAATATTCAACCTTGTCACTAATTCAGATGCAAAAAACAGTCGACTGGGCGAACAAGCAGAATTACGAAAACATCGAAACGCCCCTGGCAATGATGTATATGGAAAACGACGCTACGATCTATCCACCAGCGGCCATCAAAGTTTTTGAGAGATGGGGTGGGCAACATAAGCAACTTTCAAGAGTCACTATCGATGGTGATGCAGTCGAACATGTTTTTGCCGGAAACATTACTGCGCCACATCGAATCGACTGGTCCGTAAGAGAGTTCACAACTTTCCTGCAAGGTATTTCTTCAATTTGAGAGAAAGACTGAGTCAATCTTTTTTTCTGCCCACTATCCTGTTTGGATTTTCCTGTCTCGAACCCTATCACCAACATTCGCCTTCAACAGGAGCAAAATACTTCTTGCACGTTTGGTTGTGACGCTCGCTTTGATCTGCCAGACCGAAAGCAACATCATGGTGGTCCTCGACAGTAAGGTGCTCAATTCATCTCTGTACACTTTTGCGGTAGTTGTACTATTGCCACTGAATTTATTCCTCGCGGCATTACTCAGCGATTGAATACTCACCGCGCAATCCATCCAATACTATTCTTATTTTCTCTTCTGATGAAAACCTAAGGCGTTCCTGCACCCAATATCCTTAGCGTATTTTTCTGTGTTTGACATGCTCATTTGAAACTCTTCTGCTTTAGCTTAAATTAGTAGAAGTGTCTCTTAGCAAGAAGGGCCAGGTGGTACCATATGGACTGACGTCACACAGTTTCCAAAGACTTGATTGAATATCAGGCAGTGTTCGACCTGCTGACCCTAGAGCATCAACTTTTTGTCAATCGAGACTTCGACTCATTTACCCAACCTCTTAAATGAGTCGGGAAATCCCTCAGCCATCACTAAAGTCTAAGACATCCGATCAGGAACATCCTGCAAATATATAAACCTGCGGTATTTTCCATTACCATCTTATATTCAGCACAACGGGGAATGTCGCATCGATATGGCTTCCGTCACATATGCCATCGTATTTAGTGGAGAGATCGTCGAAGGATTTCAGGTTATCTCCGTTAAAGCCCATATGGCAAAACTGTTGAAAGCAGATGCCGAAAAAATGCAGGCCCTCTTCTCCGGCAAAACCATCGTTCTGAAACGCACAACTGATAAGGCTGAAGCAGCTAGATACGTCTCTGTACTCAAGAAAGCCGGTGCCAGCGTCAGAGTTAAAATTATCAAGTCTGATCCAGCCGCTGCTGCCAAAACAGCGACACCAGCCTCGAAAGCACCTGCAGCAACACCTGAAGTGCCTGATGCCGACTTCACCCTCCGACCCAATAAAGGAAATCTGTTCGAGCCGGAACCGGAAGTCGAATCACCTGATCTTGATTTGAGTGAATTTTCGGTTGCAGAGAACGACGGCACCCCGCTGATTGAAGAGAAAGAATATGAACAAGCCGATATTGATCTGAGCGAGTACAGCGTCGCCGAGAATGATGGATCGAATATCATCGAACCAGCCCCTGAAGTTCCAAAGCTTGATGCACCTGATTTCGGGCTGGATGAACCTGGCGCCATGCTCGACACGATAAAAGAGGACGTGGAATTACTGGACCCTGACACCACCGGCATGTCACTGGCATTCCCGGGTACCGATTTGCTGAACAAGGATGAGAAAAAAGGCAAGCCTCCACCACCACCCGACACCAGCAAAATTACCCTGATTTCAAATTTCGACATATAACGTCACACTCAGGATATGACGCATAAGATCCTCATAACCCGCGCCTCCGGTTTCATTACCTCACATAATATTCTCGAACTCCTGAACCATGGCTACTCGGTACGAAACACCGTTCATGATCTCGGCAAGGCGCGGTTCGGTCAGTCCTTGCCACACTCAGATAATGCAAACAAAGTCGAATTGGCAGCAGTTAATTTGCAGCAATAGTGAACGCTGGTTCATCGATATCTCAAAACAACTGGCTGGGAGCCGAGACCAGTAGAAGAAGCGATATCTTCTGGTGCTAAGAGTCTGATTGATCTGAGACTGATATAAAGCTTCGCCATCGATCGACATCTTCGGGTCTGTCGACATCCCACAGCAAGGGCATCAGCGCCCAGTTCATCCCAAGCGTATTAAAATGTCGGCAGGTATCTGAACACACATCTTCTGTGCCCCAATTGATATCATTGAATACATCCGCCTCAGCTCGCTGCAAACCAATCAATCCATAGCCGCCATCTTCTGCTGGGCCAAGAACTGCGTCGTGACTGGACAGCAGATCAAATGATCGCCGCAAATAGTCAGTCGACAGATTCGGACAATCGGTGCCAATCAGAACGGTCACAGTTTTGGCGTACATAAAGGCATTCAGCATTCGTTCACCCAGGTCATCTCCCTGCTGGAGGAACCGCGAGATATCAAACTGATGATAGAAATCGTGATCCGTGGCTGGACTGCACCAGAGTTCAATATCGATAGTGTCTGCAAGTCCTGATTGCAGACACTGCACAATCAGGCGGGCAGCCAGATCCTCGTGAATCTTCGCAGCCCCCTCAATGCCAAACGAAGCGATCAGTCGACTCTTCACGTCACCAGGAATCGGTGCTTTACAGAATATTACCAACCGGGGTCTGTCCATCATTCTATGAAGGTGCTGGCGTCTTGCTGTAATGTTTTGCAAGCACATGGCTCTTCACGCCAACAAAGTGCATCAGTCTCAATTTCCACATCAGGAGGATTGTTTTGATGATACCGTTTTTCTCCCAACGGCGGCTTGACGTCACAAGACGAGATTTTATGCAAAAAGGTGGCGATATCTTCTTCAGGCTCTTGCTGATTTCTATATCTTCCATCAGGGGAATTGGTGCAAATCCACCAATTTTGGCGAAGGCTTCTCGCTTGACAAATATCGCCTGGTCTCCGGTACAGATTCCCGTCAGTCGAGACCGGTTGTTCATAAAACCTTCGATGATACGAAACAGCGGGTGCGTTCCACTCAATCGTACATCAAATCGACCCCAGGATTTCTCTGATGACCAGAAGTCTGTGCACAGGCAGGAATCAAATTCCGCTGGCAATACGCTATCGGCATGCAGAAATATCAGAATGTCCCCTGTTGCAGCATCCGCACCTTTGTTCATCTGGTTGGCGCGCCCGGCAGCAGCATCTATCATCTTGCATTGATGCTGGCTGATGATGTCCAGCGTTTCATCACTGCTGCCGCCATCAACAACAATGACCTCAAGGTTAATGTGCTCAGGATTCGACAGCGTGCTTTCAATTACATCTGCCTCGTTCAATACGGGGATGACAATGGATATCTTTGGACAGTCAGATATCATCAACAGCCCTAAACCAGAGCACCACCGCAGCTACTGCCCTGACCCGCGGTACACCCGTAGCAGTGTTCACCAATAGCGATAGGACTCCCTTCCAGTTCCTGGTCAATCAGATCTCTGAGGTGTGGTTTGGGTCTGTCACTTGCCAGCGTCTGCATCATCAGCATCTGGTTGAAGTCACAGTCATAGACGTAGCCCTGGTAATCGACACTGAGCAGAGTTCGGCACATAACCGTCTCGAGATTTCCTTCTGAAAATGATCCGCGAAGCAGATTCATGTACTCATCATACTGATTCTTCGCCAGCAGACGGGCACCAAAACGACTGATAGGCATGTTCGCCAGTGCAAACAGTTCGTTGAAAACAATGTTGTGCTCATCCTTAAGTGCCTGCTGATAGTCCTCCCGGAGAGACTGCTGATCAGGAGGCAGAATGGGCCCGTCAGGGTTATAGACCAGGTTCAGTACAAGATTGCTGCCCGCTTTCCCGTAGCCTGCATCATTAAGTTTCTGCAAACCCGCGATGCTGTCCTGGTACACCCCTTTGCCACGTTGTCTGTCGACATTCTGCTCCTGATAGCAGGGCATCGAAGCGTTAACCACAACTTCGTGCTCTGCCAGAAAGTTAGCTAAATACTCATAGCCAGGCTCCATGAGAATCGTCGGATTGCATCTGTCCATCACCTGGATCCCCATGTCCTGTGCTTGAATCACCAGCTGCCGGAAATTGGGATTCATCTCTGGAGAACCGCCGGTTAAATCCAATATGCTAATGTCATATCGACCAAGAAAAGCCAGCACAAGTTCAGCCATCTCCCTGTCCATCAGCTCGGTCCGTGCCGGACCAGCATTGACATGACAGTGGGTACAACTGAGATTACACAGGTAGCCAAGATTGACTTGAAGCGTATTCAGTTTCAAACGGTGAAGTGGTGGGAAATCAGTCTCGAGTAACAGGGATCGGGTATCTTGCATAGGGACAGTAATTATTTAGGAACCATTAGTTATAGACCAGGGTAAGGGTCCGGAAATTACATTTTTATCAAAGAAATCGCGCGTGTTCTACCTTTAGACAAAGATCTTCAACCACCTCAATGCCCTCAGCTTCCAGGTCTGCCCTTGCTCTGGCACTCCGGATACCCATCTGCATCCAGAAATACCTTGCACCAATATCAATACTGGGCCGGACAAACGGCATGACATTCTCGCTTCTCTGGAACAAATCAACCATATCAACCTTTTCCGGAATGGACTGTAGATCGGGATAACAGCGCAAACCAAGAACCTCGTCATATTCCGGATTCACAGGAATCACCCTGTAAAAAGGCATCAGGTATTTCGCCACGCCGAAACTCGCTTTTGTGGGATTGTTAGATAATCCAACAACCGCAATGGTCTTTGTCTCTTCAAGAATCCGCTTAATATGCATTCGCATATTAAGGCTTCTAAACACGTCCAAATCAACCCGATCTGTTACAATCCGGCCCAAGCCCCGGTAGCTCAGCCGGATAGAGCATCCGCCTCCTAAGCGGGGGGTCGCAGGTTCGACTCCTGCTCGGGGCGCCATAAATTAAGGGATGTACGGGATATATGCATTTTTTAATTTGATATATTTGTGCTGGCCACACTTCTGCCACACGAAGCTGCATCATTCCTCTAGCGTCGCTTCGTACGGAGGATTTTTCGAGCGTATTTGATTAATACCAATGCCAAAATCCCTGCCTGCATGGCTCAGCCAGTTGGCAAGATATTCTCCAAAACTACGTCTGACAACGATAGCAAAACAATCTGGCTCTCTTACGTAACCAATCAGTGCACTGGTTTTAGCAATACCACTCTGCACGCATGACAGATGGTGGAACTCCCGAGGGTGAAAATTGATCGTGCATCCTTTGGCGAGTAACTGCCTGACTTGATCTCCTTCGATCTCAAGGAGCATCTGGCCGCCACTCAGGTCTGTCGCGCAGGCAAAGCAATCACTGAGCATCATTTCAAATTGATTCAGAAGTCTCCTCGTAACTGCATCCGGGGACACCAGTAGCCACTCATTGGGGCCCAGCCAGAAAACAAAATGCTCGCCGACAGTGATAGTATTGTTTTCTAATGCAAGGTCCTGACCCAATATCCGCCTGGAAACCTCCAGAAAATGTGAATCCAGCGGGTTCCCCCTCAGGTTGATATGACCGCGATCCTGCAGAATCCGAAGTTCCATATCAGCTTGCGCCTCCTGTAATGGATTTTTTGCCAGAAAATTTTCCAGGCCGTGCCTGCTGACAGATTCAGACATTCTGTCGCTCCCCTTTCGGGTCTACAAAGACACTGGAACCAACAGTAACCGGCACTGTCGTTCCATCAGATGCACGCGCATAGACCGTTTCACCAGATCGCTTGTGTCCAGCTTCAAGCAGGCCCAAGGCAATGGGATGCCCAAGAAAAGAACTGTGATAAGCGGAGGTAACATGCCCCGCCATTGGCACTGGGCTTGATACCGATCCTGGCGGTTCATCCAGTAGCAACTGCATTCCCTCCTGCAGAACTGTCTGCTCATCAGCGGACAACAAACCCACCAGCTGTTTTCGATCAGGTCTGGCGGAATCTGGTCTCGCAAGGGAACGCTTACCGAGAAAATCTTTGTCTTTTGCCAGTAGCCAATTCATTTTCAAATCCATCGGCGTGACTGATCCATCTGTTTCCTGGCCCACGATAACAAACCCTTTCTCGGCACGAAGCACGTGCATGCTTTCCGTCCCGTAGGGAGTAATGCCAAACTCCTCTCCGGCAGACATCACTTTTTCCCACATGGCCAGAGCAAAACGGCTATCGATGTTTATTTCAAACGCAAGTTCTCCGGAAAAGCTTACACGGAAGATCTGCACAGCCCATCCTCCCAGTTGAGCCTTTCGCACTGTCATAAACGGGAAACTGCTGGCTTCAAGATCAATGTCACAACCAAGGTTTTGCAACACACGTCTGCTCTTGGGACCCGCTACTGCAATAGTTGAGTAATGATCGGTAACCGAAGTCAGGTAAACCTCAAGTTCCGGCCACTCAGTCTGCAGCCAGAGTTCAAGCCAGGTCATAGCACTGGCTGCGCCCCCCGTCGTTGTCGTCAGGTAAAAATGCTGATCCTCAAGCCTCGCCATAACACCATCGTCCCTGACCATGCCATCTTCACCAAGGGTGATACAGTAGGCACAACGTCCTACTTTCATTTTCGCTACGTTATGAGTGTAGATTCGATCCAGAAACTTCACTGCATCAGGACCTCTTACATCTATTTTTCCCAATGTCGATGCGTCCATTACCCCCACTGAGTTGCGAACGGCAAGACACTCCCTCGACACTGATTTATGTTGCGGCTCATCATTTCGCGGAAAGTACCAGGGTCTGAGCCACTGCCCAACCACCTCCATGGGTGCGTTAACGGCTTCATGCCAATCATGAATGGGTGTCTTCCTAACGGGAT